>JAEIGA010017763.1_pt1 | contig 10836 bp, 7 predicted proteins | sample 9270691 | NCBI WGS metagenome assembly JAEIGA01 (sample SAMN17057246, study PRJNA624740) | gut metagenome | biome: biome; isolation source: fecal sample | host: Bos grunniens | place: China: Xizang | collected 2019 | reverse complement strand
CGTAGTTACCCGCAACGAACCGGCGGACTTTACACCGTTGGAAGACTTTTTCGACATTATACTCGTCGATGCACCCTGTTCGGGCGAAGGAATGTTCCGCAAGGATGCCCGTGCCGTTACACTCTGGTCGCCCGGCAATGTCAAGTCCTGCGTGGAGCGTCAGAGAACCATACTCGCGAACATTTGGCCCACACTGCGTCCCGGCGGACTGCTCATATACAGCACCTGCACATTCAACTCCCACGAGGATGAAGAGACTGTTGCATGGATGCGCGACGAGTTTGGTGCTGAGATACTGCCCGTTGAAATGTCCGACGATTGGAACATCACCGGCAACCTCACCGCCGGCAGCGAAGAAGAAAAATTCCCCGTCTATCGTTTCATCCCCGGATACACACGCGGAGAGGGATTTTTCCTTGCCCTGCTACGCAAGGAGGGCGACGGCAGAGTGGCACAACCGCGTCCCGCACGTTCAAAGGCAGCTCCACTGCCCAAGAACCACACAGAGATAAAATCGTGGATAACATCCGATGCATACGACTTCAGCGTAGAGGGCGACGATGTTACAGCGATTTCCACAGAACACAAGGCTGCAATATCAGCACTGCAATCAAGACTGAAAGTATTGCACTGCGGAGTACCTGTAGCCACAATAAAGGGCAAGAAGGCGCAACCCCTGCATCAGCTTGCCATGAGCAACATACTCGACCGCGATAAGTTCCCCGCAGTGGAGCTATCGTGCGAACAGGCACTCGCCTATCTGCACCGCGAAGCACTGACGCTTCCCGATGCACCCATGGGCATAGTGCTCTTTACATACAAGAATGCCCCATTGGGCTTTGCAAAGAACGTAGGCAACAGAGTGAACAACCTCTACCCTGCGGAGTGGCGCATACGCAAGAACCCAATGGAACTTTAGAAACAGTTTCAGAAGCCACACTACAATCAATCACACAGGAAGAAACAAAAAACAACATAAGATTATGAAAAAGACATTCATTCTGCTGATGCTGATGATCTCCACATTCGCCTACGGGCAGATGGAGAATCCGGTATCGATAAGCACATCGTCCAACATCGAAGGCAACGAAATAAGCATCATCTTCAAGGCTGCAATAGAGCCCGGATGGCATTTGTACTCCACTGACCTGCCCGATGGAGGCCCCACTGCTGCCACTGTAACATTCGAAACTATTGAGGGTGCAGAGCCTATAGGCAAACTCACGCCCGGCGCGGGAGAGATTGAAAAAGACGACGCCATCTTCGGAATGAAGGTAAAATATTTCGAAAACAGCGCTACTTTCACACAAAAGCTGAAGATACTTGACAGCAACTACCGCATAGAAGGCTATCTGCGCTACGGAGTGTGCAACGACGAGAATTGCCTGCCACCTACCACTTACGATTTCAAACTGAACAGCAAAGAGAAACAGGCTGCAACAGCGGCTGAGACGAAAGCCGAGAGCAACATCTTCACCGACAACCCTCTGTGGAAGCCCGTTGTAAGCGAACTAAAAGCATTCGACGAGAATAGCGAACAAAGTGCCACCCGCCCCTTGTGGATGACATTCCTGCTGGGCTTCGGCGGCGGACTGCTTGCACTGCTCACACCTTGCGTGTGGCCCATAATCCCCATGACCGTCAGTTTCTTCCTCAAACGTGCCGACAACAATCGCGGCAAAGCTCTGAAAGAGGCAATCCTATACGGTTGTTCGATAGTGGCAATATATCTGGCACTCGGCCTTGCCGTAACAATCATTTTCGGAGCAAGCGCACTCAATGCTCTCTCCACAAATGCCATCTTCAATCTTATATTCTTCCTGATGCTCTTGCTGTTCGGAGCATCGTTCCTCGGAGGATTCGAGCTGACACTCCCCTCTTCATGGACAAACAAGGTAAACAAGAAGGCAAGAGCCAAGAACACATCAGGCCTTTTGAGTATATTCCTGATGGCATTCACACTGTCGCTTGTATCCTTCTCGTGCACAGGTCCCATCATAGGATTCCTGCTCGTAGAGGTATCTACAACAGGTTCGCTCTTCGGCCCCGCAATAGGAATGTTTGGCTTTGCGTTGGCACTTGCACTGCCCTTCACCATCTTCGCGCTCTTCCCCTCAATGCTCAAGCAGGCACCCCGCTCAGGCGGTTGGATGAACGTGATAAAGGTAACACTCGGATTCATTGAGCTTGCCTTTGCACTAAAGTTCCTCTCGGTAGCCGACCTTGCCTACGGTTGGGGCATACTCGACCGCGAAGTGTTCCTTGCACTGTGGATAGTGCTCTTCGCGCTGCTTGGTCTCTATCTGTTGAACGTAATAAAGTTCCCGCACGACGATGCAGAAGAGCGCAAGACATCGGTACCCTGTTTCTTCCTTGCACTCCTATCGCTCGCATTCTCAGTGTACATGATACCCGGATTGTGGGGTGCACCCTGCAAGGCCATCAGCGCCTTCGCTCCCCCCATGTGGACACAGGACTTCAATCTGTCGGATGGTGAAGTACACGCCAAATTCAACAACTACGACGAAGGAATGGCATATGCCCGCACACACGGCAAGCCTGTACTCCTGGACTTCACCGGTTATGGTTGTGTAAACTGCCGCAAGATGGAGGCAGCAGTGTGGACCGACAGCCGCGTATCGGAAATATTGCGCAACGACTATGTGCTTATCACCCTCTTCGTCGACGACAAGACACCGTTGCCCCAACCTGTAACGGTAACCGAGCAAGGCACCGAGCGCAAACTGCGCACCCTCGGCGACAAATGGAGCTATCTGCAACGCTGCAAGTTCGGCGCCAACGCACAGCCCTTCTATGTACCTGTCGACGGCGAAGGAATGCCGCTTGCCGGTTCATATTCATACAACGAGGATGTGCCGGCATACATAAATTTCCTCGAAGAGGGACTGAAGAATTACAAAAAATAGCAACAAATGCCTTGCAATTCGTACAATCCGAATATTTGTATTAAATTTGTACGTTTGTCAGAAACCATTTTACTATGAACGAAACATCACTTCTCAATAACATATTCAAGCTCAGAGCAAAAAAAATAGACAAATACGCCACAGAGGCTGAAGCCATACAGATGCGCGTACTTACAGAGCTTGTACAGAAGGCTGCCGGCACCGAATGGGGTAAGGAGCACAGTTACAGCACCATACGCAGCTACGAAGATTTTGCGCGCAATGTACCGGTGCAGGATTATGAGAGTCTAAAAGGATACATAGACCGCATGCGCCACGGCGAGAGCGACGTTCTTTGGCGTGGCGAGTGCCGTTGGTTCGCAAAATCCTCAGGCACCACCAACGACAAGAGCAAGTTCATCCCTGTAACCGCAGACGGTTTGAAGACATTGCACTACACCGGCGGCCGCGACTCGGTAGCACTATACCTGCGTCTTAACCCCAAGAGCCGCATATTCTCAGGAAAATCACTCATACTCGGTGGCAGCCACGCACCCAACTACAACCTTCCAAAGTCATTGGTAGGCGACCTCAGCGCCATACTCATAGAGAACATCATGCCCTTGGTCAACCTTGTGCGCGTCCCCGAAAAGAAGATAGCACTGCTTAGCGACTTCGAGGAGAAGATGGACAAAATTGCCCGCACCACCTGCAACAAGAACGTAACCAACATTGCCGGCGTACCTTCGTGGATGATGGCTGTGCTCAAACACATGCTCGACATCACCGGCAAGAAATCGGTAGACGAGCTATGGCCCAACCTTGAAGTATTCTTCCACGGCGGAGTAGCCTTCACCCCCTACCGCGAGCAGTATAAACAGCTTATACGCAGCTCCAATATGCACTATCTGGAGACCTACAATGCAAGCGAAGGTTTCTTCGGCATACAGAACGACTTTGCCGACCCATCGATGTTGCTGATGATAGACTATGGGGTATTCTACGAATTCGTACCCTTCGAAGAGCTCGATTCACCATCGCCCCGCGCTGTTCCTCTGTGGGAGGTGGAAGTGGGACGCAACTACGCAATGCTCATAAGCACAGCCTGCGGTCTGTGGCGCTACATGATTGGCGACACCGTACGCTTCACAAGCAAGAATCCCTATAAATTCGTTATTACAGGCCGAACCAAACACTTCATCAATGTGTTTGGAGAAGAGCTTATAGTGGACAATGCCGAACAGGGGCTTGCAAAGGCCTGTGCCGAGACAGGAGCGCAGATAGCCGACTACACAGCCGCACCCGTATATATGGACTCCGATGCACAGTGTCGCCACCAGTGGCTCATTGAATTCTCGCGTCGCCCCGAATCCATAGAACAGTTCGCCACCATACTCGACACCACCCTGCAACAGATCAACTCCGACTACGAAGCCAAACGCTACAAGGACATTACCATGCAGCCCCTCGAAGTGATTCCCGCACGCGCGAACCTCTTCAACGATTGGCTGAAGAGCAAAGGCAAACTTGGCGGACAGCACAAGGTACCCCGTCTGAGCAACAGCCGCGACTATATAAGCGAAATGCTCGAAATGAACAAATAACAAACAAACACCCATGCAAGCTATGTCTTTAAAGAATAGCATCATCATATTCACAACAGCCCTGCTCGCCGCAGCCTGCGCAAGCATGGGCACCCCCGACGGAGGTCCCTACGACGAGGCCCCCCCGATATTCCTCACCTCCACTCCTGCATCCAATGCAACAAACGCATCGGAGAACAAGATAACACTGGAGTTTGACGAATTCATAAAATTGCAGAATGCATACGAAAAGATAGTGGTGTCGCCCCCGCAGATGCAACAGCCCGAGATAAAAGCCAACGGCAAGCGCATCACAGTGGAACTGCTTGACAGCCTTAAGCCGTCGACCACATACACGATAGACTTCAACGACGCCATTGCCGACAACAACGAGAGCAATGCCCTCGAAGCCTTCTCGTTCGTATTCTCGACCGGTGCCACTGTCGACACCCTCGGAGTGTCGGGTACAGTGCTCGAAGCATCTAATCTTGAACCGATAAAAGGCATACTCGTAGGCATACACAGCGACCTGAGCGACAGTGCATTCCGCACGAAGCCCTTCGACCGCATATCGCGCACCGACAGCCGCGGCCGCTTCACCATGCGAGGAATGGCACCCGGCAAATACCGCATATATGCTCTCGCCGATGCCAACGGCAACTACCGTTTCGACCAAAAGAGCGAAAAGATAGCCTACCTCGATTCGCTCATAATACCCTACGCCACCCCATCGTGGCGCTACGACACAATATGGCACGACAGCACCACCGTCGACTCCATCAAACGAGTACCTTACATACGTCTGCAACCGGACAACATAGTACTGAGAGCCTTCCAGGTACCTCTGAAACAGCAGTATCTTGTAAAGAACCCTCGCGAGAAACACAACAGTTTCAAACTATTCTTCTCGGAAGCGGCAGACACACTGCCCACCATCCGCGGTCTCGACTTTGAAGCAGACGATGCATTTGTGGTAGAGAACAATGTCACCAACGACACAATACTCTATTGGATTAAGGACAGCACCATATACAACCGCGACACCCTGACGGTTGAAATAACTTATATGTCTCCCGATTCAATGGAGGTCTACCACCCCCGCAGCGACACAGTGCGACTTATTCCGCGCAAGAGCCGCGCCCGCGTGCTTGCCGAGGAGAAACAGAAGTTCGAAGAGGAGGAAAAGGCCTTCCTCAAAGCCGCACGCAGAGAGAAGGGATACGACAAGAACAATCCTCCCAAATACATTCCACCCGTAGAGGCACTGAAGATAAGGAACAACATAAGTTCATCAATGGATCTCAGTACCAACTGCACACTCACATTTGAGCAACCTTTGGCGGCTATCGACACAGCAGCAATCCATGTGAACATCATCGTTGACTCAGTGCCAAAGGCCATACCTTATGTATTCCGTCAATCAGAAAAGAACATACGCGACTACATTATATATGCCGAGTGGCGACCGGGCGAGAAGTACAATATAACAATTGACTCTGCTGCATTCGAGGGAATATACGGCAACACCTCCAAAGCCATCAACCAGGAGATGAAGTTCAAGACACTCGACGAATACTCGGTGCTTCACCTCACCATACCCCGCACAGGCAACGAAGCAGTGGTGGAACTGCTTAATAAGGAGGGAAACCCTGTAGCATCGCAACGCACAGAGAACAACCGCTGTTCGTTCTACTTCATAAACCCGCAGGTGTACTACATACGCCTGTTCATGGACAGCAACGGCAACGGCAAATGGGACACCGGCAACTACGATGAAAAGCTACAGCCCGAAAAGGTCTACTACTACCCCCGACCTATAGAGCTTCGCGCCATGTTCGAATATGAGCAGGACGACTGGAACATAAACCTTGCCCCCGAAAAGCAGAAGCCGCTCGAAATAACCAAGCAGAAACCTGAGCGCCAACGAGTGAAGCGCAACCGTAATGCCGAACGCAAATTCAAATAAAGATGAGACACAAGATAAACATAATCATATACACCCTCATAGCACTCACTATGGCAGTAGCCGCAAATGCTGCTGACATAAAGAGGAAACCCGCCTTCAAGGCCGGTGAGACACTTGAGTGCAGTCTCTACTTCAACTGGAAATTCGTGTGGGTGAGAGCAGGCAACGCCGGACTCATCATACGCGACACCATCTACAACGGCAAGAAAGCCATGTATATGTCGCTGCTTAGTACCACCAACAAGCGTGCCGACTCATTCTTCAAGATGCGCGACACACTCACCACCATCTTCAGCCCCGATTTGCGCCCCCTCTACTACCGCAAAGCTTCGGAAGAGGGCAAGCACTACTACCTCAACCAAGTGTGGTACGACTACAGCGACAAGGACAGCATAACCATCAGACAGAGCTTCCGCCGCAACAAAGAGGAGTTGCGCCTGCGCACCGACAGAAGTGCCACACCCGTGTACGACATGATGAGTCTGCTCGCATATGCCCGCACCATCGACTTTTCGTCAATGAAGAGAGGTACACGGCTCACCTTCCCCGTAGCAACAGGCAAGCGCATTGAGAAACAGCACCTCATCTACCGCGGAAAGACAGTCATGGAGAGCGACAAGAATGTAAAGTACAACTGCATAACAGTATCCCTTGTAGAATACGACAAAAAGGGCAAGGAACAGGATATAATCAACTTCCACGTAACGGACGACGCAAACAAACTGCCCATCCTGCTCGACCTTGCACTGAACTTCGGCTCGGCAAAAGCCAAGCTGTCAGGCTACCGGGGACTGCTCTACCCGCTAATGCCAAGAAATTAAGAACAACAAAAAACAATATACCCCTATGGAAAACAAATTCATGATATACAACACGCTGACGCGTAAAAAGGAAGAGTTCGTACCCCTTCATGCCCCCAACGTAGGACTCTACGTTTGCGGCCCCACTGTTTACGGCGATGCCCATCTGGGACACGCACGCCCTGCAATCACATTCGATGTGCTTTTCCGTTATCTGACAAACATCGGCTACAAGGTGCGCTACGTGAGAAACATCACCGATGTAGGCCATCTTGAGCATGATGCCGACGAAGGCGAGGACAAGATTGCAAAGAAGGCACGCCTCGAACAGCTTGAGCCTATGGAGGTTGTGCAATACTACACACTGCGCTACCACAAGGCTATGGAGGCGCTCAACGTACTCCCCCCCAGCATCGAGCCTCACGCATCGGGACATATCATCGAACAGATTGAGCTTGTAAAAGAGATTATCGACAACGGCTTCGCTTATGTGAGCGAAGGTTCGGTATATTTCGATGTTGCAAAATACGACAAGGCACACAAATACGGCATCCTTTCGGGACGCAACCTCGATGATGTGCTCAACACCACCCGCGAGCTCGACGGACAGAACGAAAAGCGCAACCCCGCCGACTTTGCACTGTGGAAGTGCGCACAGCCCGAACATATCATGCGCTGGCCCTCACCGTGGAGCGATGGCTTCCCCGGATGGCACTGCGAGTGCACAGCAATGGGACGCAAATACCTCGGCGAGGAGTTCGACATTCACGGCGGAGGTATGGATCTTGTATTCCCCCACCACGAATGTGAGATTGCGCAGGGTGTTGCAGCAATGGGACATCAGGTGGTAAAATATTGGATGCACAACAACATGATTACCATCAACGGCACCAAGATGGGCAAGTCGCTCGGCAACTTCATCACTCTGTCGGAGTTCTTCGAAGGTTCGCACAAGTTGTTGGCACAGGCATATTCGCCCATGACCATACGTTTCTTCATCCTTCAGGCCCACTACCGCAGTACAGTAGACTTCAGCAACGATGCACTGCAGGCATCAGAGAAGGGATTGCAGCGTCTGATGGATGCACTGAAGACCTTGAACGGCCTTACAGCCTCAGCAGAGACTACCGTGGATGTATCATCGCTCCGCCAGAAGTGCTACGACGCGATGAACGACGACATGAACACCGCGCTTGTAATATCACACCTCTTCGATGCATCGCGTGCAATCAATCAGATTGCCGACAAGAAGGCTACAATCTCTGCTGCCGATCTTGCAGAGCTTAAGGAGACATACAACCTGTTCATGTTCGACATTCTCGGTCTCAGCGAGGAGCGTGGCTCATCGAACGGCCGCGAAGAGGCATTCGGCAAGGTGGTAGACATGTTGCTCGAACAGCGCCTCGTTGCAAAAGCCAACAAGGATTGGGCTACAAGCGACAAGATACGCGACACCCTCGCAGCCCTCGGCTTCGAAATAAAAGATACAAAGGACGGCACCACCTGGAAATTGAACAAGTAATGATAAAAGCATTTCCCATATTGCTCGGCATTGCGGCGCTTGCTGTAACAGCATGCAAGGGCGGCACAGAGAAACAAGCATCGCAACCGGCTGAACCAACAGCCGCTGCGGTGGTTGTCCCCGCGTTCAACGCCGACAGCGCATACTCATTCGTCAAGGCACAGGTGGACTTCGGTCCCCGTGTACCCAACAGCAAGGAGCACCGCGCCTGCGGCGACTACCTTGCAGCAAAGTTAAAGGAGTATGGTGCAGAAGTAATCAACCAAGAGGCTGAACTTGTTGCATACGATGGCACACGTCTCAATGCTCGCAACATAATAGCACAATTCCAACCTGAGAAGAAGGGCCGTATAATGCTCTGCGCCCATTGGGACAGTCGTCCGTGGGCCGACTCGGACCCCGACGCTTCGAAGCACCGCACCCCCATCCTCGGAGCCAACGACGGTGCAAGCGGAGTAGGTGTGCTGATGGAGATTGCACGCGCCCTCTCCACCACTCCCACAGAACTGGGAATAGATATAATATTGTTCGACGCCGAGGACTACGGCACCCATAATGCCGATGATGACCCCGCACGTGAGAGCATGGACCACTCATGGGCATTAGGCTCGCAATATTGGTCGCGCCGCCCCCACAAGAGCGATTACAATGCCCGCTACGGCATACTGCTCGACCTTGTAGGCGCCCCCGGAAGCACGTTCTACAAGGAGGGTATATCGGTGGCATACGCCGGCAACCTTGTCGACAAGATATGGAAGATTGCCCACAAGACGGGACATGCCAAATATTTCATCAACGAGAATGGCGGATATGTTACCGACGACCACTATTATGTGAATGAGTTTTTGGGATTGCCTTGCGTGGATATCATCAACTACGACAAGGAGAGCGAAAATGGATTCGGCAAATATCACCACACGATAAAGGACGACATGGAGTGGATAGACCGCGAAAGCCTGCGTGCAGTAGGTGAGACTGTACTTGCCGTAATTTACAACGAAAAGAGAAGATAGCTATGAGCACAATAAAGGAGAAACAGGAAGAGATAATAGAAGAATTCAATTCGTTCGACGACTGGATGGATCGCTACCAACTGCTGATAGACCTCGGCAGCGAGCAGCCGCCACTCGAAGAGCAGTACAAGAGCGACGACAATCTTATCGAAGGTTGTCAGAGCCGCGTGTGGCTGCAGGCAGACCTTATGCCAGACGGCACTGTGCGTTTCCTCGCCGAGAGCGACGCACTGATAGTTAAAGGCATAGTATCACTGCTCGTCAAGGTATATTCGGGCCACACACCCGATGAGATTCTCGACAATGAGCCCTACTTCGTGGAGGCCATAGGACTGAAAGAACACCTCTCTCCCACACGCAGCAACGGACTTGTGTCAATGATAAAGCAGATGCGTATGTATGCGCTTGCATTCAAGGCAAAAACCGAATAGAGCAATTAATTTACATACATAGAATACATCCTCCCGTTTCATATCGTTGAATGAAACGGGAGGATGAAATTTTAGTGGCGGATTCAACTATGTAACTCAGCCCCCCTTTCCCTTAAAGAGAGAGAGAGGTTTTTCACGTTCCATTAATTTTCAAGACATTTCTTCAAACTCCTCCACTTGAAGGGGAGGTGGATTCAACTGTCTTTAGCCAATTGAAGACGGAATTGACACACAAACTTGCCACAACCGCCACAAAAGCAATTTTACAAATTTTCTTTACACAACAACAATATACCCTAATCATACAAACTGAGCATTAGAGACAATATTCTAAACTTTTGCACGATAAATATCGATAAATGAAAATGGGGTGAAATTCGAAAAACTCGTTTATCGATATTTATCGCGGATTTTTTGGATGCAAATTCAATATTGCTATATATTTGTGTAAAAATCATAAAAATCAGCATTCCCCGGACGCATAATACACATCCCTCTAAAAAGTTAACACATCTTAAAACGGAGGGGTGAGAAGTTTTTCTTTTCTTATCAACTATATTTGTAACATAGCAGATTCACATACACCAAGACAGCAGTGAAACGAATACTCTACAT
>JAEIGA010017762.1_pt1 | contig 10836 bp, 9 predicted proteins | sample 9270691 | NCBI WGS metagenome assembly JAEIGA01 (sample SAMN17057246, study PRJNA624740) | gut metagenome | biome: biome; isolation source: fecal sample | host: Bos grunniens | place: China: Xizang | collected 2019 | reverse complement strand
ATGACGTAGTCCCGAAGATGTGGTGGAAGGAGATGGAGGCGGATATTGAGATTTATATTCCCCTTTGCGGAGCATGAACCCCAATTGGACTTGTTGTCCTTAAGGGTAATCCTTCCTATGAGTGGTGTCCCGTCGCTTTTTACGAAGCCGTGCAGGAGGGCAAGCTCCATGGTGCGGGTCGCGAGAGCCTTGCGGGCATCTTTTTTTATTGCCCTGAGGGCAATGGGGTCAGATGGAAGGAGGATTGGGGTCCGTTCGGCAGCTTTTTTCTCCATTCTGCGAAGTATGGTGTTGATTTTATCCTCAGACTGCTTTAGAAAGAGTTCCCCTGCAGCAAATGGAAATAACCATGGAATGGTGACGCGGATGGAGTTCTCTGCCCCCACCTTAATGGAGAGGCGACGGATCCCTCGCTTCCTTACCAAGTGTATCTCCCCGAGCTCCGGGTGATGGATTATCTTCTCTTTCATGGGGCAAAAATAGTGATAATCAGTGAATCTTTTTTGGAGAATGAGTTTATTTGTCTATCTTTGCACTCCCAATTTTGGGACAAAACAATTTAAAATCAAACGCTTAAAGTTATGGCAGAATATCTTGCAGCAGAGAAGAAGCAGGAGATTTTCGGACAATACGGGAAGTCTAATAAAGACACCGGCTCAGCTGAGAGTCAAATCGCTCTATTTTCCTACCGTATCGCTCACCTAACAGAGCACCTTCGTAGCAATAAAAAAGACTATGGCACACAAAGGGCTTTGCTTAGACTTGTTGGTAAAAGACGTCGTCTTCTAGATTACTTGAAGACCACCGACATCGAGAGATACAGAGCAATTGTGAAGGCACTTAACCTTCGTAAATAATAAGACGAGGCTGTCAATTCGATACGACAGCCTCTTTTTCTATCTATCGACATATATTAGCGGAAAAAATAAATAATAAGATGAATGTAGTAAAAAAGACCATCACATTGGGTGATGGAAGAATTGTAGAGATCGAGACCGGAAGACTTGCAAAACAGGCTGCCGGTAGTGTCGTTCTTAAAGTCGGAGATACCATGTTGCTTGCGACAGTAACATGTGCGAAAGATGCTAAAGAAGATGTGGACTTTATGCCTCTTTCAGTAGAATACAAAGAGAAATTTGCGGCTGCCGGCCGTTTCCCTGGCGGTTTCATGAAGAGAGAAGGTAAGGCTTCTGATTCAGAGATCCTGGTGGCTCGCTTGATTGACAGGGCTTTGCGTCCTCTTTTCCCTGATAATTTCCACGCAGAGGTATTCGTGAATGTAAACCTTATCTCTGCTGATAAAGAGACTATGCCTGATGCATTTGCAGGTCTTGCAGCATCGGCTGCATTGGCAGTGAGTGATATTCCATTCAACGGCCCTATCTCAGAGGTGAGAGTGGCAAGAATTGATGGCCAATTCGTTATCAACCCTACTTTCAAAGCTCTTGAGAGCGCTGACCTTGACATTATGGTGGCTGCTACCTATGAGAACATCATGATGGTAGAGGGTGAGATGAAAGAGGTTACCGAGAAGGATATGCTTGATGCTATCAAATTTGCTCACGAAGAGATCAAGAAACACTGCGTAGCTCAGAAAGAGCTTATGGAAGAGGTGGGCAAAGTGAACAAGAGAGAGTATTGCCACGAAGAGGATGATGAGGATCTTCGCAATGCACTTGTAAGCTTCTGCTACGACAGATGCTATGCTATCGCAAAATCACAACTTGGCAAACATGAGAGAGAAGATGCTTTCTCTGCCCTTAAGGATGAGTTCATTGAGACTATTCCTGAAGAGGAGAGAGATGACAAGATGGTGATGATCAACAGATATTATGGTCAAGTGGAGAAAGAGTGTATGCGTCGTATGATCGTAGACGAAGGTGTACGTCTTGATGGCCGTAATACCCGTCAGATCCGTCCTATCTGGTGTGAGACCAACTATCTTCCAGGTGCACACGGTTCTGCAATCTTTACCCGTGGTGAGACTCAAGCACTTGCTACAGTGACTTTGGGTACCAAACTTGATATGAAAGAGCTTGACGAAGTATTGGTTCACGAGACCCAACAATTCGTTCTTCACTATAACTTCCCTCCATTCTCTACAGGTGAGGCCAAACCTCAAAGAGGTATCGGCCGTCGTGAGATAGGTCACGGTAACTTGGCTTGGAGAGCTCTTAAACCTATGGTTCCAGTAGGTGAGGAGAACCCATATGCTGTACGTGTAGTATCTGATATCCTTGAGTCAAACGGCTCTTCATCTATGGCTACTGTATGTGCCGGTACTATGGCCCTTATGGATTCAGGTCTTAAGATGAAAAAACCTGTGGCAGGTATCGCTATGGGTCTTATCTCAGATAAGAAAACAGGTAAATTTATCGTCCTTTCAGATATCTTGGGTGATGAAGACCACCTAGGTGATATGGACTTCAAAGTGACTGGTACTAAAGATGGTATTACAGCTACTCAGATGGATATTAAAGTGGACGGTCTTCCATATGAAGTTCTTGAGCAAGCTTTGGCGCAAGCTAAAGAGGGTCGCGAGCACATTATGGGTGAGATGATGAAAACTATCTCTGAGCCTCGTGAGGACTTCAAACCAAATGTACCTCGCTTGGTACAAATTACTATCCCTGGTGAGTTCATCGGTGCTGTTATCGGTACAGGTGGTAAAGTTATTCAGGAGATGCAGAAGAGCACCAACACTACCATCACTATCACTGAGGTGGATGGTCAAGGTGTAATCGATATCTTCGGTGAGAACAAAGAGTGTATGGATGCAGCTTTGGCTCGTATCAAAGCTATCACTACTGTTCCTGAGGTGGGTGAGACCTATCATGGTAAAGTGGTTTCTATCCTTGAGTTCGGTGCATTCGTAGAGATCCTTCCTGGTAAAGAGGGTCTGCTTCACATCTCTGAGCTTGACTACAAGAAAGTTGAGAAAGTTGAGGATGTTGTGAATGTAGGTGATGAGCTTGATGTGAAACTTCTTGAGATTGATTCAAAATCTGGTAAGATGAGACTTTCTCGCAGAGCACTTATGCCTGCACCAGAGGGTTGGGTTGAGCGTGAGCGCAAACCAAGACCTTCAGGCGACAGAGGTCCTCGCAAAGATGGTGACCGTGGTCACCGCAGAGAGGGTGGTCCAAGAAGAAAACCTGAAAATCACGAGTAACCAACAGTGAAATTATAACAGAAAAGGGCGACTTTTGATAGTCGCCCTTTTTTTATAACAATCTTCCTTGATATGTGTTGCGCTCTTCGAGGCGCGATTCAAGCATTCGGAGGAGTTCGACATTGCGGACGAGACCCCACGGGGTGGAGTTTACGAAGCGTGGAGGTACCTCCCCGACGAAGCGCTCTATGTACAGATCGGGGCGGAGTCTCTCAAGCAAATCGATGAAGAAATCTATATATTCATCCAATCCGAACATCGCGAAATCTTCCGGGTGTTCGGCGAACTCTTTCTCCATTTTGGTCCCCTTTACTATTTGAAGCTGGTGGAATTTGACCGAATTGATGGGGAGGTCGTTGATGAGTGGAGCCATTGCCAGCATCTCTTCTCTGGACTCTCCCGGGAGACCCAATATGAAATGTGCTCCGAGGTGCAGCCCCCTCTCTGCACTCTTCCTTACTGCTTCTTGTGCTTGGGCGAATGTGTGTCCACGATTGATCCTCTGCAGGGTTTTGTCGTAACACGATTCGATTCCGTACTCCACTATGATTATGTGCTTCTTGGCTAGTTCTGCCAGATAGTCAAGTTTTTCGTCATCCACGCAGTCCGGGCGGGTCCCTATGACTATGCCCTCTACTGCCGGGTGTGCCAGAGCCTCTTCATAGAGCTCCTTCAGGCGTGGCAGTGGTGCGTATGTGTTTGAATACGGCTGAAAGTATGCAAGATATTTCTCTGTCTTGCGATAGCGGTTTTTATGGAATGTTATACCCTCTTCTATCTGCCAGGCGATCGATCTGTCGCTGGTGCTGTAGTTGGGGTGAAAAGCCAAGTTGTCGCAGTAGGTACACCCTCCGCGAGAGATTGAACCATCCCTATTGGGACAAGTGAACCCCGCATCGATCACTATTTTCTGCAATCGTTGTCCGTAGGTTCTCTTGAAGTATCCGACAAAAGAGTTGTATCTGCTATTTGTCTGCTGGTTCATTCAAAACTCTGATTTTGAAGACAGCTTTCTTGATGGTGCCACTGCCCAAAAGTGGGGTGTGGGCATCAGATGGGAAACACATTACGAAGTTGCCGGTGCTGCAGCTGATGAATACCTCCGGCATCTCGTCGAATAGAGCTACGTCCTGTGCTTCATTGTATTCGGCCATCTGGAGGTTTTCACATTTGGCTCTGTCTTTCCATCCGATAGTCTCGTCACCTTCGAGAAGAATGTGAACATCCACGAATGAATCGTGAACTTCCATCTTGGGAAGATCAGCGATATCTCTTGCGTCAGACTCTGATATTGTGCACCACACATCGTTTTCTACGATGGGGTGATTGCCCAATTCAAGGGTGTTGAGGTCGTGTTTCCTTAGGAAATCGTATACCTTGTCAAAGCCGGTTTGGAACTCTTTGTATCTCTCAAAACTTTTAATTGAATCTATAATCATAATTTTTTGCTCTTTTTGCTTCACAAAAGTAGGCATTTTATTAAAAAATAGATATTTTTGTAGGATAAGAATAGTACTATATTTAAAATTTCATTTTATGCGCAAACTAATACTCTTATCTGCAGCACTTCTGCTAATCTTCACATCTTGTGGCGAAGACAAACAAGAAGTATTCAACTCTATTTCAAAAGAAGTCAAATCTGAATTTGCCCCTGACAGAAGGGATAAAACATTTGAAACCAAACTTAAAGAAGTTGACGGCAAATGGGTTCTTTACGGCTCAACTACTGAAGCTGAAGCAAAAGCTGCTCTATTGGAGAAGTTGGCAGCTAAGAAAATTGATGTTCTTGACAGCATGAAGGTTCTTCCTGATGCAGCTCTTGTAAATGAAGGCAAAATCTATGCAGTGGTATCTCACTCTGTGGCTAACTTGAGATATGAGGCTGATTACTCTTCTGAGATGGCTACTCAGGTGTTGATGGGTACCCCTCTTAAAGTGTTGGAGAAGAAGAGCTACTGGTATAGAGTCGTTACCCCAGAGGGTTATATCGCATGGGTGACAGTTGGTAGCGTGAAGACTATGAATGAAGAGGAACTTACTGCATGGAGAGGTTCTGAAAGAGTTATCGTAGATGTTCACTACACTTTGTTCCGTGACAAGCCAAGCAAAAATGGCGCAATCGTCAGCGATGGTGTATGGGGTGATATCGCTCAAGTGTCATCTAAAAAAGTGGTTAATGGTTATCAGGAGGTTAAACTTCCTAACGGCAAGACAGCTTATGTTCCTGCTTCTGATGTAAAATGCCTTAAAAAATGGCTTGACAGCAGAAATCCTACCACTGACAATATCCTTAATACCGGTAAACAGTTCCTTGGTTTCCCTTATCTATGGGCAGGTACCTCTATCAAAGGTCTTGACTGTAGCGGTTTCGTGAAGACTTCACACTTCCTAAACGGTATTATCCTTAGAAGAGATGCTTCACAACAGGCAAAAGTTGGTGAAGAGATCGATATTACAAATGGCATCGAGAACCTTAAGAAAGGTGATATCCTATTCTTCGGTCGCAAAGCTACAGCAGACAGACCTGCAAGGGTAACCCACGTAGGTATGTATTTGGGTGACGGTATGTTTATCCACTCAGCTACATTCGTGAAGATCAATAGCCTGGTTCCTGGTACTGACAATTACTATGACGGCACTATGGTATGTGCAAGACGTATCAACGGTATGCAAGACACTATCTATGGTTTGTGGTCTATCGCTAAACACCCTTGGTATTTTAATGTTGAAAACAAATAATTTAAAAATATACGATTATGACAACAAGAAGAGATTTCCTTAAAACAGCCGGTGTTCTAACTGCAGCTACTGCATTTATGAAACCATCAGATATCTTCGCACAGAAGAATAATCCTAAGAAGATCAGTACCAGCAAAAAACTTCAACTTGACTGGGAGAACTTCGATGGTATAATGAAATTTACTTTCACTGTATCCGGCTCTTCTCGTAAAGGTACTCCTATCGTTATCACCCGTTTGAGCTGGAATGGCTACTCAGGTTATGGTGAGGCAGCTATGCCACCTTATCTTGGTGAGACACAGGCATCTGTAAACGACTTCTTGAAAAAAGTGGTAGAGAATGTTCTACCTAAATTTGACAATCCATTCTGCATCCAGGATATCTTGTTGGCAGTGGACAAACTTTCTACCAACAATACAGCAGCCAAAGCTTCTGTGGATATCGCATTGCACGACCTTGTAGGTAACATCATGGGTCAGCCTTGGTGGAAGATTTGGGGCTTCGATCCTGCAAAAACACCTTACACCAGCTACACTATCGGTTATGATGCAAGTGATGAGATGATCAATACAAAACTTGACGAGGCTAACTGGAACAAGATTATCAAAGTTAAACTTGGTATGACTGAGGCTGAAGACAAGAGAATGATCAACCTTATCCGTGCTCGTGACAGCCGTCCTATCATCATCGACGCAAACCAAGGCTGGAAAGACAAATACTACGCTTTGGACATGATCCACTGGCTAAAAGAGCAAGGTGTCTCTATGATTGAGCAGCCAATGTCAAAATATTATCTTGATGATATAGCATGGATCACCGAGAGATCACCACTTCCTGTTATCGCTGATGAGTCTTGCCAAAGATTGACAGATATCAGAACACTTCATGGTGCTTACCACGGTATCAATATCAAACTTATGAAATGTACCGGTATGCGTGAGGCTCGCGAAATGGTTTCTCTAGCTAAGGCTCTTCATATGAAACTTATGATCGGCTGTATGACTGAGACATCTATCGCTATCTCTGCTGCAGCACAACTGTCTCCTGAAATGGAATGGGCTGATTTGGATGGTAACTATCTACTTGGCAACGACTGCTTCGACGGTATGAAGCTTGTAGACGGTAGAATCACCCTTGAGGACAAACCAGGTCTTGGTCTTACTCCAAAGCCAGGTATTATTAAGCTATAATTTTCAAAACAATTATATATTATGAATCTAAGAGTATTTAAGAAGGACGTAGATTTCCTAACTGAAGATTTCCTATCTGATGCACTTATCAGCATGGGTTTTGCCAGAGAAGAGTCTAAGAGAGAGAACATTTTGGGTATTATCAATGAAGCTATCGATCTTCGTGATGAGACATACGCCAAGATCAATCATCCTGAGGAGGGCAATCTTAAAGCTTACTACCGTAAGACTACTGAGGATTTCCTAAAATCTTTGGATGCTCTATGTGAAAAGCTTGGTGAGGCTATTAAGTAATCACAAAAACATTATTTATTATAGTTAGGGTGGTCGGATTGTATCCGGTCACCCTTTGGTAAAGAAAATATATATATGCAAACATATACAAGAGAGCCAATTATAGAAGGTTTGACCTTTGATGATGTGTTGCTGATTCCTGCTCACTCAGAGGTACTTCCCAGGACTGTAGATTTCAATACTAACTTTACAAGAGAAATCAAGCTTCACACACCACTTGTATCTGCAGCTATGGATACAGTGACTGAAGCTGGTATGGCTATCGCAATAGCAAGAGAGGGTGGTATCGGTGTTATCCATAAGAATATGCCTATTGAGGCACAGATGGAGCAGGTGAGAAAGGTAAAGAGGGCTGAAAACGGTATGATCTATGATCCTATCACCATCAGGGAGAATGCCAATGTTGGTGATGCTCTCCGTCTTATGAAGGAGAACCATATCGGTGGTATCCCTGTAGTGGACGAGAAAGGTACATTGTGTGGTATCGTGACCAACAGGGACCTTCGTTTCCAGGACAACATGAGAACACCTATTTATGAGGTGATGACCAAGGAGAACCTTGTTACCACCACTAAGGGTTATGATTTGGCTGAAGCTACAGAACTTCTAAGGAGAAACAAAATTGAGAAACTTCTTGTTGTTGATAACAATGGCAAGCTTGCCGGTCTTATCACATACAAGGATATCATGAAGATTAAAGACAATCCTACTGCAAGTAAAGATTCAAAAGGTCGTCTTTTGGTCGCAGCAGCTATGGGTATCAACTCAGATACACTTGAGAAAGTTGAGCAGATCGTGTCAGTTGAGGCAGATGCTATCGTTTTGGATACAGCTCACGGTCACTCTGAGTTTGTTCTTCAGACCATCAGAAAAGTACGTGCCGCATTCCCTAATCTTCAGATCGTAGCAGGTAATATCGCTACAGGCGAGGCTGCAAGAGCTTTGTATGAGTGTGGTGTGGATGCTGTTAAAGTGGGTATCGGCCCTGGTTCAATCTGTACTACCCGTGTAGTGGCAGGTGTGGGTATGCCTCAGCTTTCAGCTATCATGTTGGCGGCAGATGCACTTAAAGGTACCGGTATTCCTATCATTGCAGACGGTGGTATCAGATATTCAGGTGATATCGTTAAAGCATTGGCAGGTGGTGCAAGTACAGTTATGGCAGGTTCTCTATTTGCCGGTGTTGAGGAGTCTCCAGGTGAGACTATCATCCTTAATGGTAGAAAATTCAAATCATATAGAGGTATGGGTTCTCTCGAAGCTATGCAGAAAGGTTCGAAAGACAGATACTTCCAGGATATGGAAGAGGATATCAAGAAGCTTGTTCCAGAAGGAATCGTGGCACAAGTTCCTTATAAGGGTACCCTCAAAGAGGTGGTTTATCAGCTTGTTGGTGGACTTAGAGCCGGTATGGGTTATGTAGGTGCCCACAATCTTGATGAGCTTCGCACTGCAAAATTCGTAAGGGTAACTGCTGCAGGATTTGCTGAGAATCACCCTCACGATGTGACAATCACCAGAGAAGCACCTAACTATAGCAGGTAATCTATGAAGAGATTGATCCTACCTATACTATTGCTATCGCTATTGGGCTCCTGTACTTTTATAGACAGTGTGCTCAATGGTGATGTGGTAGCAAGGGTAGGAACCAATGTCCTCTACCAGAAAGATATCGAGGGACTGGTCCCTAAAGGGGTCTCTCCCGAAGATAGTGCCGCTATAGTGATGCAATATGTGAATAGTTGGGCTACCAAGAAGATACTCCTCTCAAATGCGGAAGAACGCCTTTCAAGAGAGGACAAGGATATCGAGCAAGCCTTGAATGACTACAAGACCTCTCTTTTGGTATACCGCTATGAGAAGCTGTATGTGGACAAGAATTTGGACACTCTGATAACTGAGGATGAGTGCCGTGATTATTATGAACTGCATAAGGCTTCATACACCAGCCATTGTTCGATAGTAAAGGCCCGCTACATAAAGATCAATGCCGCTTCACCAAATGCCCAGCTGGTGAAAAAACTCTACAAATCGATGAAAGTGGAGGATTTGGATAAGGTAGCAGAGCTTTCGGGCAATTCGGCAGACAAATACACAGACTTCAATATGGATTGGGTTCCGCTCAGCCATGTGGCCAAGGAGATAGGGGAGGAACTTTCGCAATGTGAACAGATTCTGGACAAGCACTACTATATCGAACTTGAGAAGGGGAATTTTCTATATCTGGTCCGTGTTTATGAAAGGGTAAAAGGGGGAGAAATCACCCCATACGATTATAACATCAATATAATTAAAGAGTCAATACTTAGTAAAAGAAAACAGGAGTTGATAGCAAATTTGGAACGAAATCTGCTAGAGGATGCCTTGAACAATAATAAACTTGTAATCTATTCCAATGATAATGACTAAAAAGATTTTTTGGGTACTAGCCACTGTTTTATGTTTCGCCACATTTTCTGCTTATGGCCAGAAATATGAAAATGGTCTAATCGATAAGACAGTAGCTGTGGTGGGAAATGAGATGATCCTTTTGTCTCAAATCGAGCAGGAAGTAGAAATGCTCCAATTTCAAGGTCACTACTCTGACAGAAACCTCAGATGTCAGGTATTAGAGCAGATGATGATGTCCAAACTGTTCCTGGCACAAGCCAGAATAGACAGTCTGGTGGCAAACACCAGTATGATCGAGGCAAACCTCGACAACAGAATGAACACTGTTCTTACCCAGCTTGGGGGTGAGAAAAAAGCGGAAGAATACTTCGGCAAAACCCTATATGAACTTAGAGAGGACTGGAGAGAGATTATCACTGAGCAATCTTTGACTCAGGATATGCAGTCCAAAGTACACGCTACAGCTGTTGAGCTGACTCCTCAGCAGATCAAAGAGTTCTATGAGAAGACATCTAAAGACAGCCTTCCTGTCATATCTACCCAGTATCAGCTCAGTCAGATTGTGAAATATCCCGATACAGAGAGGGCTAAGGTTCAAGTTAAAGAGCAGCTTTTGGAGTTCAGGGAGAGAATTCTTAAAGGTGAGAGCTTCAGTATGTTGGCAACATTCTATTCTGAGGACCCTGGAAGTGCCACTAAAGGTGGTGAACTTGGTATGGCATCAAAAACCATTTTCTGGCCGGCATTCTCTGATGCGGCCATGGCACTTAAAGATGGCCAGGTGTCACCTATCGTAGAGACCCCTGACGGTTTCCATATCATTCAGATGATCAAGAAGGAGGGGGATATGTTCAATGCCCGCCACATCCTCATCAAGCCAAAATATACAGCAGATGACAGAACTAAGGCATTCAAGACCCTTGACAGCATCAAAACAGCTATCGTGAATGACAGTATTTCATTCTTCCTTGCTGCCAGGATACACTCTCAAGATCAGTACTCACGTACAAACGGAGGTTTGATGGCGGATCAGAATACAGGTTCTACACT
>JAEIGA010017761.1_pt1 | contig 10837 bp, 10 predicted proteins | sample 9270691 | NCBI WGS metagenome assembly JAEIGA01 (sample SAMN17057246, study PRJNA624740) | gut metagenome | biome: biome; isolation source: fecal sample | host: Bos grunniens | place: China: Xizang | collected 2019 | reverse complement strand
CTACTCTCCTACAGGAACGGTTTCTCTTAAGAAGGCAGAGGCGGGAGTACGTTCTACCACTCCTACCCTTGTATGGAGAAAGAAGCTCTCGGATATCGCCGGCATCAAGGATGTGCTCAATGTCAACGGTCTGGCTGTTTCTGATAAATACGTGCTCCTTAGCGAGAACGGCAACTCGAATCCTGTATATCTTGACGCTCTTACAGGAGAAAAGCTCGGTACATTTGACGCGAGCACCATTACAGCTGTGAATCCTGAGTACTATGCTACTGCAGATGACGCAGGAAGGCCATGTTTCGTTACTTATGCTGATGCTGCAGGAGAGAAGATGAACTTCTATGTGGCGCGTTCATTCACTTCGGCTCCAGAGCTTCTGTACTCACGTGATGGAGCTGCTGACAGAAGGCAGGGATATAAGATAAGTGTTGCCGGTGAATGTGTGATGGGAGCAAATATCTGTGTGCCTGTTTATGCGAATTCTACGGCATCAACAAAGTATATTGCAAATGTTCGTGTCGTGAGTTCAAACAATAAGTTTGTTGGAACATGGCAGGGACCGAATATCAATACTGGAGCAACTCAAGGATGGGCCCAGACTTGGGGAACTAAGTGTGATGCGATGATGCTCAATACAGACAATTATACAATCAGCGCTAATGCACGCGTGATAACAACTTCAGGTGCAACAAGAAATAGTAATAAGAACACCGATCTCACACTTTCTACATATAACGGAAGTGCGTTCGCTCTCACAACTACCAAAGATCTTGAAAACCCGGGATTCAAGTTCTCTACTGCTCTTGATTACGTGGTGTTCAACAATAAGGAGTACATCGTGTACAACTATGTGAACTCGGCTTCAAATCTCAGTTATGGTGACGCTGTGAGACTTATAGATATGACAGCTGATGCAACCCTTAAGACTGAATACAAGGTTTCGGGCAATCATGTTCACGGAGCATGGTTTGAGTCTGGCAAGACTGTGGCTAACGCCAACTGCCTTGGTGACGTGGCCTTCCATGTTTCAAAGAGCGGTTACTATCTCTATGTATATCTCGTGTTCGCTGGCGGTGAAGTTGCCTGCTATCGATATGATTGTATAGTCTGGTAGTCTTACCTGGACATATTTCATAAAAAGACCGGGAAACCTCACGGCTTCCCGGCTTTTTTATTTCTTTCTGCATCCTGAATGGAATTGCACATGTTTTCTTGGAATATCAGGATTCGCAGAAAGAGACGAATAAGATTCTTAACCGATGCAAAGATGCAAGCTTTCTGCGTTCCTTTGGTTGTATGATTTGTTGTTTTTTGTGTTGTTTTTCGTGTTGTGCGCCTTATAAGGCCGATTTTATGGGACCGGATCGTATCCGCTGCCTCCCCAAGGGTGACATCTGGCGATGCGGCGGACGGTAAGGTAGAGGCCTTTGATCGGGCCATGTTTTCTCAATGCTTCGAGGGCATACTGCGAACATGTCGGGGTGAACCGGCAGCATGGCTGCTTGAGCGGCGATATGCACACCTGATAAAAACGCACGAGCAGGATGAAAGGGAATGCTGCCGCACGTTTCAGAATGTTCAGGAACTTTTCGGTGCCGGGATTCATTTCTTCCTGTTGAGGTTGTCGTTGATCTTTGTGAGTATCTCCTTCACCTTGTCGTGGATGTCCTGGTACTCCATGATCTGTTTTGTGGAATACATGAAGAAGATGTCCACCTTGGTGGAAGAAGTGATCAGATGCTTCTGTGTCCTGTAGCTTTCCCTGATCCTGCGCTTGAGCAGATTGCGCTTGACTGCGCGCTTGAACAGTTTCTTCGGAACGGAGATCATGATTCTGTTCTCTTCCTTGCCATTGTCGGGAAGATAGCGGAACCTGATGTCAGACGTGTTGCCGTACCTTCCTTCGGCAAGAAGCTGTGAAATGCCTTTCTTGCCGCACAATCTTTCGTTTTTAGGAAGCGTATTCCGTTCTTCAGTCACCTTATCAGTTGTTGGAAAGATAGATTTCGAGGGCTTTTGCCACAGATGGGGCCTCTGGAGTCGGAGCTGAAATCTCAATCTTGAGTCCGGCCTCCTCCATCGCAGGCACTACAGTGCGGCCGTATGACACGAACTTGGTTTCTCCCTGTACGAAATCAGGATGATTCTCGAAGAGGGACTTCACGTCAGCCGGGTTGAAGAATACAACCATGTCATATGAGTGTATGTCCACATCCTTCAGGTCCTGTGATACAGGCTTTACGAATGCAGCTGTCTCGAAGTTGAGTTTCTGTGTCTCGAACATCTTGGTAACGGCATCCTTGCCGCTGGTGCCGGATGTCGCGATGAGGAAACTTTCTCCCTTGTGCTTGCTTCCTATCAGTTCAATGATTGATTCAGGTTTGCCGTTTCCGAAGAAGATCTTCCTCTTGCGGTACACGATGTGTTTCTGGAGATAGTTTGCAACTGCCTCTGTAGTACAGAAATATTTCATCGTCTCAGGTACCTTTACGCGCAGTTCCTCACAGATCTGGAAGAATGCATCTATGGTTGTACGTGCTGAAAAGACGATTGCGGTGTGGTCAAGGATGTTTATTCTCTGTGTTCGGAACTCCCTGGAACTCAGGGGCTCTAATTTGAAAAAAGGTTTGAAGTCGAAGTCTACTCCGAACTTTTCTGCAATGCTGGTGTAAGGCGAAGCCGTCGACGGCTGCTGCTGTGAAATCAGTATTCTCTTAACGCTCATTCTGTACTAAAAAATTACTCCGGAAGCTATCAGTAATCCGGTCGGTAAAAATTCGAGGGCGCAAAGGTACAAAAAAGCGGCGAAAAAAGAACCCGAGTTAATGAAAATTTGAGTTTTTCGTATGGTGAACAGGGTATATGTCAGGCCTGATATCCAAAGCATTGTACATCTCACAGTCTCTTCCCCCACGTTTGCGAAGGTAAGTATGCTGCCTGCAGCAAGGAGCAGGAGGGTCAGGATTATGAAGAAGCTGTAGGAGCATCTTATTGCGATTCCCTCTCCCTTTCTACGCTTCCTTGGAGGAAGGAATATGGCGTCCAGAATGTTTCTTATAATGATATATGCCGCAAAGATTCCGATTATTGCTCCCAGATATGCCGTATCCCCAAGGCCTTTCATGAATCCCGGATCATACAGCCTGAATCGTGCCGCTGTCAGGCAGAAGGGGATTATCATGGTGAAGGCGATGATGTCCCTGTCTGTCTTCAGTTTCACGCTGGCCTCCAGATTGACGCTTTCCTTCCATCTTATGATGCAGGCTATCAGGGAGGGGAATATGCTGACCACCTTCTTAAGTGTCGTGATCACTACAAGCACGGAAATGAGTGCGAGAATATTGAACAGCATGTCAGTTTCCTCTTTTAGCCTTGTATCCCATCTCTTTCAGAAGTGCAGTCACCCTGTCTCGGAAGTCACCCTGGATTGTGATCTCTCCGTCTTTGGCGCTTCCGCCGACTCCGCATTTCACCTTCAGGGTACGTCCCAGCTCTGCAAGATCCTCGGCCGTTCCTACAAATCCGGTAACGAGTGTCACCTGCTTCCCTCCTCGGCCTTTTCTGTCTATGGAAACTATGAGATTCTGCTTCGATGGTTCGATTGTTGCAGGTTCCTGCTCCGCCTCTTCTTCATATTGAAAGTCAGGATTGGTCGAGAATACAACCCCAAGTCTTTTCTTCCAGTCGTTGTCTGCCATGTGTCATGAGATTTAGTTTGCAAATATACACATAAACATCGTATATTTGCAGGTTTTGTAATTGCAAGGAAATAAAGATAGTAAATATATGAAAAACAGTAAATTCACATTTTGGAACAGATTGACCGCAGGCCTGGTGTCCGTGATAGCCTTAGTGACTTATCTGCTCACGATCGAACCGACAGCCTCTTTCTGGGATTGCGGAGAATTCATTGCCTCTTCGTATAAGCTTGAGGTGGGACATCCTCCTGGAAATCCTGTGTTCCAGCTGTTTGCGAGGTTCTTCACTATGTTTGCGGACAACATGCATGCTGCAGTGGCTGTAAACATATTCAGCGCCATCTGTTCGGCCCTTACCATATTTTTCCTCTATCTGACGATAGTCTTCCTTGCAAAGAGAGTTGTAAAACCTTCGTCTGATGGTACTTATACTTCAGGCAAGGCTATTGCGATCTTCGGTTCGGGAGCGGTCGGAGCGCTTGCATATACATTCAGCGACACCTTCTGGTTCTCCGCAGTGGAGGGAGAGGTATACGCAATGTCCTCGCTTATAACTGCCCTTGTCTTCTGGGCTATGACCAAGTGGTATGACCAGGCCGATACCCCTTACGCAAACAGGTGGATCGTGCTCATATCCTTCCTGATGGGTCTCTCGATAGGTATACACCTTCTGAACCTTCTTGCGATTCCTGCCCTTGTGTTCATGTATTATTACAAGCAGAGGGAGGACGGACATTATTCTCTCAAGGAGTATGTGAAGATCTTCCTTGTGTCGGTTGTGATACTTGCAGTGATCCTCTTCGGCATCATTCCTTATCTGCCTAAGATCGCGGCATATTTCGACCTCTTCTTTGTGAACACCCTCGGACTGCCTTTCAATACCGGAGCTGCATTCTTCATGGCTCTGCTTCTGGGCGCATGCTTCTGGGGACTTTTCAAGACCATGAAGGCAGGAAAGGTGTTTGCCAACACTGTGCTCCTGTGCTTTACCATGATAGTCATAGGCTTCTCGCTCTTTACCATCGTGATCATACGCTCGAGTGCCAAGACCCCTACCAATGAGTATCAGCCTGACAATCCGTTCACTCTGGTGCGTTATCTTGGACGTGAACAGTATGGAAGCAATCCGCTTGTCTATGGTCAGTATTTCGATGCTCCATATGATATAGAACAGACAAAATACTGGGCTCCGCTCGGTGACAAGTACATCAAGACCGACGGTCCAGGTGAAGTAGTGTATGACGCATCCGGCAAGATGCTCTTCCCTCGTATGTGGAGTTCGGATGCCCGTCATATCGAATTCTATAATGCATATATAGGTAACGGAGGAAAGAAGGTTGCGGGTGCCCAGCACAAGAAGCCTACCTTCTTCCAGAATCTTGCATTCTTCTTCGACTATCAGATGAACTGGATGTACTGGCGTTATTTCATGTGGAATTTTGCCGGACGCCAGAACGATATCCATAGCCCGACTCCGGGTGATATCTTCGCCGGCAACTGGGAGAGCGGAATAGGCTTCATCGACCAGATGCGACTCGGAGACCAGAGCATGGCTCCGGACTATCTCAAGAACAACAGGGCCAAGAACCATTATTTCATGCTCCCGCTGATTCTGGGACTCATCGGTCTCTTCTTCCAGTTCGCTCGTGACAAGAGAGGCTGCTGGCTTACCTTCCTGATGTTCTTCATGACAGGTATCGCTATCGTAATCTACCTCAATCAGCCGCCATTCCAGGTTCGTGAGAGAGATTATGCATATGCGGGTTCATTCTATTCGTTCGCGATATGGATAGGACTTGCTGTTGCGGCCGTATATTCATGGGCAGCTGAGCGTCTTGAGGGCAGGAATGAGTCTGCTGATGTTGCGGCGGCTTCGCTGGCTACGGCAGTGCTGCTTCTGGTGCCCGGCATCATGGCAGCTGAGAACTGGGATGACCATGACAGAAGCAACCGCTACACTGCTGTGGAGATGGCGAAGAACTATCTGAATTCCGTAGGACACGACGGCATTCTCATAACCCATGGCGACAATGATACCTTCCCTGTATGGTATGCGCAGGAGGTTGAAGGTGTGCGTCCGGACGTGCGTATAGCAAACACTTCGCTTCTCGGTACCGACTGGCACATTGACCAGATGAAATGGGCAGTGAACGAATCTTCGCCACTTCCTCTGACCGTCGGTCCGGAGCAGTATCTCTACGGTACCAATGAATTCGTATATATATATGATACACGCGATACAGCCTTCCTGCTTTCGGATGTGATGCGTGTGTTCAAGCACCCGTCTGCCAAGCTTCCGCTTCAGAGCGGCAGGGAAGTGGACTATATACTTTCCCGCAAGCTCATCGTACCAGTAAATAAAGAGAACGTGATCAAGTACGGAATCCTTGATGAGAAGTACGCTGACATCATCCCGGATCAGATCACCCTTACAATCCCTAAGGGCAAGGAATATCTCACAAAGCCTGAACTCTTCATGCTGGACCTTCTGTCGAATTATCAGTGGGACCGTCCTATCAATCTTCTGAGCATGGGTGGAGACATCAATGTGGGTATCAAGGAGTATCTGATGTATGACGGATTCTCATATAGATTCGTTCCTATAAAGAACAAGACCAAGAGTACGGATATCGGCTTTGCCGATGCCGAGGACCTCTATGACAAGATCAAGAATGTCTATTCATGGGATGCCCTTAAGCGCAAGGACTACTTTGTGGACTATCAGAACTTCTACACATTCTGTGGCGTGCTTTCTCAGAGGAACCTCTTTGTGAATGCAGCCAAGGAGATGTTGAAGATCGGTGACAAGGAAAGGGCTGTAGAGTTATTGGACATGTGTCAGGAGTGCGTGCCTGCTGAGAACTTCCCGCTTGATGTAACATATCTCGGCTTCTCGAATGAGTATATGGTGATCGACATGATCGAGACCTATTATGATGCAGATGCCCCTGAGAAGGCTCTTGAGCTTGCAGAGAGGATGACTGAGGAACTCTTTGTCTCTACCGGATTCTTCCTGAATTTCTATGATTATGCGAAGAAGGAGTTCGAGGCATGCTACAATTGTCTTTCGTACATTGCCGATCTTACTGAACATTACGGCAGCAAAGACTTTGCAGAGTCGATCCGCAACAGATTCAACGCTCTGCTGGACGTAGAAGAATAAGGTTTCAATTCCGTGTTGAGCCCACATGGATTCCCTTAGGGGGATGACTAAAAAGTGTCTTATTGACCCACTAGTCATCCCCCCTTTTGTATTACATTATCTCAGTCTTGCCACTCACTGTCTTGCCTACTGTTGTCTCGGTATCAGTCTTGCCCGCTCTTGTTTTAGTGCCACTCTTGTCGCTCACTGCCAGTCTTCCTGCTCTTATCTTTGTGTCAGTCTTACCTCCTGCTTTCGTGTTATGTCTGCTGGTTTCGTGCAGAGCCTGATACGTGAAGACGAGTGTCTGGACTGGGCTTCAGGGAATATCTTTGTGGGCGTGTTTTGTAAATGTCTGCAAATCAACAACTTAACTCAGACGCCTGCCTTCCTCGCCATGCATGCATCTGAGCTAAAACGCTGACCCTCAGAGGTTTGCAAAACACGCAAACACACCTCCACGCCAGCCCAACCCGTTATTCTGACCTCCCATCCACGAAAACTGCCCAAAACGTGGATGAGAACACGAAACTGCTCCCGTCCATGAAAACGCCCGAATTCGTGGACAGCAGCATCAAAACACAGCTCCCGTCCATGAAAACGGCTGTTTTTGTGGACGGGAGGCTATGATTGTACGTTGGCCATAAAAGCGGCCGTTATTCTGGCCGAGAAACTGGACTTCAGGTGATGTGCCTCATTAGGGGCACCCGTTCTTAGATCAGGTCCAGTATTTCGCGTGAAACGTAGAACGAATTGTTCTTCTTTATATACACGGAAGGTGTAGACGTCTTATAGGTCGTGCCGTCTATGGTGACAGAGTTTCTCCATGCCGGCACAACGATTTTTCTGCCCTTCACCGTCACCTCAAGACGAGGACACTCCTTGTCCTTGATGATCTGCGGCTCATATCCGTCGAAAATGACGTCATGGCGAGAATAATACTGCTCGGAAAGTTCCTCCAGAGTGGTATCCAGGCCACTTACCTTGCACATATACTCGTTGACCTTGCTGTTGGTCATGATGCCATGAGGAATATGTCCCTTAGGATGATATACTGCAAGGAACACATCCTCTGTGGTATGGGTTGTAGTAGCGCATGAGATGTTCAGACGCGAAAGCAGGATCTTTGATATTGTAGACTGGAAGTTCTGGGAATTCGCCACCTGCATATAGTCTCCCTCGATCTTTCCTCGCGTGTTGACAAGGTCGTTCACTTCCTTGTCTGTGAGGTCAATACCCGTCCATTCTTTAAATATAGGTTTGAAATCCTTCTTGTCCGACTGTGACAGGAGTTCTGCAATCTTGTAATAAGATGCCTTATAATTCTTCATTCCTACAAAGATGGAATCGATGCCCTTGCTTGTGTAGTTCTTGTAGGTCGGCTTTCCGCCTGTCACGCCGCTGTTGCCATGGTCAGGGACCACGATGACTGTGGTGTTTCCATCCTTCTTGGCGAAGTCGAGAGCCACGCCTACAGCCTCATCGAAGGCCAGGAATTCGGTTATCATCGAATGTGGCGCATTTGCATGGCCCGCATAATCCACCTTGCTGCCCTCTACCATGAGGAAGAATCCGTTCTTGTTCTTGGAAAGGATCTCGATGGCCTTGGCAGTCATCTCGGCAAGCGATGGGATTGTCGCAGTGTCCCTGTCGGTCTCATAGGGTAGGAACTCATCTTCAAAAAGAGCCCATGCCTTGGTTCCGTCGAAATCGCGGAATGCGTCGATGTCCTTTTCGATAAGGGTAATGTCATTATATTCAAGGATTTCCCTTGTAGTTTCATCCATATATCCAAGGCCTCCTCCGAATGCCACGTCAAGCCCGTTTGAAGCCATCTGTCTTGCGATGGCCTTGCGGTCTCCTCGTGATGTGGTGTGGGATGCGCAGGCTGCAGGGGTCGCATGAAGAATATCCACCGTCACTACCACTCCGGCAGATCTGCCCTTTTCCACCCGGTTGGCCTCCATGATTGTCGCCAGGGGCTGATGAGTCTTTGACGGATCCACTTCTACAATGTCCTGGGCGGGATCCGGTGCCGGATAAACCGACAGGTGTCCTGCGCGCTGAGGCACTCCCGTAACTATGCCTCCCATTGCGGGTGCCGAGCATGACATGATGCTGTTGGATGAAATGCTGGACATCAGTCCGCATACGTGCTTGTCCACATTTAGCTCGAAATCCTTCTCACCCATGTATCTCATGTACCATCGGGAAAGCGCCAGTACGCTGGTCGAAGTGCCGTCCGGAATCATGAGGATGACATTCTTGGTAGGAGCCGGTTCCTCATTTACCTGATTCGGGCAGCAGCATGATGCTATAGTCAAGGCGATGACCGCCAGTATTGCTGTTCTTTTCATTGATTTGTGATTTTTTACTTTTCGGTCTTTACCCATAGACGTTTTTGCTTCTCTTTCCTCTTGCTGCTCTGGCCATGTGGAGAGCGGCGGAAAGATGTCAGCTGGCGTGCACTCAGAGTGTGGGTCATGGTGATGCCGGTCATTTACCTGGCCAATCTGACGAAGACGCTGAGCGGCAGATTCTTGCCGTAGCTGTCACGAAGCACTAGTTCGCCGAAGTCAAGTGACTTATATGCTGTCTTCATGCAGAACGCCTGCTTCACGATGGTCTCTCCGAGCACGGCAGAATAACCATTTGAATAGAGATTCAGGACCATGAAACTGTCCTGAGGAGCCAGAATTGCCGCCACGCACTGAAGCATCTCGTTCAGACACTCGTCAAGCTTCCATTTCTCTCCATCCGGACCATGTCCATATGCTGGCGGATCCAGGATTATTCCCTGATATGTATTGCCTCTCTTTGCCTCGCGGCGTGCAAACTTGAGGGCATCCTCGACAATCCATCTGATGTTATCCAGACGGCTGGCTTCCATATTACCGCGTGCCCATGTAACCACCTGGCGTACCGAATCAAGATGCGTCACGTCTGCCCCTGCGGCCTTAGCTGCAAGAGATGCCGCTCCGGTATATGCGAAAAGGTTGAGAACCTTCGGCTTAGGCTTTCCTTCCGCCTCTGCCTTCTCTACGAGTGCTTTTGTCTGCTTATAGATATATTCCCAATTTGATGATTGCTCCGGGAACACTCCCACATGCTTGAATGAGGTCAGACCCAGGCGGAGTGAGAAGTTCAGGCCCTCTTGTGCGCCGTTATATCTGATGTACCATTGGTCGTCCATCTTCTTCTTGCGCTCCCATGTGCCGCTGTCTTCCTTTCCCGCCTTTCCGAAACCTGCTCCGGTCTTGAATCGGGTGTGGATCATCTTGTTCCATTCGCCGTCAGATAAAGATTTGTCCCACAACGCCTTAGGTTCTGGCCTTGCCATGATGAACGGGCCGAATCTCTCCAGCTTTTCGAAATTGCCGGAGTCTATGAGTTCATAATCCTTCCAGAATGCACCTGGACTTTCAATAGTCATCATATGTTTGTTATATTTTTATTCGTTATTACTGATCCTGCAAAGATACACTTTACTTTTTATGCATGAGACTATCTACGAAAAGAATTTCAAATCGCTACTTCTGCAGGCTGCCTTGTCCGCCATTATTTTTGGGAGATGATATACCAGTTTACACAAAGTAAGAGTGATTTGATATAATCAGCGACGCAGACAGATCGGGCTTGCATCTTCCCATCCACGTTTTCGGCTGTTTTCATGGACGGCAGCTGGTTTTTGAACTTCCCGTCCACGTTTTTGGCTGTTTTCATGGATGATAACATCATTTTGAGCTTGTCATCCATGATTTCGGGCTTTTTCATGGACGGGAGGTCTGGTTTTGCATCTTCCCATCCACGTTTTCGGCTGTTTTCATGGACGGGAGGCATTTCAATGTCTTGCTCTTTTGGAGTACTAAGCGTTTTTGCTAATGTCTTGACAATCATTAGGATATCATTCTGTGGGTGGGAAAATTTGCCCACCCTCAAAGATTGAACTTCTTCACAATTAACAACTTAATAAAAACAGGCATCTCCTCATAAACGGTTG
>JAEIGA010017760.1_pt1 | contig 10837 bp, 7 predicted proteins | sample 9270691 | NCBI WGS metagenome assembly JAEIGA01 (sample SAMN17057246, study PRJNA624740) | gut metagenome | biome: biome; isolation source: fecal sample | host: Bos grunniens | place: China: Xizang | collected 2019 | reverse complement strand
TCGGTAGAGCACCTGACTGTTAATCAGGGTGTCGTTGGTTCAAGTCCAACAGGAGGAGCCAGCACCTTTAGCTCAGTTGGTAGAGCAACTGACTCTTAATCAGTGGGTCCCGGGTTCGAATCCCTGAAGGTGCACCAAAAAGAGAAGCAGACCACCTACGGTGGTCTGCTTCTCTTTTTGGCATCTTTAGGCTTGAGACGCGGGTTCAAGCTGCCTGCGCCCCCTCTCTTTTTTGATATCCACGGTGCAGCTTGTTGAACTCGCGGCGTCGAGCGATGCTCACCGCCGCGAGTTCGGGGTTCGAATCCCTGGCGTGGGTTGCCTCAAACCTTTCGGGGTGATGACCCGGATTCAAGCCGCTTCTTTACCATCTGTACTTGGATATCTACGTTGCGACATAACAAATGATTCGCACGATACTCTTGACAGAGTGGAGAAAACACGGTATAATTATGGTGTAGAGGAGAGAAGCAGTATATGTACCTACGACGCATGGGGTAACTTCATCACTACTTACTACTCCACCATCGGTACAAATTACTACGCCTACTACAACCCCTTCCGCTACCGTGGCTATTACTACGACTCCGAAACGGGACTCTACTACCTCCAAAGCCGCTACTATAAACCCCAGTGGGGACGGTTCTTGAATGCGGATGTGCATGTGAACGCCAACGGTGATTTGATTGGTTTCAATATGTATGCGTATTGTAGTAATAATCCGGTGATGTACACGGATCCAACAGGGGAAAGCATTGTCCTATCTGCAATAATTATCGGTGCTGTTATTGGCGGAATAATTGGCGCAGCCTTCTCGGTTGGTGATCAATATATAGAAAATAATGGAGATTGGGATCAGATAAATTGGCTTATGGTTGCTTATGATGGAGGTGTTGGAGCCATTAGTGGTGCTGTTTCTGCTACTGGAATTGGAACGGTAGGATCTATAATTTTTGGCACTGCATGTGGCTTTGGTTCTAGTCTGTTACGTGACTCGTTGTTCTACAAAGAGAAGTCGTGGGGGGAGAAGTTTGCCGATGCTAGTTGGAATGGGATCATGGGAGGTATTGCTGGTTTTATATCCGGTTGCGGCGCAAATTCCTCTAATAAACCCCAGGCAACTGGACATGTTATTGAGAACTATATTCACAGCAGAGGAGTCTTACAACGAACAATCGCAAATGGTACAAAGCGAGCTGTGAATCATCAATATATGGTGACGACAAAATATGAATTGGGATTTATAATAGGAGGAGTCAGATATATGGCCGGAAACCTTTTTACATTTATAAGCTCACAGATGGCAGGATGATATGAAGAACTTTTTAGTTTATTTTTTACCTACACTCGTCGTTCCCGTCGTCATTGGTATATTATCTCGCCCGCGGAAAAACGCAAAATCTTCTGTACTGTATTACCCTGCCTATATTATTGTGTTGCCTGCCATACTTGTCGCCTTTTGGGGTGTTATCTACGTTTTGGCCTACAGAACGCAACCTTCCCAATTTTTCAGCCTAGAAATGCTACCTGTCTGGATTGTGAGCTTTATCATATATGGCTCTGCCATTTACTTGATGATCAAGGGGATCAATTGGCGATTGGAAATACAGGACGATTGCATACGCTACAGAAACCTCTTTCGCGTGACAAAGGAATACTCTTACGCGGATATTCAATGTATTATCGTATATGGGCCTCTAAAAGAGCCATGTCATGGGAAGATCAGAAGACGGATCGACAAATATAAAATATGTTCCAAAAATAAAAAGATAGTTGTGGAATACCTCGTCTTTAATTTTCAGGATTCTTTGCCCCAAATAAAGAAAAACATGAAAAAACATCGTTGCGAGTTGAAAATGGTATATAAGGAGTGATTATGTTAATCGCTGAATGGCAAAACAAGTAACAATTATAATGTCCTTATCCCTAAATTGGCAATGCGATGTTCGGGCGAGAAATATTAAATCATGCTGAATTGTATTTTCAACGTCTTGATACCAAATGCATTATGTATTATCAAGAAGCTTGTGAAAATAACCGCATAATTATTGTTATATTTTCATCATGAAAGGGCATGGCGAACGCTTACTATAGAGGTGAGCGTTGTTAGCTATGAGTGCACCAACTATCCCCTTCTCCGCGAGGAAACTCGTTGGAGAAGGGGGCTGGGGCGACCGCCTGACCGCTGATGGGGCGAATACCTATACGTATGACGCTGTAGGTAACCCGTTGAACTACAACGGTTACACCCTCGCGTGGAACGGGCGGCAGCTTGTGTCGATGGAGGGTGGTGTGATCGTCGAGATCAACTATGAGTATAACGACGAGGGTATCCGCACGAAAAAAGACATCGATGGAGAAGTGCATACGTATACCTTGGACGGCACGCGCATCGTCAGCGAAGCGTGGGGAAACAACCTGCTGATCTACCTCTATGATGAAAGTGGTTCGCCTATTGGTATGCAGTACCGCACCTCCTCCATGGCGGTAGATACCTTCTACACCTTCTATTTTGAGAAGAATCTCCAAGGTGACATTGTTGCTGTGTATAATGAGAACGGCGTGAAGGTGATCGGCTACACCTACGACGCATGGGAAAAAATTAGGGGGGTATTCACTTAATGAAGAGACGTGCAGCTTCTCAAATAATAGGTTATATTTTTATTATGCCATTGATTCTGTGCCTATTGATAGCAATAATGTCCCTTCCGTTTGGGGCACAAGGTCAATTTGGTTCGATTTTATTCGCTATTTTAGGTTGTTATTTGTTCGAAATTGTTATTGGAGTAATGCTTTTTCACAATGCTTTTCACCGCATTTATATAGATGATAAAGGGATTGCAAATAAATTTTTTCAGTTATATTGGGAGGATAAACCTGCATTTCGAATTATTGAAGTGAAGTTTGGCTTTTTACCTACAATTTTCTCGGTCGATATTTTGTGTATGGGAGACACTTCTGCTCGTGATTTTATTGTGCTCGATCCCCGTAAAACGATTTTTCTATCTCTCAACGAAAAAACAAAAGAAATAATTCGTACGATGGCGGGAGAAAATTGTCCTTTATAGTGTTTTTATATTATTTAGACATTTTGCAAATATATAATATGTCACATGGTATTTGCGCTCCAAAGAGCATCGACGGGGAAGTGCGTACTCTTATGCTCGATGGCTCGCGCTTTACACCCTGCTTGTCCGTGAAATTAGCCGCCGGTAAACCCTAAAACCATAGCCCCGTCCGTTGGTTTGTGATCAAATCAATGGGCGGGGCTTATTTTGATTCATTTGCGCTAATGAAGCTCTTGCATTCTCTCTCTACTACGACTTCCAGAACTTACATTTGCACAAAAACGAAAAATATGTTATAATACAAGGGAAATTGGCGTTTTACGTTGCGATTTCAAATCAATATACGGAGGTACAACAGATGAAAAAGCTGTTTGTTTTTATGTTGAGTATCATCATGAGCGTAGCCATTTTGGCAATCGGTGTGTCGGCCGAGACCTCGCACACGGTGGTGTCGGGCGATACCATGTGGAAAATTGCCGTCCGATACCAAGTGGGGCTCAGTGAGATCAAGGCCGCCAACCCGCAGATATCCAATCCCGATCTGATCTACCCGGGACAGGTTTTGACCATCCCCACGGTCAGCAACTCGGTCACGAGCTACGAGCAAGAGGTCATTCGGCTGGTCAATGACATCCGCGTGCAGAACGGGCTCTCCAAGCAGACCTACGACTGGGAGCTCGGTCGCGTGGCGCGGTACAAATCGCAGGATATGCGCGACAACAGGTACTTTTCGCACACCAGCCCGGTGTACGGCACGCCGTTTCAGATGATCAAGAGCTTTGGCATTACGTACAGAACTGCGGGGGAGAACATCGCGCGCGGGCAGGCGAGCCCGCAGGCGGTTGTCAATGCGTGGATGAATTCCGCAGGGCATCGTGCCAACATACTGAACGCGTCCTATACCCAGATCGGCGTGGGGTACGTCGCCGATGGGCACTACTGGACGCAAATGTTCATTGGTAAATAATAAATGTAAAGGGTTGTCACGAATGGATTTTTGGGGCGACCCTTCCTGCGTCTTGCGGTTAGAATAGGTGACAATGCCGTATCCGAGGCACCTATTTCGGTTTGTGCGATCTTGACAAATCGGGGGAGGTATTTTCGTTTGACTATCCAATTTACAAGTTGGGGAAAAATATGGTATAATAAAATGTCTATCACGAAAGGAGACGCTCTTATGAAGAAACTTTTACTTTGTATCGCTTTGGTTCTGCTCGGCATGACCGGCGTTTCATGCACGGGCGGTAGCGACAAGGCAGATCATACTTCCCCTGCCGACACCTCGACCCCCACCGAGACGCCTACGGACACCTCCGACGAGGAATCCACCGAGGAGACTACCGAGGAATCCACCGAGGAATCCACCGAGGAATCCTTCAACCCCCTCGCATTTGAGCCGACCGCGCTCCCTGTGGCGAACGTAGCACGCGAGGGATTTGCTCTGGCATCTGCTTGCCAAACCGAAAACGGCTACAGCAACGTCTATCTCAACGACGGAGATCGCGCAACGGGCTTTTCCACCCCTTGGGGCAATGAGGACTCCGCCAAGGAATATTATATTTTTGTAGACTTGACCGAGGTTCGTGCGCTGGATAGCGTAAAGCTCTACCCTATGGCGGGAGACGAGGGCGGCTTCCCCAAGGCATTCGATATTCTGGTTTCGATGGACGGCGAGAATTATACCAAGGCCGCTACTGTGACCGACGCCACCGCGGATGCCGCTAAGGACGGACTGAGTGTGTCCCTGGGCGGCGTGCAGGGTCAGTTTGTCAAGCTGGTGACCCGTGAGCTGGGCGAGGGTGCCGAGGGCAAGGGCAAGTACCTGTCCCTCTCCGAGATGGAGGTCTATTCCCCCATCGATACGGCTACCAACATGATCCTCAACCGCGATGACATCTGGCTTTTCAAGAACCCCGATACCACCCAGCAGCTCTCCATCCTCTACTACCGCGATGGGACGGCTGTTGACCCCGCTGCAACCCTGAAATACGTATCTCTGGATAAGGCTGTAGCAACGGTTGATGAGAACGGACTCATCACCCCCGTGGGCGTGGGCAAGACCGACGTGTACGTCACCGACGGAACCAATCTGGCGGTATGCCACGTGGAGGTCAAGGAGGAGCTGCGCGACAATTTCCGCGTGTCCACCTTCTACCACTCGAATTTTGCATACCCCGAGGAGATCGCCGTGGGACTCAGGATTCTGGCCGATGGCGGTGTTGAGTACGTGGAGGATACGCGCGACCATGACCGTGCAGGCAACCACATTGCCATGTATACCCTCTATCTCTGCAACAAGCTGGGCATGGCCTATTCGCCCCGCGATCCTCTGGGCGGCCCCAACTACTTGAATCTGACCGACGACGAGATCATCGCCATCGTGCAGAAGTATGAGAACCGTGCCGGCTTCTACGGTGTGTATATGCAGGATGAGCCTCACGGTGAATACGTGGATTATGCCCGCATCTTCCGCCTCATTCAGGAGTACAACCCCCATCTGATTCCTCACCTGAATCTCCTGCCCCCCTACAACTTCGGAGGCATTGACGAGTACTTCACCGAGTTCGCCGCCGTAGCCGGTGGCAACGGCCGTATGCGCTTTTTGACCTACGACCACTATCCCTTCATATGGAACGGCATCTTTGATGATAAGGTCTACTCCTCTCTCGACCGTCTCCGCAAGGCAGGTCTGTTCTTCAACGCCGACACCGGCTTCTACATGCAGTCCATGGTCATGACGGGGATGCACCCGCTTCTGGATGCCAACGCCCTGCGCTACAACGCTACGCTGGGTATGGCGTACGGTATGAAGAACTTTAAGTGGTTCGTGGCTCTGACCCCCGTTGATGAAGAAAAGGTAAACTTTGAGACGGGCTTCGTGGGCCCTGACTTCAAGCCCGCCGGCAACTATGAGGGCATCATCGCCGCCAACAAGTACATCAAGAACCTGGGTACCATTCTGGGTAACAGCGACGCGATCGAGGTCTACCATACCAACTCCGAGCTGGACAATCTGCTCCTGCCCGAGGATTTCATCTTTGCCCATCTGGGTGGCGGCGACGCGATCTATACCGTGTATGAGGCCCTGGACGGTTCGGGTCAGCAGCACGTTGTCATCACCAACAAGGCCTTCCGCGAGGACAACGATACGACCTTCACGGTCAAGTTGCAGAAAGACGTAGGTGCTCTGTCGGTCTTTGATCCCCTGACGGGCGAGACTACGGAGATCTCGGTCGGCGCTGACTCCACCTTCACCCTGACGCTGAAGCCCGGTCAGTGCGTGGCTGTCATTCTCCCCGCAGGTGCGGACGTATCCCGTCCCGCTCCCGAGCAGAGCGAGAATCTGGCACTGAACAAGCCCGTATTTGCTTCCTCTTCGGATGCATCCTTCGATTTTAAGGGCTCTATTGCCACATACCTCCTCACCGACGGTATCCTCGAGAACGGTGGCTGGATCGGCCGCGAATCCGACAAGGATCCCTGGATCAAGATGGATCTTCTGGGCACCTTTGAGGTGAGCCGCGTGAAGATTAACATGAGTGAGGCGATTCCCAAGGTAAAATGGTGCAAGAGCTTTACGGTTCTGGTATCCGAGGACGGTGTGAACTACACCGAGGTTGCCAAGGTGAAGGATCACAAGTGGGGCGATGCCTCCGAGGCGCTGGAGCTGACCTTTGACAAGGTGCAGGCGCGCTATATCCGCATTGAATGCGACACTACAAGACCGATGGCATTCGGTGAGATCGAGGTGTACGCTTAATCCCATCTCGATTGCAAGCCCCGGCAGACCGCCACTGCGGTCTGTTGGGGCTTTTTCATTTCCGTTTATAGCATCTTGACACCCCTCTGCATCCGTGCTATAATCTATTTGACGCAAGCGTTAAATGCCAAGGGAGGCGGTGAGACCGTGATCTATGCGAAAAAACTGATTCTGCCCGGTGAGGTGGCCGAGATCAATGTCATCAAGGGCGAGCAGAGAACCTGCTTTCACACCTTCTACCCCTTCAAGATTTTCCCCGACAAGGGACTGCGGACGGTGGAGTTCGACGGGATCACGTTGCTCTACGGCGGCAACGGCTCGGGGAAAAGTACGCTGATCAACGTCATGGCGCAAAGGATCAACGCCGAGCGGTATTCGGACTTCAACGGTGCGCCGTTTTTTGACCGTTTCGTGGATATGTGCTATGTGGAATGGATGAGCAGGCCCGACAAAAGCTGTGTGCTGACCAGTGACGACGTGTTTGACTATGCGCTGAGCGCGCGGTCGGTCAACGGGCGAATCGAGGAGCGGAGAAACGAGTTGTTTGACCGTTACGTGGACACCTACCGCGAGGCGATGATGGATCCCGAGGCTCGCCGCCTGCACGGATTGGATGACTACGAGCGCTTTTGCGAGGTGCGGGAGATTCTGTCCCCCAAGCACTCGCAGTCGAAATACATCAAGGCGCGGGTGGCGCGGGACATTGACCTGCACTCCAACGGCGAGACCGCCATGCGGCTGTTCCTCGACCGTATGGAGGAGGATGCCCTGTACCTGCTGGACGAGCCTGAAAACAGCCTGTCGGTTGAGTTTCAGATTCAGCTTGCCGAGTATATCGAGGCGACGGCGCGCGCCACGCGCAGTCAGTTCATCATTGCCACCCACTCGCCCATTTTTCTGTCTATGAAACATGCGCGAATCTACAATCTGGACGAGCATCCCGTCTGCACCTGCCGCTGGACGGATCTGCCCAATGTGCGGAAATATTTTGATTTCTTCATGGCGCACAAAGAGGAGTTCTGAGGGCAGGGGATTCACCCCCGCGCCCAGCCCGAGCCCTTTTTGCCCAAAAGGTTCGGGACTCCCAAAAATCTCAAAATTTTATTATTTATTACGCAAATGTTTTAACATGATTTTTTGAAAGTTCTTGGGGGAGGGGAGCTTTTTTCAAAAAGCCCCCTATGGTTTTCCACACCCCCACAGACTGAATGACAGGAGATACGGATATGAAATATCTGACTTACGTGAACGCCCGTATGGGTACGCGATCCGTCCCAAGACGGTCGAACGGCAACACTCTGCCGCTGACACAGATGCCCTTTGGCATGGCGCCCTTCTGTTTACAGACTGACGGCGGCTCCGCGCCGTGGTTTTACCAGCCCGACCACGAGTACGCCGAGGGCGTGCGCCTGACGCACCAACCCTGCCCGTGGCTGGGGGATTACGGTACGGTGCTGATGACGCCCCAGAACGATCTGGTGATGAACGACTACGCGCCCGCGTGGTCGGGCTACCGCATCGGTGACTCGGTGCAGGATCCCGATTACCTGCGGGTGACGTTCCTGCGCTCGGGCTGTACCTTTGAGCTGACTCCCACCGAGCGGTGCGCCGCCATTCGTCTGTCATTTGACAATGACCGCGCCTCTTTCCTTTCGTTTTTGCCCGTGCAGGGCTCCTACGAGTACCGCTATGACGCGGAAAACGCGATCCTGTACGGCGTGATCTCGGGACAGAAGACCGATATTGCCGTGAATTTCAAGACCTATATCGCGGTGCGCTTTGTCCCCGCCGAGGTGGACGCCGCGCGCACCTACGATCCGAACGGCTCCTGCATGCATATCGCCCTGACGGGACGCACGCTGGAGGCGCGGATGGGTATTTCCTATATCAGCGGGGAGATGGCGCTGGCGGCGATTGACCGCGAGTGCGGGGATCTCAGCTTTGAAGAAATACGGAGAGCCGCCGCCAATGCGTGGGAAGAGAAGCTCAGCCGCATCGAGATTGAGAGCGATGACGAGATGCAGATGAAGACCTTTTACTCCTGTCTGTACCGCGTGTTTTCCTTTCCGCGCAAGGCGTATGAGATCGACCGCGACGGCAATACCTGCCATTACAGACCCGCCGACGGTAAGGTGCGAGCGGGAGTGCGCTACACCGATAACGGTTTCTGGGATACCTACCGCACGGTGTACCCCTTGTATACCTTGATTGCCCGTGACGAGTTCGCTGAAATGCTGGAGGGCTTTGTGGGTGACTACCGCGAGTGCGGTTGGTTGCCTCGCTGGATTACCATGGGCGAGTGCGGTTGCATGCCCAGCACCTTGATTGACAGCGTGATCGCCGAGGCGGCGACGAGCGGCATCGCCTCCCCCGCGCTCCTGCGTGAGGCGCTGGAGGGTATGCTCAAGCACGCGAACAATCCGGCCCCCGAGGGGCGCTTTGGACGCAACGGCATAGTGGAGTACTTGAAGTACGGCTACGTGCCCCGCGATATGTACCGCGAATCGGTCAATCTGACGCTGGATTTTGCATACGGCGACTGGTGCATTGCCACGGTGGCCCGCGCGCTGGGCGAGGAGGATCTGGCCGAAGCCTACGAGTTGCGTGCCAAAAATTACCGCCATTTGTTTGATCCTGAGAGCGGATTCATGCGCGGACGCGATTGCGAGGGACGTATGGCCAAGAATTTTGATCCCTGCGTGTGGGGTGGGGAGTACACCGAGGGCTCGGCGTGGCAGAGCTCGTTTGCCGTACCTCATGATGTGGAGGGACTGGCCGCGCTGTACGGCGGCCGCGACAAGCTGATCGAAAAGCTGGACGCCCTCTTTGCCGAGAAGCCTCACTACCGCGTGCTGGGCTACGGCACCGAGATCCACGAGATGACCGAGATGGCGCTGGTGGACTTCGGTCAGATGGCCATTTCCAACCAGCCCTCGTTCCATCTCCCGTTTATGTATGCCGCCCTCGGTTGCCCCGAGAAGACGGACTACTGGACGGAAAAGCTGGTTCGGGAGGCGTTTGCTCCCACGGAGGACGGATACCCGGGTGACGAGGACAACGGTACCACCTCGGCGTGGTACGTGCTGGCTACGTTGGGGCTGTACCGTCTGTGTCCCGGTAAGGACGAGTGGATTCGCTCCAAGCGGCTGGTGAAGTCGGCGAAGCTCCTGGGTAGGGAAATGGAATAAATTTGAAATGGAAATCAAAACGCTCGCACCGACTTCATTCGGTGCGAGCGTTGCGTATAGGGAAAGTCAAAGCAGGCCGGCCAGGAAATCAATGTCCTCCTTGGTGGTGCCCCAGCTCGTGGCAAAGCGCACTACCTTGTGATGCTCGTCGTAGGGCTCCCAGATCTCAAAGCGCACCTTTTGTGCCAGCTCGTCGATCTTTTCATTGTCCAGAATCACGAACTGCTGGTTGGTGGGGGAGTCAATAAAGAAGCGGCAGCCCTTTGAGGCAAAGAGCGCCTTGAGCGACTCCGCCATATCGATGGCGTTTTGGCTGATGGAGAAGTAGAGGTCGTCGGTAAATAGGGTGTCGAACTGCACGGCGAGCAGGCGCCCCTTGGCGAGGAGCGCGCCGTTCTGCTTGACGAGTGTGAAGAAGTGCTTCGGGGCGTTGTTGTGGGTGAACACCACCGCCTCGCCGCACAGCGCGCCCACCTTGGTACCGCCGATGTAGAATACGTCGCATAGCTCATTGAGGTCGGACAGCGTTACGTCGGTGTCGCGGCTCATCAGACCGTAGCCCAGACGCGCACCGTCCAGGTAGAGCGGGATCTCGTAGCGGTGGCAGACGGCGGCAAGCGCCTCCAGCTCGGCGCGAGTGTAGAGCGTGCCGTATTCGGTGGGGTGGGATATGTAGACCATGCCGGGGAACACCATGTGGTCGTGGCTACCGTCGGCGTAGAAGGAGGTGAGAAGATGCTCCACGTCGTCGGCGGTAAGCTTACCCTCGCAAGAGGGGACGGTCAACACCTTGTGGCCCGACGCCTCGATCGCGCCCGCCT
>JAEIGA010017759.1_pt1 | contig 10837 bp, 9 predicted proteins | sample 9270691 | NCBI WGS metagenome assembly JAEIGA01 (sample SAMN17057246, study PRJNA624740) | gut metagenome | biome: biome; isolation source: fecal sample | host: Bos grunniens | place: China: Xizang | collected 2019 | reverse complement strand
GCTACTGTAGAGAAGAAACTCAGCAACGAGAAATTCGTGGCAAACGCACCGGAAAAAGTCGTAGCTATCGAACGCAAGAAGCAGTCTGACGCTCAAGAGAAGATTGACGCTATCAAGGCATCAATCGCAGCACTCTCTAAGTAATCGACATCAATCGACCACTATAGTCGCAGGAGGTAAGCCATAATGGTTTCCCTCCTGTTTTCATTTCCCCCTGAATCTCCACAAGTGAGCGCGTTAAGAGCGCATTCTCACTATGCAGTGATAATGGTGAACTTATTCCTCGCTATTAACCTTAATGACTCTAATGACCATAAGCGAGATGAATGACATAATTACGCTAAGCGACACCAAATAAAAATGGCCGCCACCGCAAAGTGACAGCCACCTCTGTATGAAATACTTTAATCAGTGCAACCTAACCATTGATTGTAAGTATCGCAACAGGTTATTTCATTATCTTTACGACTGTGCCATCGTTGAAACGAAGCAAATACAAGCCTGACGCCAAGCCATCGATGCATGTACTGTTATCACCATCAAGCTTCTTACTTGTCACGAGACCTGCATTGGCAGCGTAGATATCGACTAACTTCGCACCACGAGGGTTGATAACGATTTCGCCACCTTGAATGTATGCATCAGGACGCACGCGTTGATCGGCAAACGCACGGTCGACACCTACGGTAGCATCAGTGATCTGGAATGCGTCAATCTCCATCGTATTACCATACATGCCGACAAACTGGAATGCCACGTGCACATCTGTACCGGCATACTCAGCAAGGTTAAATGACAACTGACGGAATTCAACATTTGAATAATTGTTGAACAAATCATTCAACGAAGTTTCTGCCCATTCTTCATAAAGGTCCTTAAGCATCACCCATTCGCCACCATTGCTACGGATATAGATTTTGAGTGTGGTCGATGGCTTACGGTCGATAAACTCCATTTTACCCCAATTGATATTCTCGTTATTGAGGTCAAAAAGATATAATGGAGAGTAGCCAACGAAGAACGAAAGCGTAGAGTTGGCTCCGACAGTATAAGAAGGCGAAATCATCCATTCATCTTGAGGCAAATCAAATTTCTTACCCGTATCATCATAGTCGTAGGCATAATAAATCAATGCGTAGTTGTAGCCCTCAGGTGCATTTGGCAGATAGCCTGACTGAGTACCGACATGCCATGTGAAAGCGCCATTATTGAGCAAGAAAATGTCTTCGTTGGAGTTTTCTTCGGTCCAACCTTCAGGCAACCAGTCTGCCATCACATAGTCCCAACCTTCAAATCCCTCAAACACTTTGTCTTGGGCTACCATTGAGGCTGATGATAGCAGTGCTAATGCTGATAGTAAAAGTTTCTTCATATAGTTCTAAATTTAATTTTCCTTATATTATCGTGGCCTATACATTTACGATTATTATAGACTCAACGACTCTTACGCCACAAATTTACGTCAAATTTTCCACAATAAAATTGACCTATTACAATTTTTTCATCAAGTGCGTCACAAATTTCACAAGAAATCACTGTCAGTCTCGCGAATTTGCTCCCATCAAGAAGGGCGACCGAAGTCGCCCTTGATGTATCGTTATCGCTTATTGTTTGCGAGTTCTTCTGCAAACTTATTCGGATAGTCGAGTTTCAATCGAGGGTGAGTCATAGCGTATACGACCATCACCACGCCCATGATGATAAACGGAATGCTAAGCAATTGGCCCATGTTGATGCCATAAGTCGCTATCATCTCTATCTCTTTGCCTACTTGCACATTCTTGACATACTCTATCAAGAAACGCGACACAAAGACACCGATGAAGAACACGCCCGAGATAAGCCATGGACGCTCCTGAGCATTCTTCTTCCAATACATCCACATCAGCACGCCAAAGAGTGCGAAATAACACAGTGCCTCATAAATCTGAGTCGGGTGCATCGGCAGTGTCTGACCATCTCTTACGAAGATAAAGCCCCATGGGAGGTCGGTCACGCCACCATATATCTCGCTATTCATCAAGTTGCCCAGACGGATAAGACCTGCCACCATTGCCACAGGCACTACAAGTCGGTCGACTGTCCACGACACACTCTTCTTTGTCACAAATATTGAGAACAACCACACGGCAATAAAATTACCGATCACACCACCATGACTTGCCAATCCACCTTCCCATATCTTGAAGATTTCGCCGGGGTGTTGTGAATAGTAGTCCCATTGATAGAAGAAGACATGACCGAGTCGTGAGCCAATGATAGTAGCCACCACGACATAAGTGAGCAATATACCGAGCCACTTCTCCGGTGCTCCTTCATGCTTAAACATTTTAGCCACGATGTTGTAGCCGATGATAAATCCGATAGCGAATGCCAAGCCATACCATCGCAATGCCAACGGACCAATGCTGAATATGACAGGACTTGCGTCCCATGTGATAAAATCGAGTATCATACGAGTCTGAATAATGTGTCAATAAAAAAATATCGGTGCAAAGTTAAGCATTTGCACCGATATATCAAGTCGTTTATTGCAATTTATTATAATGCAGATACGATAGCAGCTGTGTCTTGAGCGATCATGAGCTCTTCGTCAGTTGGGATAACCACAACCTTCACCTTAGAGTCTGCACCAGAAATCACAACTTCCTTACCACGGCAGTTGTTGGCTTCAGCGTCGAATGTCACGCCGAGGTATTCGAGTTGACGGCAAATGCTTTCGCGAGTGATGAGCTGATTTTCGCCTACACCACCTGTGAACACGATGATGTCTACACCACCGAGAGCTGCTGCGTAAGCACCGATGTATTTAAGGATACGATATTCGTACATGTCGAGTGTCAACAATGCGCGTTCGTCGCCTGCATTTACACCATCTTCTACGTTACGCATGTCGCTTGAGCCTTCCATGATACCTGCTACACCTGAACGCTTGTTGATAAGGTTGCTGATACCATCTGCATCAAGACCTTCTTGTTGCATCAAGTATACCAACGCACCCGGGTCAACGTCACCGCAACGAGTACCCATCATGAGACCTTCTGTAGGAGTGAGACCCATAGATGTATCGATGCTGACACCACCCTTGATAGCTGTGATCGAACCACCATTACCTACGTGGCAAGTGATGATGCGTTGTTCTTCGTAAGGAACGTTGAGGAATTCACACACGCGGCGTGATACGTAGCGGTGGCTTGTGCCGTGGAAACCGTAACGACGAACACCATACTTAGAGTATGCTTCGTAAGGAAGTGCATACATGTAAGCCTTAGCAGGCATTGTCTGGTGGAATGCAGTGTCGAATACACCTACTTGTGGCACGTTTGGAAGGATAGAAGAGATAGCTTCGATACCGATGATGTTAGCAGGGTTGTGAAGTGGAGCTACGCAGTAGCATTCTTTCACTTGCTCGATAACTTCCGGTGTGATCAACATACTCTTGTTGAACTTTTCCATACCGTGTACAACGCGGTGACCTACAGCGTCGATTTCGTCGAAGCTCTTGATTACACCCTCTTTTTCGTCTGTAAGAAGGTTGAGGATGTTTGTCACAGCTGAGTGGTGCTCAGGCATGTCAACTTCGAGCATACCCTTTGAGCCGTCAGGACGCTTGTACTTGAGGAATGAACCTTCAAGACCGATTTTTTCTACGCCACCTTCAGCAAGCACATCTTTTGACTCGCTGTCGATCAATTTATATTTCACAGAACTACTACCGCAGTTCAATACGAGAATCTTCATACTCTTTATAATATATTTAATGTGTTGATTAATTCTTTGATTGATTAGAGACCCTTTTCACCGATAGCTTGGTTGCAAGTCACGATGATTGTCTTGTAGATGTCTTCTACCAAGCAACCGCGAGACAAGTCGTTGACAGGAGCGCCGAGACCTTGGAGAACCGGACCTACTGCTACTGCACCTGCAAGACGTTGAACAAGCTTGTAAGCGATGTTACCGACTTCGAGTGATGGGAACACGAGTGTATTGGCACGACCTGCAACAGGGCTACCCGGAGCCTTTGACTTACCTACAGATTCTACCAATGCAGCGTCACTCTGCAATTCGCCGTCGAGGCAAAGTTGTGGAGCCTTTTCCTTAACGATTTCTACTGCCTTGATCACTTTGTCTACACGTTCGTGCTTAGCGCTACCCTTAGTTGAGAAGCTCAACATTGCGATTACAGGGTCGATACCTGCTACGTTCTTAGCAGTTTCTGCAGTCGACATTGCGATTTCAGCAAGTTCTTCAGCTGTTGGGTCTGGCACTACTGCACAGTCAGCGAAGATGAGCATGTTGTCTGTACCGTAAGGGAGGTGCTCAGGAAGTTGCATGATGAATGCACCACTCACGCAAGAGATACCAGGCTTAGTCTTCAACACTTGGAACGCTGCACGAAGCACGTCGCCTGTAGTGTTCAATGCACCAGCCACTTGGCAATCTGCATCACCATTCTTAATCATGAGACAGCCGAGGTAAAGAGGGCTCTTCACGATTTCGCGTGCCTCTTCGATGGTCATGCCTTTCTTCTTGCGAAGCTCACAGAACAATTCTGCATACTTTTCTGTAAACTCTGCATCAAGTGGATTGATAATAGTAGCCTCTTCGATGTTTGAGAGGTTCAACTCCTTCGCTTTAGCTAAGATTTCTTCTTTGTCACCCAAAAGGATGATGTTAGCTAATTTGTCGGCAATAATCATGTCGGCAGCTTGAAGTGTTCTTGGTTCTGTTCCTTCAGGAAGTACAAGCTTCTGAGGATGTGCTTTGGCCTTTGCAGCCAGACGTTCAAATAGTGTCATGATATTATATGGTTTTACGTGGATATTCGGACTATTCCTAAAATATGTTACAAAGGTAATCAATTGAGAGCAATTACCAAAATTATTTAAAAAATATTTGCACTCTCAGCAATTATCACTACCTTTACACTCGCAAATTTAAGTGCTACACATCAAGATGAGGATTTTTAAGCGCCTACACCTATTTATGCTGCAGACTTTCCTGCCGCTTTTCACGATGACTTTTTTCATCGTGCTCTTCATCGTGTTGATGCAATTCCTTTGGAAATACATCGACGACCTCGTAGGCAAAGGACTTGAAATATCTGTCATCGGCGAGCTGTTCTTCTATGCTGCAGTCTCGATGGTGCCTATGTCGTTGCCTCTCGCTATATTGCTGGCTTCACTGATGACATTTGGCAACCTTGGCGAAAAATTTGAGTTGACAGCCATGAAAGCCTCCGGCATTTCGCTGCTACGTGTGATGGCACCCCTCATTTTCCTTGTCTCGACCATCTCTGTCGGAGCATTCTTCTTCCAAAATAATATCCTCCCCCACGCTCAAGTCAAGATGTGGACTCTGCTTTTCTCTATCAAGCAAAAGTCGCCCGAACTTGAAATTCCCGAGGGGGTATTCTATAGCGAAATCACCGGCTACAACCTGCTGGTGCAACGCAAAAACCACGACACCGGCATGCTCTACGATGTCATGATTTATGACGTATCCAAAGGTGGCGACAATGCGACCATCATGCTTGCCGACTCTGCTCAACTCGCCTTCACCAAGGAGATGAGCCACCTATATTTACACCTATACACAGGCGAACAATTCGAAAACCTCCAAGACCAACGCGGTGCTCGACAAAACATTCCATATCGTCGTGAGACATTCTTCGACAAAGAGATTCTCATCCCATTTGACGCCAATTTCAATCGCCTCGATGACGACGCTATGCGCCGACAATATGTCGGCAAAAACATTGCCGAACTGCGCCACACCATCGACTCTATCAACCACAGAGTCGACTCCACCGGCGGCGACTATGCCCGAATTCTCCTCACCAAAGAATATGTCGGCATCACCCACAACGTCGACAGCAAGACCGACTCGATCTTGCCATATAAGTCTGTGACGATGCCTGCCAGAGACCTCAACATCGACTCAATATTCCAAGGTCGCTCGGCTGCAAACGAAATCGAAATAGTACAGAAAGCTATCGCCGATGTCAAGGACCGCCAGCAAGAATACGAATTTAAAGCACTCTCGATGAACGACGACCGCGTATCAATCCGTCGCCACGAAATCGAGCTCGTCAAGAAATTCACACTCTCCGTTGCCTGCTTGATTTTCTTCTTCATCGGTGCACCTCTCGGAGCCATCATTCGCAAAGGTGGTATCGGCACACCGCTTGTCATATCCGTATTCCTCTTCATTTTCTACTACATCATCGACAACACCGGCTACAAGATGGCACGCGATGGTCACTGGGAAGTGTGGCAAGGCATGTGGATTTCGACCGCTGTGCTCGCCCCTCTCGGCATCTATGTCACCTACAAGGCCATGAACGACTCGGCTGTGCTCAACCCTGACGCTTGGAAGAACGCCCTTCGTCGTCTCGTCGGCACCCACATCTCTCGCTCCGTGGCAATGAAGGAAGTCATCATCGATGAAATCTCCACCGACATCGCAATCAGTCGACTCGACAATGTCATCGAAATGTCGCAAAACATCATCGACCGACACTCTCGATGTCAAAGCTACCTGCAATATTTCACACAAGGCTTCGACATGGCTGCAATCACCGAGCTATCCGAGACACTCGATGACACCATCGAATACATGACCTCATGTCGCGACCAATTGGTGGTCAACAAGCTCTCCGACTTCCCAATCTTGCGACACCTCTGGATCTATCGCCCGGCACGCACCAAAGCATTCGGCTACACCCTGGCTGCAATCTTCCCAATCGGTGCAATCATCTACCTCGTAGGCACATCGCAACACAAGCAACTCAAAGGCGAATTAAAGAAAATCATCGCTACTTGCGACACTATCAAGTCATTGCTTTAATCCCCCACAAGTCCCCACGCAACGACACTGTTTCAGTATATCCGAATAAGCATCAGTTCCACCCATTGATGCTTACACACTCTTCACACATTAACTCCGAGCTTTAAGTCATCTTCACAAAGCACGACACTTGACAGAATCCCAACAAAAAAGATGTCCCATCACTGAGACATCTCCTATACCTTAATTATATAGCATCGACTGCGACCAAAATCGCCAATCGCCAACTATCGCAATCCTATAGACAATTGACTCGTCTTTACAGACTGTTGAACAAGTTTGGCTCCTCACCGCGCAACTCCCTAAGCTGGCGAGCAATCTCCTCCTGACGACGCTCAAGTTCTGAAATCTTGCGCATACGCTGCGACTCCTTATACTCATCAAGATACTCACGCAACTGGTCGACCTGAAGAGTGATGCGAGCCAATTCATCAGCCGACAACTCAGCCGCATTACTGATAAGCACACGAGCCTGCTTGATATAGTCCACAATCGCCTCAGCCGACTCAGGAGTCTGAGCCTCTTGACGCAACTTGCGACGCCATGCCATAATCGCAGAATACTGCTTATCGACCCCTTTAGCTCTAAACTTATCGGCAGCCTCAGGGCTCTTATCCTTTAGAAAATCATTGATATATTTAGCTACTGTTTCAATCTTTCCCATAAATATTTCGTTCTAAAAATGTGTTACAGCCACAAAATTAAGAAAAAAAATCTACATCTCACAGCATCACACCCCTCCACCTCAAAAATTTCACCAAATTCCTCCCCACACAGACCACCTCCCCCCTAAAAACAAGCACACATTCACCCGAATCAATTCCACACACCCTCTCCCACCGTCCTCAAACATTTCAGCAAAAATCCTTCTCCAGATATTACAATTTATGTAAAAAATGCGAAAAGTTTTACTAAATTTGCACTCACAAACTTCACACACAAACAAGATCACACTCTAAAACAATCGACAACAATGAACGACTACGACAACGACTATACAGATGACATGTATGACCGCTACATGCTCACCGGCGAAGGAGCCGAATATTTCGAAGATTTTGAAGATATCACTGAAGAAGATGAAGTAGATGATGATGTAGAAGAAGTATATATCAATCAAACGCAAACAGAAATTACAGAAACAGATATTGCAGAAACAGAAGCACCGGAATATGTAGACATCAACAAGCAATTGGACGAAATTATCCGCATATTAAAACGACAACTAAAAGAAAAAGAACGTCTTCTCAAACATCAAAACAGGAAAACAACCCAAAAGAAAAAAACAACTCAGAATAACCGACCTAAGCAAAAGAAAAAAACATCAACCGAAAATAAGTAGTGATGTAAAATTGACGAGTGCTCAATGGGGATTGAGCACTCGTTATGTAAGGGAGGTTGGATTAGAGGTTGAGTGAGAAGCTTTCCATGCCGAAGGCGTCGGCTACTCCTTGGAATACGATCTTGCCTTCTACGATGTTGACACCGCGTGCCAAGCCCGGATCTTCGCGGCAAGCTTGTTTCCAGCCCTTGTCGGCAAGGCGAAGTGCGTATGGGAGTGTTGCGTTGGTGAGTGCGAGTGTCGATGTGAATGGCACTGCGCCAGGAATGTTTGCTACACAGTAGTGTACGATGCCGTCAATTTCGTATGTAGGTTCTGAGTGTGTTGTAGGGTGTGATGTCTCAAAGCAACCACCTTGGTCGATCGCAACGTCGACGAGCACTGTACCGGGACGCATGAGGCTGAGCATGTCGCGTGTGATCAAGTGTGGAGCCTTTGCGCCAGGGATAAGTACCGAGCCGATTACGAGGTCGACTGTAGGGAGTTCTTTTTCGATGTTGTATGCTGATGAGTAGAGTGTCTTGACGTTGGCAGGCATCACTTCTGCGAGGTGACGGAGTGTCGGCAATGAGATGTCGGTGATTGTCACGTCAGCACCAAGACCTGCAGCCATGAGCGCTGCGTTGCGACCTACTACACCACCACCAAGCACGAGGACTTTTGCAGGCTTCACGCCCGGTACGCCACCGAGGAGAATACCTTTGCCGCCTTGTGGTTTTTCGAGGAAGCGTGCACCTTCTTGGATCGACATGCGTCCTGCGACTTCACTCATAGGGATAAGCAATGGAAGAGCGCCGTTGCGGTCGGTCACTGTCTCGTAAGCGATGAATGTAGCGCCTGCGTCGAGCATTGCATCTGTGAGGGTACGGTCGCATGCGAAGTGGAAATATGTGAAGAGCACTTGGTTTTTCTTAACGAGTTTGTATTCAGGCTCGATAGGCTCTTTTACCTTGATGATCATTTCGGCGATGCCGTAAACGTCTTCTATTGTAGGGAGGATAGTTGCACCTGCAGCTTCGTATTCTTCGTCAGCGAATCCGCTACCGAGACCGGCTGTGTGTTGCACATATACTTGATGACCTCTTTTGACAAATTCTTTTGCGCCGGCAGGAGTTAATGCGACGCGGTTTTCATTGTTCTTAATTTCTTTTGGAACACCGATAATCATAGTTGTAAGATTTTATATGTTTGTAGATTGTTTGTTTTAACGGCCGTAAAAGTACTAAAAAATTCACATATTGCAATAGCTTTAACCATAAAAAAATCTTAATGACGCATTTTTTGTGATTTTCGCTATATTTTAACATAGCGAGCAATGCGATAGATACCCCTATCAGGTATTATCCCAACGAATTTTTACTCCTTAGAAGTTCTTATCAATCGATGAGTCATCTTCTATCAATTATCTGAATCTTTTGATTTAAATTTTGTCCTAATGAACTTCTGCGAGCGTTGAACTATCTTGAAATAATCTGCAACTACAATAAAAAATATTATCAGATTAAACATATAAATTGTTGGCATGCAACATAATACCAAATTATATGTATTTGGCACCACCCATTTTCCTAAAAACCTATTCGGATAATTCGGAATTAATTTAAATCCTACACCCTCTTCAAATTGATATGATAATTCGATCCACTCCTCTACTGTTAATTGATGTATCTCTTTTTGTTCGCATTTACTTTTTCTCTCACCATTTTCATTTACAACTATATCTTCATCTCGCAACCCCGCAAAACTTACAAAAGCAATCGGTGTCTTTGTAATTATCAAAGACATATAATAACCATGCCCCATATTAATTTCACACATATAGTTGCGTCCCTCATCTTTTAGTGAATTCTCTACTATGCCAAAATTTCTAAATTCATCGGGATTGTGTTGACTATATGCGAGTCTTCTGGCGAAAGAATCACCACTCTCCAACAATACATAGTCATATATAAACTGATAAGGATGAAGAACAACGACTGCCCCCATATATATCACTGCATAGACAACTAAAAGCAATTCTAAAAAAATAAAATTCAAATATAAATGCTGTAGTTTCATATTAAATCAATCAACAATTTCACTTATAAATAATTCACACTCAAGCTATATGCAAAGCAAATGACGATTAATCTGTTATACCATTAACTCTAAAAACATGGCTATTTATCATTCGGCTTAAGCCACAAATGCACCGCAAACGTAAAATATTCCGACTTTTCATCCTCATATTTAAATTTCTTAATTCCCTTAGCTTTCCACTTATTGATATAAGGACTAATCATCTCATAATATTGTCTTAATTCTTTATTAGTGACATCTTCGTTATTACCCGCAGAATATGTAAGATAACAACTTGACTTCAATGTTTCGACATCAGTGATATATACCTCATTGTCCCATCGCTTTGCTCTAAAATCATAAATGATGGTGATAAATAATTCTCTATCAACTTCAACAGATTCTATTAATATTGGCTCGAAATACAAATTCTCTCCTTCTGCTGCCAATCTAACCCTTTCTAACGAACCAAATTTTTTAATCTTCTTCTTTGGATAATCTGACAAGAATTTATATGCATAAAGCAATTCTTCATGCGAATAGTACAGCCTAATTTTATTGCCGGAATGTCTTAGCCTTGCCAGTGAT
>JAEIGA010017758.1_pt1 | contig 10837 bp, 9 predicted proteins | sample 9270691 | NCBI WGS metagenome assembly JAEIGA01 (sample SAMN17057246, study PRJNA624740) | gut metagenome | biome: biome; isolation source: fecal sample | host: Bos grunniens | place: China: Xizang | collected 2019 | reverse complement strand
GATTTGGGGTATGTGAATAGTGAAACGTTTAACCAGGTTGAAAGCGATGTGGAAGAAATCAGTAAGATGATTTCTGCAATGGCTTCGTTAAGAAGCATATCCCCTGCCTCCCGCCTGTAATCTTTAGCCTTTCGCCTAAAAGAATTTGCATAATCCAAAACTTTTTTGTACCTTTGCAGCGTGAATATGATAATGCCGAAAAATGCAAAAAATAACCTTTGATATTAGTAAATTATCTGAGTATAGAGAGGATAATTGTTTAGAGGTCAAAAAAGCGACTAATGGTCTTCCACATAGCATTTGGGAGACCTATTCATCGTTTGCCAATTCGGAGGGTGGTCTGATTATATTAGGCGTAGAGGAAGATAAAAATCATCAGTTGCACATAGTAGGTGTTAATAATCCTGATGAGTTAGTTCGAGATTTTTGGAATACCATCAATAATCCACAAAAGGTAAGTCTGAATATCCTCACGGACAGCATGGTTGCTGTTCAGACGATTGATGATAAACAGATTGTCATTATAGAAGTTCCTCGTGCAGAGAGAGAGATGCGTCCCGTTTATGTGGGTACGGATCCTATTCGTGGTACATATCGAAGAAATAACGAGGGTGATTTTCATTGCACGCGTGAGCAAGTGTCAGCATTCTTCCGCGATGCATCACCTGTGAGCGTAGATATGCGTGTGTTGACGGAGATGGATGATTCTGTTTTCTGTCAAGATACGATTAATGATTATCGTATTCGTTTTAATGCCAAACACCCTAACCATGTGTGGACAAAATTAGATGATAAAATTTTCTTACGTCGCATTGGTGCAATGGGGTTATCCACAGAGGATAATAAAATCCATCCAACAGTAGCAGGATTATTGATGTTTGGTTATGAATATGAGATTGTTCGTGAATTTTCTGGGTATTTCTTGGATTATCAAGAGCGCTTAGACCCAACTATGCGTTGGACACATCGCGTCACTTCTTCTTCAGGGGATTGGAGCGGAAACTTATTTGATTTTTATTATCGCATCATTAATCGTTTGACAAGTGACTTGCCAGTTCCTTTCCGTTTAGATGGTATGACTCGTGTGGATGACACTAAATTGCACGAGGCAGTCCGCGAAGCATTGCTTAACACGCTTGTGCATGCTGACTATTATGGTCGTCAAGGCACTGTTGTGATTAAAGGATTGGATAAAATGTCTTTTGCTAATCCTGGTGATATGCGTATCAGTTTGAAGACGGCATTGGAAGGTGGTGTCTCGGATCCACGCAATACTACATTGATGAAGATGTTTGGTCTTATTGGTGTAGGTGAGCGTGCGGGTAGTGGTGTTCCAAGTATAGTGTCTGTGTGGAGTGATGCAACAGGCGTGGTGCCTACTTACAAACAGTCGTTTGCACCAGAGAGAGTGGAGTTTACTATTAAAATGACTTCTCTTTCCGATACATCTGCTGATAATCTACCTGTAAATAATGCTATAGTAACTACGGAAAAGACTACGGAAAATACTACGAAAAAGACTACGAAAAAGACTACGGAAAAGACTACGGAAAAGATTTTGTGTTTAATTAAAGAGAATCCACGAATTACATATCGAGAACTTGCAGATGCACTTGGTTTGACAGAGGATGGTATTTATTGGAGTGTCAAACAATTGCGTGGACAGGACCTTCTTCGTCGTATTGGTGGACGCAAAGATGGATATTGGGAAATAGTTAAGGAATAGCAGCACTTTACTATACGACTCTTCATTAATTGATGTGTGGGAGAATAGCGAGGAATAAAAATGGGATTTAAAGTTTAAACGCTCTTAATTAGTTATCAATTTTATGAATAACGACTGTTAAACTCAACAAAATTCATTCAACGGATATATATATGAAATTTTATTTAAAAAGGCAGAAATCATGTGTAAAATTAGAAATGCAAATAAATAGCAATATTCCTACAAACATGAAGGAAATACGTGTTGTGGATAAATTTAGTCAAATTAGATAAATATGAAACTTAATCTTATTAATTCAAATGTAAAAATCGGAGAAAATGGACCATTTGATCTATATAACTTGAATGGATATGATTTTTCCGATAGTTTAGAATTTTCTATTAGGAAGGGAGTTTATGTTTTCACAAGTCGACAAAACAACGAAGGTGGAACCATTAGTCATACCATCTTGTATGTGGGGAAAACAACCGATTGTAATACCAGATTTCAGGGGCATCACAAGTCGGATGAACTTATGAAAGCGCATTCCAATTGTCTTGCTATCTATTATTGTGATACCGATGAAGAATTGGATTTGATGGAAGCAAAGTTGATAAATCTTTGGGCTCCTATATTAAATGATAAACAACCTAAAATTCAATAAACAGATGGAAGTCTTAGAACAAATATATAAATTGAGGAGGAATTTTGTTATCATTGGGCTTACAGGAAGAACTGGAAGTGGCTGCTCTATGTTGGCAGATTGGATGCGTTTAGACAAAACTGAATTTTGCAAACATAAACTTGATCCCATGCCTTCTATAAAAAATCCACAAACTAGTGATGCCCGGAAGATGAAGATTGTATCATCTTTTATCCGTGAAAGATGGTATCAGTTTGTTGTCATTAAGGCAAGTGATGTGATTGTATATTATGCATTATTAAATACCTTTTCAGCGTTTAGAACTGCTATCTCTCGAGCAACTTCTGTGGAAAAACTCATGCCAGAGGAAGAATCGAATTTGTTAGAACAAATAGATAGATTGCATGAACAATTCGATAATTTACATACTCAGGCCATAAAGAATGACGAGGTACTAGAAGCATTGGATAGCAAGTCAATAGAAGAAATGAAGCAATGTGTTCAATTCTTAAATGATATATCCGATTTTCGAAAAGAAATAGTGAAATTATTAGGGAATAAATATATTTCTATATTCCAACAGTGGGGAAATAATATTAGATGTTATAATTCAGTAATTCAACAAACAAATGCTGCAGAGCATGCCCCATCATGCCTTGCAAGGAAAATTAAACAATACATAAAAGCGATACATAGAATCAATAAGCAAAAAGATATTCCAACTTATATTGTCATAGATTCTCTCCGAAATCCATATGAGGTTCTGTATTTTAGAGAAAGGTATGCTTCTTTCTATTTGATGTCTATGAATACATCCAATGAGGCGAGATACAACAATTTATTCACTAAGGGAGGGTATACGGAAGAGCAAATAAAGCAAATTGATAAGCAAGAGTCAAATAAAGATAACTTAAGTCATGTATTTGCAGAACAAGATATTGATAAATGTTTGGAGTTAGCCGATATTCATTTGTCATGGAAGAATTCTATCAGGAAGGAAAAGGATGTTTTAGAGCTGCCGTTTGATGAAAATAAAATTGTTTTGTCGGAAGGAGAAACAGAATTATTAAAGCAATTGATAACCTATGTGGCATTAATTATGCACCCAGGTTTGGTGCCTCCTTCTCCACATGAGAGATGTATGCAGATAGCGTATACCGCCAAATTAAATTCGGGGTGCTTGTCTAGGCAGGTAGGAGCAGTTGTGACCAATACGGATTATTCCGTAAAATCTGTCGGTTGGAACACGGTTCCTAAAGGACAGATACCATGTTCTTTGCGCTCTTTGGAAATGCTATGTTCAACAGAAGATGATATTGCGTATAGTAATTTTGAGCGAAGTGGATCGTTTCATAGAATCGCAAAAAGACTATTGGGAAGTTACACGGAAAAGGGTTGTCAGCAACGATTGGGAGGTCTTCAATTAACCTATTGCTTTAAAGATGTTCATACATCTAGTAATGATAAACAAACACATAATCAGGTTCATACACGTAGTTTGCACGCAGAAGAAAACTCGTTTTTGCAATTAGCCAAATATGGTACTACTGGAATCGATGGAGGATATTTATATACTACTGCAAGTTGTTGTGAACTTTGTGCGAAAAAGGCATATCAACTTGGTATAAAGAAAATTTATTATATAGATGCGTATCCTGGTATTACAAGTGAACATATCTTATCTAATGGTTTATTAGACTCACGTCCCCAAATGGAATTATTCCATGGGGCTGTAGGACGTGCATATATTAGCCTATTCAATCCGTATGTACCGATGAAAGATGAGATTGCAGAAAGAACTGGCATTAATGTTAAACAAATTGTAACACCTGAAAAAAAGGAAAAATCATGATACAGATTAAATTAAAGGACATCACTGCAGGCATGTTAATTAAATGTATGAATGAACTAATAGACCAGAATGGTATACAAACATGGGAGTATGATATAATGGGAGATTATACAATGACACCTTCTCAGTGGCATAAGCAAGCCTGGATGCGTCCTCAAGAAAAAGCAGGAATGATTGTCAAATTTGGAATAATCCCAAGACGCGATGCAAAATTATCCAAAGAAGTGTATGCTGTATATCATGGACGGTTTGCAGAAATGCTTTTAGCGCACTTTGATAATAATATTCAGAGTTTAGAAATCTCACCAATGTTAGTGCATGGTATTGATGTTTGTACAGAATAGTTATGAACAACAATAGATAAATTAAATTGTCTTTTTGTCTTTGTACATTGTGTTTGAAGTATAAGCACGGAAACTATACATAGAGGAATCATTCAAAGACCAAAAGGAAGTATGTCGTATGTTAGTTTTTCCAAGAAGTTGAACTTAAATAAAATATCTTTTATATAGAGATTAAAACCCAACCAAGCCAAAGAAATTTAATTAAATATATTCAACTTTTCTTTTGCTCATCCAGCAGCGAGCTGCTCTTAATGAGCAAAAGAAAGTATATAACGAGATTTTTAAATATTTATGTAGCGAACGAAGTGAAGAGTATTTTTGTTAAAAATAAAATCATAGAATTGACAATAATTGACAACTACAATTGACACCAATTGTCTTAAAAATGAACTTAGAAATAAAACAATTTTGTTTTAAAAAGAAACGATAATGAAAATCCTCATCGTAGCATCCGATAAAAATGGGCGTTTTGCGCCCTTTATAGAAGAGCAGATGGCTGCACTCGAGGCGCGTGGCATGGAGGTGCTACGCTATGGCATCACTGGCAAAGGCATCATCGGCTACCTGCGTGAACTGCCTGCGCTCAAGCGTATAATCCGCAAGGTGCGACCAGATCTCATCCATGCCCACTATGGTCTAAGCGGTCTCCTCGCTAACCTACAACGCCGCGTGCCCGTCGTTACCACCTATCACGGTAGTGATATCAATCTGCCATCCATCCTGCGCTTCTCCAAAATAGCGATGCGCCTCTCGGCACACAATATCTTCGTGTCGAAGAGGAATGTGGTTATAGCCTTAGGTGACGAGGCGATGAGGCTAATAGGCGATAAGGCTAAAGGCACGATGGATGAGGTTAAAGGCGAAAGGTTAGAGGTTAAAGGCGAGGAAAACGGCAAAGCCGATGCCCCAGCCTCTACACCTTACACCTTACACCCTACGCCCAAAAACACCCTCCTCCCTTGCGGGGTGAATATCCCCCAGACTTGGAGCGAGTTGCAAACTCAATGGGTAGGTCAACTGACTCTTAATCAGTGGGTCCAGAGTAAGATGGATAAAGAAATAAAATATGTACTTTTTGCAGGTGCTTTTGACAACGCTGTGAAAGATCCAGAACTCGCTAAAAGTGTAATTGCTGTTTACAATTCGTCCTTCGCCAATAGCCAATCGCCAATAGCCAATCGCCAAATTGAGCTAATCGAACTAAAAGGATATACACGTGATCAGGTAACTGCGCTGATGTATAATTGCCATGCGCTATTGATGACCAGTAAGACCGAAGGCAGTCCACAGGTGGTGAAAGAGGCAATGGCATGCGGATGTCCTATAGCGAGTGTGGATGTGGGCGATGTGGCAGAAAGAACGAGTGGGGTAGAGGGATGTTATGTGGTATCTACGCGTGAGCCGAAGGATATAGCGGAGGCATTACAAAAAGCATTGGCCTTCGGCAGGCGCACCAATGGCCGCGAGCGGATTATAGAGATGGGGCTGAGCAACGAGCAAGTGGCGAAACAGTTGGAGGGTATCTACGCAAACGTGCTTGCTAAACGAAAATAGCCTACAAACAGAACTCTTTTTATACAAAAATACGCCATCTGCGATGGCTACAAAAATAATTAAAAATATTTCAATGGGTATTTGGTGGCTATGCTGAACTACGTTCATCATACGAGTGCTGGTCTGGATAGCCCTCACTCATGCAAGCATGGATTCGGACAATCATCCCATCACTCTTTGCCTGCAATGTAGCCAATCGCCACCAAAGGCTTATAATGTTCTTCGAACTTTTCAAAGTCCTTCGGAGTCTATCAGTCCTATGGACATTAGGTTTTGCTTCGTTGTGCCAGCACAACTCCCCAATCCGCTACGCGTCTTGAGCAAAACACAGCCATGAAGCTGAAGTTATTGATTGTGGGCTATAGGCTGGGTTATACGGCGTGCCGCTATCCGTGCCTTTCGCCTCTAACCTTTCACCTTATTGCCCATTCCCTGCCAAAGGCAGTGTTTTGACGCAGATGCCATAGGCAGATGCATGAGCGATACGAAGTAACGCGAGTCAAAACCGATAGTCTGTTCGGAAGAACATCATACGTTCGACCGAAGGGAGAGAGATTCGAAGAAAGGTTCGGAGAACATATAAAATAGTTCGGAGAACATTAAAATCTATTTGGTGCGACGTCATGCTATAGCAGGACATAAGATAAGTGGACAAAAAAGAGCCGCCAAATTACATTTGAGCGGCTTTAGTTTGGACATTTATCTGACGATGCCTAAATGAAATGTGGCAGCAGCATCAAATACATCCATGAATTGACAATAAATTGACAATGAATTGACGTAAATTGTCTTAACATTATACTCCTGTTCTTAGAGATCTGTTATTTTTGAATATTTTTGTAGCCCTCGTAGAGGGCGTATTTTTGTATGAAACATAATCCCAGAAAAACATATCCATACATTGTCAAATAGTCTCCAATGTTGTCGATATTATCTTTCATAATACTCTTTTTAATCTAATCACCAATTTTTTTTCCATAAATTTGCATATATCAACGATTTTTACTAACTTTGCACCGATTTTGTTATATGATGCTATACTTTATATCTTACCCAAAAATGAGAATACTCACATACTCCGACATAGACCCCGCCGCATGGCAATCGCTCGTGGAACGCTCTCCCTACGCCACCTGGTTCCAAACGCCAGAGGCGTATCAGTTCTATGAGGCCGTGAAGAATGAAATGACACCATTTGCCTTCGGCATAGAACGCGATGGTGAGCTACGTGCTGTAGTGGTAGGTTATGTCACGAAAGCAAACAGCGCAATTAAACAATTCTTCACACGCCGTGCTATCATCATTGGTGGACCATTGATTGGTGGGCATGCTACAGAATCAGATGTAGAACAACTATTGCGTGTTACTGCCTCTGAATTAAAATCGCAAGCAATTTACATAGAGACGAGGAACTTCAATGATTATTCTAAATGGAAAGGAACTTTTGAAAAATTTGGTTTTAATTACATACCTCATCTAAATTTTCATATTGATACAACATCGGTAGAGTTAGCGCAATCCAATATTGGAAAACATCGTTGGAAATACATCCGTTTATCTATACGAGATGGTGCTACTATGGTGGAAAATCCAACTATTGAACAGGTTGAAGAATGTTATGATTTATTAGTGGAATTATATTCTACGAAAGTAAAAACGCCATTATTTTCATGGGACTTTTTTGAGAAATTATTCTATCAACCTAATGCTAAGTATCTTTTAGTAGAATTAGAAGGAAAAATTATTGGAGGTACAGTTTGTGTATGTATACCAAAAAAAGCTATGTACGAATGGTTTGTGTGTGGAAATGATCATTATAGAAAAGGAATTCGTCCTTCATCTGTTGCTACATGGTATGGTATGCAATATGCGGCTACAAATGGATATCCATTATTTGATCTTATGGGTGCGGGCAAGCCTGATGAACCATATGGTGTACGGGATTTTAAAGCGGAGTTTGGTGGAAAATTGGTAGAGCACGGACGATATCTCTGCGTTCGCAAACCGCTGCTCTATTGTATAGGAAAATTGGGTGTAAAATTGTTGAAAGTGAAAAAATAATAACTTGAAAGAAATATACAATTATATTTATATGAAATTAGAACTTTATACGAACGATTACAAGCATCTTATATGTGATATATATGCTGGAGGAGTTGATAAACTTACAAATGGAGGAATGTTTAAACTATTATCAATTTTTGGATTATTTAAATCATCTCTCTATGTATATAAAAATAATGGTCAGGTTGTAGGATTGGGTTGTATAATTAGAAAATTAAATATGCAATCTTTTCGTATGGAAACATGGCTCGCAGGGATACATGTAATGGAACAATTTCGTTGTCAAAGTATAGGAACGAATATGATGTATGATATTATCAATGAATGTGTTAAGAAAAAGTATAATGTGATTAGTTTGTACGTAGATAAGACAAATATAGGAGCCTGTCGTTTGTATGATAAAGTGGGTTTTTGGAAAAAATGTACGTATAAGCATTATTGGAAAATGGAATATGTAATTAAATAAAAAAAAGATATATGTATAATTTTAATGTTATTAAACCTACATTTGAAGATTGGGAAATTATTGAAAATTCTTATGATTCAACATGCTACCATTCACGACATTGGTTTAAGTATTTAATACGTATAGGATGTAAACCTATAGTTGTTGAAGTTATAGAAGATGACAAATTATTAGGTCACTTTATTGGAAATGTGATAGGATATGGCATAAAAATTATAGTAGCGCCTCAAGAAGGTGTTGGTACATATACACAAGGACTGTGTACACAAAGACCTATTTCCGATGAGAAACGAATGACTGTTTATAAGGCATTAGCAGCATGGCTGTTCGTAAAAGGTAAAGCACATGTTTTACAAGTGGATGATTGGGCACTAAGACGTACGAGCCCTAATTGGATACCAATTAATGAATTTAAGCATGATCTTTTAGAACAATTAGGAGTTAATTATTCGGTTCGTCCAACTTTGTGTGCTCCCGTAAATACTACAGAAGAAGATATTTGGAAACAATTTCATTATACATCTTGCAAGTATTGCATCAATAAGGCCAAAAAACATGGATTATATGTTAAAGAAATAACTGAGTTTAGCGAAATAGCTGATTTTGTATATGTTCATTATAAGCAATTAAAAGATGTGTGTAATCGTCATGGAGACCGTCCGAGCATTTCTCAGCGTGCTAATAGAATGCTAGCTCTTTGTGAATCCCTTTTTCCTAATAGAGTAATTATGCTAAAAATCATAGGAAAAGATGAAAATGGTGTTGAACAAATAATGTCAACAGGAATATTTTGTATTGATAAAGGACAATGTTCTTATTGGACAGGAGCTAGTTTTCGATATTATCAAAAATATTGTCCAAATGAATTGATGGTATGGGAAGCTATGCGTTTATTAAATCAACGAGGAGGAGGTATGCTGAATTTTTGTGGAATGGCAGAGTATAAACTTAAATTTGGAGTCAAATATGAATATGTACCTCGTGTAGTATTTGCAAAGTATCAATGGATGATTAATATATTGCCTTGGCTAAAAGCTAAGTATCGAACACTAAAAAACGCCTTAAAAAGATAAATGTTTGTAATAAATCAATGATATCACGGCTTAATATCGTATTTGCATTTAAAGATCAAAAGATGTTTTTGTTAGGAGATGACTACATCCCTCAAAAAAACGAATATTTGCTCAACTTTGCTCGATCGGGTATAGTGATGGTGCTGCGTGCGTTATTACCTCAAGGTGGTAGAATAGGAGTAGTTGCCTATAACTGCTATACGGTGGCAAATGCAGTCGTACAAGCGGGATGCAAACCTGTGTTTGTAGATGTGACCGAAGATTTGCATATTGACATGGCTCAATTAGCGGAATTAGATGTTGATGCATTGGTTCTGACCAATCTATTCGGCATACGCAATAATGTGAATACAATTCGTCAGGTAATAGGTAAAATTCCTATTATTGTAGATAATGCGCATGGATTTGGATTACCAAACGAAGGTGATTTTACTGTATATAGTATCAATCAAGGTAAATTTCCCGCATTGGGTGAAGGAGGTATATTGGTGGTAAATAATCCACAATATATTGCAAATATAAACAAACAGTATGCACAATTGCCAACATACTCTATTGTACAAGAGATAAAACTATTTGTATCAATGCTAACAAAGGCAATGTTGCATATCCCTGTTGTCTATACATATGTGACAATGCCTATGAAGGCACGACGAACAAGTATAGATTGTAGAGAAACAACACCATTGCGCAAAATGGCAAATGGTGTACGACGATTGTATCAATATGCTTTGCCTAATATACAAAGTTTGATAGCAAATCAATTTAGGCAGGCAGATACAATTCGCGAATGGCTGAAAAAACAACCTATTGTAGAGGATGTGATTGTGGGTGATAACGCATTTATGGCAGTTGTAAAGACAAACGAACCGCAATTATTGCAGCAACTCTTTGCAAAACAAGGTATAGAAACTGCAACGCATTTTGCAAAGAGCATTGAATGGGCAAAAGAATTTGGATATACCGAAGGAGAGTGTCCTATGGCAGAACGATTGACAAAAGAATTAATAATGATACCAACATATAAAGAGATAAAGTTATGAAAGTACTATTTATGATTAGTCATCCTGCACATTTTCATATGTTCAGGTACACAATCGATAATTTGCAACACGATGGACATGAAGTTGTAGTGG
>JAEIGA010017757.1_pt1 | contig 10837 bp, 7 predicted proteins | sample 9270691 | NCBI WGS metagenome assembly JAEIGA01 (sample SAMN17057246, study PRJNA624740) | gut metagenome | biome: biome; isolation source: fecal sample | host: Bos grunniens | place: China: Xizang | collected 2019 | reverse complement strand
TTTAGGAATATCATTGTCAATATACCATTTTCTAGTAAAGTTTAGATTACTACCGAATTTATCAATATATTCTTTTCCACTGTCACCTTTGTAACAATCCTCGTCCATATCTCCACCAACCCAAGTGACTTTATCATCACCAATGAATAAAGCTTTAATACAACAAGAACCTCTCTTATATGTAGTAGGTAAATCACCCCAAATAATATCTTTCTGTTCCTCTAACATTGCAATGATATTTTTACAAGATTTGCCTTGTAATTCTTTATGTGAGAAGTTAGCTTGACCAACAGATAAGATTGAATTTCTTTCAGCATCAGTTTGGCGCCAATAGACATTATTAGTAACATCTTCTTTTGGAACATTAAACACTCTACTGTCAAAATAAGCACCTTTTCTTCTAGCTTTATCATAAACTAAATCATATTGATCTGTTTTACCATCTTTTTCAGCAAGTTGTTCAAGATAGAAATCATTAAAATACTTGTTGAAAGCATATGTAGCTAATGAAGCACTAACAGATGTCATTTTTAAAACTTCATTATCAAACCAAGCAGAAGTATTTAAAGTTTGATAGTCAACTAACACAAGTGTGATTTCATCTGATTGAGTATATCCTAGGACACATCCTTGAATATTCTCACATAAGTATTTCATAGTAGCTTGCATTGTTTTGATCATAAGTGGATCAAATGGTTTCTTAAATCCACGAGTGAATGTTCGGAAGTGGCAGCCGTCTAACCTAATAATAACTGGCATCCTACCAACAAGTGTTGTTTTGGTTACCGCTTCATAACCTTTCATTCTATCACCAAGCGCATCTTTAATCATATCTTTCTCCTATTCATCTTCATCGTAATCATCATCTTCATCATCATAATAATAGTCGTCATCGTACCTATCATCATAATAGTTATCTTCGTCATAAGCTTCTTCTGGAGGTTCAATGATATCTAACCCATCAAGCTGGCTCAAGAAAAATTTAGCTTGTCCCAGCAACTTTTTAGTTTGATTAACATCTATGATAATTCGATTATAATACGAGCGCATACCATCAATTAAATCTTGAGTGAGCTTGTCTTTGTCTACTGGTAGATATTTCTGCTTATTATATCCATAAACAGAGAACAAATTAGATTTAGAAATTGTATCTTCACGCCCCCAACAATCTCTTATACGATATGTTTTTTTGTTAACTCCAATAATTTCAGCATAAATAGGAACTATATCATAATTATTATCTTGTGTAACAGTTATTAAATATTGCCCAACTGCTAATTCTTCTGTTAATTCTTTCATAAAATTATCTCCTTATTGTATCTGATTCACAAAAATTCCATAGATTTCTGTAACTGTTAAATTATTTTCCTGTGCGTATCGTTTGATTTCTCCGATAGTCGCTGCCTTGAATTTAATACATTTAGTACTATCCATGCATATACCTATATAACTATCGTATAGAGGTTTGTTTGCTGTATTTTTAGTTTCTACATCAATATCGAAATATTTTTTAGAAAATAATGCGAAATTACGGATATCGTTCATTTTATCTACAGCTTCAGGTATATCTTGCCATGAGACACCAGGATGTTCTCGACAAAGCGACAAGAATTCCGTGTTTAAATTGCCATACTTCTCAGAAATATATTCTTTAATAATTTTTGGAGTATCTACTTGAATGTCTCCAACGGTTGTAGTGTTTGCAATAATGGTCGCATTTGCTTCATGCATAAATTATGTCTCCTATTTCGATACGCTTCTATTATAGATGGACGAAAAATAAAAAGCAATAAAAAAAAAGAAGGACTGCTCGCGCAATCCTCCTTTAAACGGGAATAATTATAATAAAACGAAATCATCAATAAGTATGTCTACCAATTGAACATTATTTATTTTTACAGGATCAAAATTATGAAGCGTTTGTTCATCATTTACAATCGTGATATATGTATAATGTTTACGATTATCTAAAGCTAAATTTATCAGCATATCTTTCCATATAGAAAAATCACTAGATAATCTAACAAAGATAGTCTCTGGACACATTTCGCTTCTTCCTCTTAAGCATGAAGTTCTGATTCTGCAAAATTCTTGATTTAAAGACTGAAAAATAAAATCATTCTCTTCCTTAGTGCGGTTATCTTTTTGCAACAAAGATTTTACTTTTTCATTTTGTGTGTGCTCTACGAACCACTGAATCATATACTGCATTTGCTCTCTATCTTCCCAAAAGTAAGGGTGCATATTATTTATGCCCTCAAAGATAGTTCCGTCATTTCTAAGTATATATCCATATGCTTGTTGTAAATACATAATTTATACCTCACTTATACGTTTGAATGCAAATTTGTGCAATAGACAGAGTTCGAGTCAGTAATTGATACTGTTTTGCGATTTGAAGAACTTGTCCCAGTTATGTTATTTAGAGTAATACGTTCTCTATTGGCATAAGATGAAGACGACGATCTGACATTTAAATATTGACATCCTTGTATAAAAAGATAATTCATAGATACATTAGTAGTACCTATATCCAGGTAATAACAATTATCAATAGTAAAACGGTAAACACTTGCATCGTTCTGAAAAGTAATCTGGCTGCAGTTTGTAACACTCGCGGGCCCAAAATTTGGGCGAATAAACTTGCTATAAGAGACATTATCGAAACGCAGTCTGGTTGTATAATATCCGTATATACTAATAGAATCACAATACCCCGTAAAACGCATATCTCCACCCGTAGCTTGAAATGTCTCCGTATCTCGAACACCAATAGAAATATTATAGCACTCAGGACTAAAATATATATTATCAGAGGAATACCAATAATAACGTAAATAACATATTTTTCGAGGGTGCACAATCCATGAAGTGGTCGGAAGTGAATATGCATGTTCCCCAGGATTCGTGTCAATAACGCAATTGTGAGCCAAATAAGATATGTTTTCACCTGAATTTGCCAATTCTGTAGTAACATCTACAATTACATCATTATACTTCTCAGAAAAAGTATAATATTTAGCAATACTAACAGTTGCTCCATATGGTGTTTGATTAATATATGCTAAATTTTTAAAATCATAAGGGCAACGATTTCCATTATCATCTTCTAATTCATCTAACACATATCCGTTAATTGTATAACTTGATACAGTGGTAAGATAAGGTCCGAGCTTACCTTTCCATTTGCTAATATTACAGTTATGAAAATATGTATCTCCAGTATGTTTTCTAAACAAAACATTTCTATTTAATTCCGTAGCAGAAGTTGCAAGAACTAAAATATCAAATTGATGACCTTGCATTGTAAAACCGTTACCGCTCCATGTCGGCGCGTAATCAGTAATGGCATACCATTGTCCAGGAGTTAGAGTACCGTTAGATTCTAGAGAATGCAAATATGCTTGTGAGCATTCAATGAGTCCGCTTCCTCCGCCACCTCCACCGCCATCTAAGGCGATTGTTTGATTACTGCCTTGATTTGTAGAAAAAGAGCCCTTTACAACGCCGTTTTGAGTGAATGTGATTGTTGCGTCATTAACTGTAGGAACCTCTGTTATTTTGGCTAAACGTTGGTTGTTAACATATACATCATTAGGAAAGAAAGCATTTTGTGAAGTGTCATAATCATACAAATGTCCAATTCTCGCTAAATTAGATGGAGCAGACCATGCATTTTCACCAAAAATTCTAATCGCATATATATTAGCTGTTGTTAAGTAGTCTGGATCTAATTGCCCATTAGTAAATGTTAAACGTAATTGCCAATAATTGCCATATTGACCATCCCAGCCTCCTAATGTTCCTAAAATTAAAGGAATATCATTCCATCCACTCCATCCAGCGAGATTATAAGTGCCATATGTTTCCCATGGGCCATCATGTTCAAAATTTTCTCCTGTCCTGCATTCGACTAATACAGTCATAGTGCCAGAAGAAGCCATGTTGATTAACATTTTACGAGGGTTAGTGTAGAAATAACAATCTCCATCGCACCCTGTAAGAGTAATTCTAGTTTTGGATCCTGCAGCTCGAGCTACACTTCCATCATTTGTACCAACAGGAATATCTCCTGAAGTGGTACATAAAGCTATTTTTCCATCATCCGACACAGACATTGGAGACCAGGTCGATCCATCTGTGGAATACTCGATTGAAATAGCAGCTGGGTCTACGTATGCAATTCGGTTTGCCGAATGCTCTGCAGATAAAGCCATTCCGATCGGAGAGACTTCTCCGACTTTATTGCCTCCTCCCCATTGTAAATATTCTTCGTAAGAATTATTATTTGTTAATAAAGTACCATCTGTATCTGGAAAACCATAATAACGTCCAGATGTCAATGAATTTGTTGTAAAGTATGCTATACTGCCACTTGTTCCCCCAGTTGTCATAGATATATAACCACCATCAGTGCGGAAAATTAAATCGTCTCCGCTAAGGAAATTAAATGTTGAATCTCCCCCTCCTAGTTGTATATGAATGTCATTATTGGTAGAATTGATATAAATAGTACCATTAGCACTTACATAATATTCCCCTGCATCAAAATTTAGAGAATTATCATCTGCATCAAAGTAAATATCAGCAAAGACAGAACCAGGAGATTGTATTGACCCCTTCAAACCGCGTAAGTAACATTGGTTATCGTTACCACAATAAAAATTTATATTTGTATCAGTTTTTAAAACCGTATTGTTGGCTAGTCTTAACTCGCTGTCATCAAATGTGTAGGCAGATCCTGTAAATGTCTTATTAGCTGTAATTGTTTGTACAGTATCTAATGTAACATAATGAGATAAATCTACGGTTGGTGGTAAATAATATGTACCATCGAATTTAATACTAGTTATTGTAGCAGTTGTAGCGCCGCTAGGAATAGTTGAATTGATTTCTAAATATGGATCGCCATCTGGATTTAAAAATTCATTTTCAAATTTTAAATCATTCCCTACAGTAACGTTGCTATAGACATTCAGACTTCCATCCGTTACATAAAGATCCGCATTCGTAATTCGTACATCATTATCGAATGTAGCATTGCCCTCGACAGTTAAATCACCAGGTGTTGAAATATCACCCGTAACACTAAGGTCGTTACCTAAATTAACACTATTAAATCCTGTAAAAGTTAAATCACCGCCAGAACCATCCATACAAATATCGGCGTTGGTTTCTGCATACATTTCGCCCACTTTAGTAGTATTGTAATAAAAGCTAAGAGAACCTGTCGTTTCTAAATTACTTCCTGTAATTTTGCCGTTAAATGTTGTATTGGCGCTAAACGTTTTTGCTCCAGTAATTGTTTCTGTCCCCGATTTGTGGACAACTCCATCTAAAGTCGTTGATAAGTTGTCCACGTCTTGGATTCTTACTTTAGGAAATAAATTATCCGTTTTCGCTTTGTTTTGTAATTGAATTTGTTTGTCTGCCATAATTTATCTCCTTTTACATTTTAATGTTCTTTTTTTAATTCATCGACTTCTTTACGAAGCTTTTTAACTTCTTCGAGCAATAAAAAGACGATTTTATTTTCTTGAATGGTTAGATATCCATTTTTGTCCTCTTGAACCAAATCAGGGCAAATCTTTTGTAAATCTTGTGCCATGCAACCAATTTGATTTTTACTGCCTTTAATAAAATCATATTTATATATAGGCAAATTTAAAATAGAATTTGAAGGCACAAATTTCGTAATATTTTCTTTTAATCTTTGATCAGAAAAATTAACAAAGTTACCTGCTGTTACAGTACCATTATTAATACTAATGTTTGGGTTATCACCGTAAGATGCATACATATCTGTACATAAATTAACATCACCAAATAATTGTGTGGTACCCATAAATTGAATAGACCCAGAGACTTCTATGGAGGTTCCCCAACCGCCACCAGTAGATTGGTGACTCGTGAATCTAATTAAGTCCCTATTTAAATATTTATTACGTAAAACCCATCCATATCCAGTGTCGTGAGTAATTTCATTAATAAAAGATTTATATCCAAACGAATACGTATTTCCATCCGTTGTACCAGAAGTGGTATGATTAAAGACAATAGTTTCTCCCGAATAAGGATTGGCTGATGTACAGTAAAAATTCATTTGTGTGTCATTAAGCAGACATATTCCCGTACTTTCTACTCTCAAACAACCCAAATTATCTATTTTAAGTATTGGCATAGTGCCATTTACACCAGCAATATTTAAACTACCATTGTTAATGTTTAATCCACCGTTAAAGTTATTCCAATCTAGATATCCGTAACCAATATCGCCATCAGCATTGATGACTTTTAAACATTGATATTGATTGCCTGAACGTAATTCTTTAGTATATGCGATACCATTACTATCAGCTCTACCGACACCAACATAAATACTACCATTTTGAGTTAAAGTATTTTTACTCTCCATTTGGCATCTCATAATGTCTGCTCGTAATCCTGAATCAATATTTACATTATCATAATTACTCTTAGTTGAATGTTGTGGCGTAATTGTTTGTCTTGCCATATATAATCCTCCTTATCACCTTGTGACGAAAGGTAAGTTCTTTAAGTTACTAAATGAAATACTCATCTGGTTATTGTAATCAAGAGAGCATGAAATACTATTTAGTAAAAACCTTTCATATTTTAAATTAAAAAATGTATCTGAGATGCTAATTAAATTATTAACTTCTAATAATGGATTAAATAAAACATTAGCACTTGTAGAACTTTTAAGAATTAATTGTTGTCTTAGTTCGTATTCTGCGCGTTCTTTTGCTAAGACATTAGAAGTAATATTACTATCATTAATAATACTACCAGTTCGATATCCGATACGTTGCCAACATAGTGGTGAAGCTGTATCATCATTAACAGCGATATATTTATATACACCGCCATTTGTCGAACTTCCAATAACGACTATTTTGTTAATAATTTGATTCATATCAAAACTGAAATCTAATTGACTTAAATCGCCTTTATCTGCGTCAAATTCATAAATTAAAGGTTTATCTTGATCTGTCGTAACTTCATTAATAGGCACAACGGTCAAGCATCCGTAAGCATTGTAGAATATTTCAGCAGATAGCTGTGTGGCGAGATCTAAAAGAATGCTCCCTAAAGTGTCGCCTGCGCTTTTAGAGATAGTGCATTGAGTAGTTTTACCTTCAAATGCCGAATGATAAATCAACTTTTGACTATCCAAAGGCGCACCATTACCCATATCAGTAAGTAAAATATTCTGAATAATTGATTTAATTTCTGTACCGACAGGTATTTCATAAGTAGAATCGATTCTACCAGTTGAATCTTCGAATAAACTAAATTTATCGCTGGCAGAGATTTGAACTTCTTTTCCTGTAGGAGTATTATTTGCAGTAATTTGAGTAATAACAAAAATTCCTTTTTGAAACCAAATAGTTTGATTATTAGGTAAAATTAACCCCATATCTAGTCTTAGTCGTGTACCAGACCAGAAACTATTAATATCTGGAGTATATTTTCCAGATTCATTATATAAACCAAAGGACAAAGCTCTTCTCTGTCCATTTTGGTAATTTTCATTCCAAGATCCTCCGAGTTTAATATCCTCGCGAGGTATTTCATAATTTATAGCTTCATCAGGGTATAAAACCATGATTCTAAAAATTGAGGAAACCATATTATTACTAATTTGGTAACTCAAAGATTGAAAATCTATGTTTTGGGTAATATATGTTCCATTTTCTGTAATTGAAAAAGGGAGTATATCGCCACTCACCAGATTAAGATAATTATTCATATGGTCTCCTCCTATCACATATTTTTATAAATGTTTAAGACCTGTTTTAAACATAGGAATTTTTTCCACGGTCTTATTTGGATTATTCTTATTATTAGAATAAATTGGTTGAACGTCGCCATAAATAACAACGTGATCGACAGAATCTATTTGCTTCCATTGGAAAGAAATATTATCTGGTTGATTATAATAATTAGTTTTTGGAGTGTTATCCCCACTCATAATTTGTACTATCCACGCTTGACCTTTATTATCTCTCAATAATTTAGGGTTTTTCGAAGCTAGTAATTCGCGCCATTGATTTAACATATAAACGCGATCGTTCGTTGTTAATGGTTGCGGACCTCTAGAGTACCACATTCTTTCAACATACGCCGAACTATTGTATGGTCTAATTTCACTTCCTAGTAATGCAGATACATTACCTGAAATATTATTACCCAAACCAAAACCAATTTTTGGATATTGTCCGAGAGTCTGTATTTCATTACGACTGATATTTTGTGCTTGGGCGCCTGTTTCTAAGTTATACTTAAAGAACCATATTTGATTTAAATTTACTTGATATTTCTTCTTGATAAGCGGTATATTATGTTCCTTCTCTTGAGGAATTAGCTCTGCTATCATCCAATCTTGCCAATTAGACACAATTGGAAAACCTGTTTGAGCTTCGTTACGAGTATCTCCTTGAACGAAATTATTGCCGATAAAGACGATTCCATCATAATTAGCAAAAGATTGATATTCTTGTTGATCAAATAGTGAATTAGCACTATAACAAACATATTGATAAGTTTTATCACATTGAATATTAAAATCTCTGAAATTACCCATTGATGTATCAATTAATACAGGTTCCCATTCACTTTTATATTCTTTATATATATAATCGTTAACATTTGAATCAAATTCTTTAAAAATTTCATATTCACGACGATAAAAAGAATATTTATTATTAGTAGTTTCTAACGAAGGAGAATATAAACCCTGATACGCTGGAATATTATCACGCAATTGTTCATCAAAATTAAGGATGACAGGGGAATAATTTTTTAATACATCGTTCCCCTGTCCTTTACTTAAACCGAAAATCGCATCATAAGTGATTGTGCCTGAATGAGGATCGGATATTGCATCAATTTGAGAAAGTAAATTATCTTGTGCTGTGGAAAATAAATACGCATAGTCGACAAACATTTGACCATCATGATATTGGTCTAAATATAACATGCCGTCTTCTAAATTAGTACCTACTCCAGAAAAACGAATAGAAAATCTTCTGTTTCCTGCCATATTATATCCTCCTCTTATTCAGCATAATAAATAAAGAATTTAGCAAATTTGTCGAAATATTGAGAACTGCTATTGTATAAGAATAAATGAACCTCACCATAAAGATTTTCTTCACTACCGTTATACTCGCCATACGCTATATGTACATGATTCCAATTCTCATAAATTGCTTGAATATTAAAAATCCTATATTCGACTTTATATTCTTGTGTAGACAGAGAATCAGGATGTCTAGGCAATGCAATAAATTCGCACATATCCCATTTTTGATCTTTGATATTATGATCTGAAGTAATATCATTCCATGTCGGAGCATCGTCATATAAGGAATCATAATCTTCTAGCCAATAACTATGTTCTTCGACATATTCGTCCGAACTATTCTTATCTTCTGGCCAATATTGATCAAACCCACCGTGACTACTTGGTGTAAAATAATGTAGTGCAAAATTTTCAGAACCACCGTCAATAAATTTTCCATCAACATTAGCTACGGTTTTAAGATTAACTCTATCTTCAACCCAATAAATTGGACCTCGACATAATCTCGAAGATACATCTGTTCTATCAAACACTTCGCCCGATTGTTGATTATTGTCTGTGTACGCTACATCATCATTTGGGCACACAACGCAACAGTTTCCTAAGAATTTTTCAGTGCTAGTTAAATATTTATTATTCGAATAATTATTAGCGTCTCCGATAACTTTAAACCATACATTAATAGGATAGAGAGGAAAATGTAAAAATTCCGTATCTCTATTAATATATGGACTTACGACATCTGCTGACTGTAAATAGAAATATTCTCCAGTAGGCTCGTGCGTGAAATTATAATCGTTTGTGTATTCTATTTTACGTTCTTCTGTGTCGCTATATTTATCTTTGTCCACAAAGAAACCTAAATGTATTCTATTCGGATTTAAAACCTTTTCGCCGTTTTCTTCGATAAAATTATCTGGAATATTAAGCCCAAAAGAAAGATATCCTGTAAAATCATTAGTTGGCAAGAGATGGTCGTCTGCCATGTCATGATTTAAAATTGGTAATCCGTGATGCTCGTCATATTCTCCTTCTACATTAACTGTTATACAATCTCCGCAGAAATTATCAGTTAATACAAAAGCAGATGTAAAATAAAATTCATTGGCTTCATTATTTAAAGTCAAGCATTTTTCTAACATTTGTTCTTCGTCTAAAGACATTTCATCATTAGAAAAAAATGCTCCATAGTTCATACCTAAAGCAACAGCTCTAGAAGGTTGGTATACTCCCGCTGGTGGATAATAATATTCTTCGGAAGAAACCCAGCCAGATTCACGACTGGTCCTATCTCCTCCTGCCACTCCATTTTCTAATAATAAATTAACAGGGATAGCTGTTTGAGGAATTTTATCATTACCACTACCGATACCAGCAGTATGTAGCCATCCACTACTATCACTACCATAATTACCTAAAGGATTATCTGCTAAATAATCTATGCTAAAATCAAAAGTACTTTGCTCATTAGTGTTGCTAATATCATATACTTCTATAGATTTTTCTAAAAATTGATTTTCTAAAAGATAACAAGGATTAACTTTACCATTATCTTGTAAATTTAATTTAACTGAATGTGTATCGCATTCATATTCTGCATGGAATGGAAGATGTAACCCTTCTACTGCATTTCCTTGCATTGGTAGCTTAACTGAATAAGTTAACGTATTATTTAAATCGTCTGTTACATAAATTAAAATTGTATATTGACGGTCGTCTTCATTAGTT
>JAEIGA010017756.1_pt1 | contig 10838 bp, 7 predicted proteins | sample 9270691 | NCBI WGS metagenome assembly JAEIGA01 (sample SAMN17057246, study PRJNA624740) | gut metagenome | biome: biome; isolation source: fecal sample | host: Bos grunniens | place: China: Xizang | collected 2019 | reverse complement strand
TTGGGGTAGTATATAATTATATACATAGTATATATTATATTTTTTTCGACCGATATACCATTCGACTCTTTTTTTTATGTTATAGCGTTATAATGTTATAATAGCACAATCGATATATTAATTATTAAAATATCTTAAAATAGCATGCAGAATTCCCCGATCTGCAAAAATCAACCAATATTCAACTTTCAACTTTTAATCTTCAACTTTCAACCGTTTTCTTCGTTTTGCGCCACTGTTTTTTCTTGGACGATCTGTTATCATCTATGATGATAAAGCGTCCTAAATCGAAAGAAAGTGGCTTTAAAATGAATTTTCATTTGCATATGTGCAAAAAAAGTAGTACCTTTGCAGAGTTTTTGACTAAAGTCAAGTCTGAGATGAAAATACTAGGGTAATTTTGAAAACTAAACGACAAAAATCAATATGGCAACAACAACACAAAATTCAGGCACATTGTACAATGCCTTGACATCAGGAAGTAAGATTATCGGTACCGTCATCACCGACAGCGATATGCGAGTAGATGGCACAATCGAGGGAGATGTGAAATGCTCGGGTAAGCTGGTTATCGGAGAGCAAGGATTCATCAAAGGTACCGCAGAATGTCAAAATGCCGAAATTATGGGCAAACTTGACGGGAAAATTGAGGTGAAATATGCGCTGGCATTGCGCGCTACTAGCCGTTTGCAAGGTGAAATATTGACCGGCACTCTGATGGTAGAACCTAATGCAATCTTCAACGGAACTTGCAAAATGGGGGCTAAGAACCAAGAACAAGAATCTAAGACTAAATAATTGACATACACCATGAAAATCAAACCATTTAGAGGTATTCGTCCACCTAAAGCATTGGCGAAACAAGTGAGTAGTCGTCCATACGACGTTTTGAACTCCGCAGAGGCACGCGAAGAAGCTGCTGGAAACGACATGTCGCTGTACCATATCATCAAACCTGAAATCAACTTCGAGGTAGGTACCGATGAACACGATGAACGCGTATATAAGGCCGCTCGAGAGCAGTTTGACCTATTCCGAGAAAAAGGTTGGCTCGTACAAGATAGCCAAGAGCAATACTACGTCTATGCACAGACTATGGATGGGCGCACCCAATACGGATTGGTGGTTGCTGCATGGGTCGAAGACTATATGGAAGGACGCATCAAGAAACACGAACTGACTCGTCGAGACAAGGAGGAAGATCGTATGAAGCATGTCCGTGTCAATAATGCCAATATAGAGCCCGTTTTCTTTGCTTATCCTCACCACGAGGAACTCGATGGTATCATCGCCCGTGTTTGCCAAGGTGCGCCTGAGTACGACTTCGTTTCTGACTTGGATGGCTTCGGTCACACCCTCTGGGTGATTAGCGACGAGCAAGATATTGCACGCATCACCGAATTGGTGGCTGAGATGCCCGCTATGTATATTGCCGATGGACACCACCGTAGCGCGGCTGCAGCATTGGTGGGAAACGAGAAGAAGTTGCAAAATCCTAATCACCAAGGCGATGAGGAGTACAACTACTTCTTGGCCGTATGCTTCCCTGACAACCAATTGCATATCATGGACTACAACCGCGTAGTGAAAGACCTCAACGGCATGAACGAAGAGCAATTCTTGGAGGCTCTAAAGGCTGATTTCGACGTGGAAATGATGGGGGCTGATATCTATCGTCCTGATGCATTGCACGTCTTTGCACTCTACTTGGCGGGCAACTGGTACAAGCTAACAGCCAAGGCCGGACGTTATGATGACAACGACCCAATAGGCGTGCTCGATGTGACAATATCATCCAACCTAATTTTGGACAAACTACTCGGAATCAAGGATTTACGCTCAGACAAACGCATTGACTTTGTCGGCGGTATCCGCGGATTGGGCGAACTCAAAGAACGCGTGGATAGCGGCGAGATGAAGATGGCACTGGCGTTGTACCCAGTGACTATGAAGCAACTCATCGACATCGCTGATACGGGCAATATCATGCCTCCTAAGACCACTTGGTTCGAACCAAAACTCCGTTCCGGACTCATCATTCACGAACTCATCTAATCCCGACTCCCGAATCCCGAATAAATAACCAATTAAAATAACAAAAAAACAATGAATAAATTACAACTTGTAATCAATGTAATTCTTGTAGCCGCTGTGGCTGCTTTGTTTGCACTTTTCTTTTCCAACCAACCTGCTGAGAAAACTGCAGTGGAGATCAACCCTGCAGAGGTTATGCCTGTGGCGTACCTCAACGTAGATAGTCTCTTGGTCAACTATACCTTCGCTATCGAAGCTTCCGACAAATTGCTGAGCAAGCAAGAGGATGCACGTTTGAAGATGAATACCAAACTGCGCACATTCCAAAACGAAGTGGCTGAGTTCCAACGCAAGCTGGAGAACAATGCCTTCCTTAGCCGCGAACGCGCAGAGAAGGAACAACAACGTTTGGCTAAAAAAGAGCAAGAATTGCAAGAGTTGGAGGCTAAGCTGACACAAGATATCATGCTCGAGAACCAAAAACTCAATATGCAGTTGGCTGATTCACTCAACAACTACCTCAAGGTGTTTAATGCCGATGGTCGCTACCATATCATTCTGAGCAACAGCGCTAAGGATAATGTCCTCTGGGCTGCTGAGCAGTACGACATCACCGACGAGGTTATCCAGGGCTTGAATGCTCGCTACGCAAAATAAGAATAATACTTAATCGCAACAAGGCGTGGGAAGATTAATCTACAAACCATACGTACCATATCTGATCGCTGACATTCTGGTGTTGGTGGTCAGTGTGGTTGTCGTGCTAGCCTGGTTCCCGCTCTCCACCGAGGTCCCCTTCCAGAAATATAGCATCTACATGTGTGTCTTCTCGGCGGTGTGGCTATTGGCAAGCTATGCGTGCCACCGCTATGTGCCCGTCAAGTATATGAAGATGGGGCAGGATATCTTCCGATTGACGGTCGCTGCAGCGGGAGTCTTCGGCGTGATGTGTGGCTATATGTGGCTCTACGAGGGACGCAATTTCTCACTCTGGGTACTCTTGACTATATGGCTCGCCATGTTAGCAGCATCAATGCTGTTCTTGATTCTCAAGCACGCCTATCGCTATGCACTAGACCCCGACGACAAACCTTTCGTCGCACCTAAGCGCGAACCGCAAACCGTTCTCAAGGATGCTGAGCACATCTCACCTGCAGACAAACGAGCACTCCAAGAGGGAATCCTCGAGTTCGCTCCAGAGAAAGTGTTGCGCTATCTCGAGAAGAACGTGGACCTATATAGCACCAATACCTTTACACTACGTTCGACCGACCTCTACAACATCAAGAAACTCCCCAACTACCGATTCGACGCGCTGATCAACTTTATGCCGCTCAACCAAATCCGCGGACTCAACAAACTCTTTACCACCGTCAACGACAAACTGCCCGACAACGGTATATGGATCTGTTGCTACGAACCACAATCGGTCACCAAACGCAACATCCTGAATCGATTCCCTCCGCTGATTGGATGGCTCTACTACGTGGCGTTCTTCTGCTACAAACGAGTCTTGCCAAAGATGTTCATGACTTCGCGATTGTATTTTGATATCACGGAAGGAAAAAACCGCGTGCTGAGCAAGGCCGAGGTTCTAGGACGATTGTGCTATTGCGGATTCGAGATTATCGACGAACGCAAAAAAGGCGATTTGAGTTATGTGGTAGCCAAGAGAAAGTTCCGCCCGGAGATCACTGCTCGACGCCTATACGGCATCCTTGTGAAACTCAAACGCGTTGGCAAAAAGGGGAGAGTGTTCAAGGTTTACAAATTCCGAACAATGCACCCCTACAGCGAGTTCCTACAAGCCTATATCTACGAGCGCTATTCACTACAAGAGGGGGGCAAGTTCAATCACGATATCCGTGTCACCACACTCGGTAAGTTCATGCGCCGATGCTGGATTGACGAACTGCCGATGCTCATCAATCTCCTAAAAGGCGATATGAAACTGGTAGGCGTACGACCTATATCGCAACACTATTTCTCGCTCTATAGCAAGGAACTGCAAGACAAGCGAACCCAGCACACACCGGGACTCTTGCCGCCATTCTATGCCGATATGCCTAAGACACTAGAGGAAATCGAGGCATCAGAAATGCGCTATTTGACCATGTGCGAAGAGAGAGGTACACTCATCACCGACTTTATCTATTTCTGGAAGATCGTCGGCACTATCGTGCTGAAAAGAGCAAGAAGTTATTGAGATGAAACGATTAACCATCATACTATGGATGCTTGGATTGGGGCTATTATCAATGGCTCAGAACATCCCTGTACCATTAACGCAGACCCGGCTCTACGACTTTATTGACGAACTCCTGACCGATGGGGTAGTCGTGCGCCAATCTGCCGTACGACCCTACAACCGCAAGCAGGTAGCTGATATCTTGCTACAAGCACAGGCAGCCGACTCACTGCTCAATGCTCGACAAAAGAAAGACCTGACTTTCTACCTCAATGAGTTTGCCCTGGAGCGAGATACGATGATTAGCAACTTCGTACAGTTTACCGACCACAGCACCTATTGCCTGTCGGTTGCTGATCCCCAATTTACCTATCGAACAGCCGACAGCATGTTCAAAATGCGCATCCGACCTATCTTAGGAGGAAACATTATGGGCAGCAAGAAAGGAGCTATCTTCCATCGCTGGTATGGCGCCGAACTGCAAATGGATATTGCCAAACACCTCAGTATATGGGGAAGTCTACGCGACAATTCTTGGAGCGGCGACTGGCTCAGCAAGAACTACTATCCCGACGCTACGGCGCAAATGTACGGAGCACGTATCCACTACGGAGCATCACAAGCGCAACCTGCCCTCACCCCTCGAGAGGGAGTGCAGTACAAGGAAGCCAACTACGGCGGCGACTTCTCCAACTCCAAAGGAGGAATCTCACTCTATGCTTGGTGGGGAAGTATCAGCTTGCAACGCGAGAATATACAGTGGGGAGATGCCTACCACGCATCCAACATCCTGTCGGGTAGGGCGCCTGCAGCACCGATGCTAGCTCTCCAACTAACCCCTTGCAAATGGCTGCAATTCGATTATTTCCATGCTTGGCTGGTGTCCAACGTCTTGGACTCTACCTATTTCTATAGCGAAAACACCACCAAACCTGGCCAGCAAGCCATCAACTATCGCCCGATGAACAAGTTTATGGCTGCCAACATGCTGACTATCACACCTCTTGCTTTATCGCATAATAGCCGCATCGCCAATCTGCTATCTCTGTCGCTGGGTAATTCCGTGGTATATGCCGAACGCAATGTGCAAGCTGCTTATTTCATTCCTATTGCTTTCTTCAAGTCGCTTGACCACTTGCTGACCAAGGGAGTTGCTACGCAGAATCAAAACTCCCAATTCTTCGCATCTTTCTCTGTGCGTCCGGTGGAGCACTTGCACCTCTATGGCTCATTCTACCTCGACGAGTTTGCCATGAAGCGACTCAAACCTTCCAACCCAGAGAACAACCCTATTTCCTATCTGCTAGGATTCAATTGGTCGGGATGGCCTATCAAGGGACTCAGCTTGAAAGCCGAGTTTGTGCGCTCCTATATTGCGGCCTACACCCACTCGATTGATGTGCTGACTTGGCAAACCAATTCCTACGAGATGGGGCATTATATGGGCGACAATGCACAATCCATATACGCGGAGTTGGCTTACCGTCCTATCAGGGGAATGCTCCTGAAAATGAGTTATACCAACGATGTGAAGTACAATTCCTATGCCTACTTGCGTGTCTATAGGGGCGAAGATGGTATCATACGCGAAGGCGGAATCAGCGAGACGCTGGCGCAAAAACCTTTTGACAAAGCTATTTTCCGAAACGATGTCTTGCGTCTGGATGGAATTTACGAGGTGCATCCGAATATGTATATGACTCTCTCTTTGGAGTACAACCATGCACGTGGGTTCGACAACCAGAAGACGGATGCCATTCCTAGCGAAGACTTAGGTACTGCGCAGTATTATCTAGACAAGTATATGCCGTTGTATTATCAAGGCAAAAACTTTACCGTATCTGCGGGATTTAGTTTTGGATTTTAGACAATAAGATTTTTTCACACTATAACACTATCACACTATAATATAAAAAAATATGCTCAAGTGTAGCGTGGTCATATTAAACTGGAATGGAGAACAAACCTTACGGCAGTTTCTCCCTTCGGTGCTTGAGCATACCCAGTTACCCGATGTCGAAATTGTGGTCGCGGACAATGGTTCCACCGATGCTTCTTTGGATTATCTTCGCACCCAACCTGTGCGAATCATTGAGTTGGATAAGAACTATGGCTTTGCGGAGGGGTACAACCGTGCCATAGCGCAGGTGGATTCTGAGTATGTCGTGTTGCTCAATTCGGACGTTGAGGTCACTCCCCACTGGCTAGAGACGATGCTCCTGTATATGAATGCCCATCCTTCTACGCTGGCTATGCAACCTAAGGTGTTGTCTTGGCATTCCAAGCAGCAGTTTGATAGGGGTGAAGTCTCTGCTATTCGTTTTGAGCATGCAGGAGCGGCTGGAGGAATGATGGACATGCTTGGCTATCCTTTTTGCCGTGGTCGTCTGATGTCGCACGTGGAAGAGGATCATGGACAATACGACACAATTGCCCCCATCTTCTGGGCTACAGGCGCGTGCTTGCTCGTGCGTACGAGAGTATATAAGGATTTAGGTGGACTTGACGCCAATTTCTTCGCCCATCAAGAAGAGATCGACTTCTGCTGGCGCTTACACACCTACAGCGAAGCGTACTCCAACTCGCAAAGCGAGGCTACTACAGCCCTTCAGTCGTACCCCATCGTCTGCCTCCCTGCGGCAGTAGTCTATCACGTTGGTGGCGCTACGTTAGGATATGAAAACCCACGAAAGACATTCCTCAATTTTCGCAACAATCTATTGATGTTGCGCAAGAATCTGCCTGCGTCACGACTATGGTGGGTAATGGTTATTCGTTTTTTCATGGACTATCTGGCTGCTCTGCAAATGCTCCTCACGGGTCAACTGCCCAATGCCAAAGCTGTCTTCCGTGCTCGCCGCGAATACCACCAAATGAAGCGACAATACCCTATAGGCACCCTGTGCCGTCCTCTACACAAGCGCAACGCGCTCACATTGCTCGCTCGCCGAAGCATCGTATTGGATTCTTATTTGTTAAGAAAGAAACAATAATTAAATACATATAAATGAAAAAAATTATTCTTTTTTTTGCTCTAATCTGTTCGTTTAAGATGATGGCTCTCAATATTGTGGTAGAACACCGTTTTGGAATGGATTTGCTTGAAGATGTGTCTGTAATTGGCAAATGGGTGTACGAAGGTACCAACTTGCAATTGTTCGATAAAGCAGGTAATATTTTGAGTACAGAACCCTTGGCTAATATCAAAAAAATTACTTTTGCAGTGTCAAATGAAGAGATGGCAACCGAGAATGTGGATAGAAATACTATCCTCGTTTATCCGAACCCTACACAGGATATTTTGATGATTCGGGGCATTGAATCACAAGAGCTTCGTGTGTATGACTTACAAGGTCGTTTGGTCAAAAGGGAAACAGGTACGCAAGTAGGTGTAAGCAACTTATCCGAAGGAACATACCTTTTGCAAATTGGAACCCAAGTAGTGAGGTTTATTAAGAAATAGTTGAATATAGCTGTTAAGTAGTTAGTTGTTCAAAGAATCGTTGTAATATTGGGGTATATTCGAAAAATCTTATATTCGAATATCTGCCTTGGCTAGCATATTCCCCTCCTATACATCCGTAGCCATCGCTCATTCTCAAACAGGCTTGAATGGGTAATGTGTACTATATGAGATGGATGAATCTATCTTTTTACAAATATTCCTTGCTTTGCTTGCGTATGTGCATTTTTTTTTGTACCTTTGCAAGCGAAAATGAGAAAAACATCTTTGACAAAAATTACCAAAGAGATAATATTCAATAATAATAGTCAAACTGTAAAGTAAAGAGATTATGAAGAAATTTACTTTTCTTTTTTTAGCTACTTATTTTGTGATAACCGCAAATGCAACTGCAGTTACGCCACAAAACTCTGAGTCCTACACAGAAAAACATCTACCAGGATATTTTAGTGTAGGAGAAAACAAGCATGTAAAATTCTCTCAAGGTAATCTTCAATATCGTGCGAGTACAGACACATGGCGTTTTGCAGAAGAGCAATATGACTGTGTTGATATGGAAACAAACATGAGTATCTCTCAAACTTTTGATCAATGGGTGGATTTGCTTAAGTTTGCAAGCAGTGGTTATAATGAACTATACCCTTGGTCTGACACACACTATTCTTCATCCAATAGTGTTGCTAATACCAATTATGATTGGGGACAATACAACGCCATTATAAACGGAGGAAATACGGCTGGACTTTGGCGTACAATGACTATTGATGAATGGAGATATTTATTTTATTATAGAGACAACGCCTCTTCTCTATTTGCATTTGCAACCATAGAAGATCAACCAGGTATTATTGTGTTGCCAGATAATTATACCAACACAACATTAAATACTGGGAAGGAGTATTTCGATTGGAATAGTAATATTTTAAATGCCGAGGAATGGCTATCCTATGAGAATATCGGAGGCGTATTTCTACCCGCAAATGGCTCTACCTTAGATGATCTTAATAGTACACATGGTTTTTATTGGTCCTCTACAGTGGGTAGTTATTGTAATAATTGTTCAGATCCATATGGCGCATTTGCATGGGTTTTTAAATCTGGCGAGTGCCGTTCTACAGACCCTGACAATGTTCGTGGAGGAAGGTCGGTTCGCCTTGTACGAGACACTACTGTATTTTATAATGTAGAAGTAATTACTAATAACAACACACAAGGATATACAAATGGTAGTGGACAATATTTATTTGGAGACTGGGCAACCATTGAGGCTATCGCGTATGAAGGTTACCATTTCACCCAATGGAGCGATGGTAACACAGATAATCCACGACTAATACAAGTAACCAAAGATATAAATCATACAGCATACTTTGAAATAAACACTTACGATATTATCAAAAACTGCAATAGTGAACAAGGTTATATAAACGGCGTATCTTCTGCTAAACATTTGGGAAAGGTAACCTTCACTGCTATCGCCAATAGTGATTATCAATTTACCCAATGGTCTGATGGTGTAACGGACAACCCAAGAACACTTGTAATCACGCAAGATACCACACTGACTGCTGAGTTCAAACTAGTACGCTTCCAAGCAGGCGATCTGTATTATCAGATTTGTAACGCAGATGGACTGATGTCTGTAGTAGCTGATACTGCGAGCTGGAATATTCCTACTGGTGCTTTGACCGTGGATCAAGCGCGCGAAGTGTGTGCAGCTTTGGAAGCAGGTGCTACAACCGGAACTAAATATTACGTAATGGGTTACGTGAAGAAAATTCACAGCAAACATGCTGAAAGTGTTTCTGGTTATGGAAATGCACAATTCTATATGGAAGATGTGAAGGGCGCTAACTCACAAAATCATTTCCTTGCATTCCAAGTGTATGGTCTTGAGGGTAAGAAAATTAATAACCCAGATGCTGTAGCAGTAGGTGACTTCGTGGTAATTTATGGCGAGTTGACCAACTATAACGGTACTTACGAGACAGTAGGTAAAGGAGCTGCGCATATTTGGAAATCTACTAACCCATTACTTTCTGAGAGCAGCGGTGATGAAGCGGGTGGTACCGAAGATTCAGGCAACACAGAGGATGAAGATTCTACCATAGGTAGCGACATCATTGTTCCTGAGAACGCTATTCTCTTTGACGCAGACGCAGACCAAGGTAATGCAACTACAGACTACAATAAGGCAGCTGCATACACAATCACCAAAGATGGTATCACATTGGATGTTTCAAATGGCTGCTTGGGTACATACAACAACGAAATGCACTATCGTATCTATAAGAACCAAACTCTTACCATTACATCTACAAGGGGTAATATAAAAGAGATTGTGTTTACTTGCACGGCAAATAATGATGAGAAGTATGGTCCTGGTGGCTTCACCGTTGATGCCGGCGAGTATGTTTACTCTGGCGCAAATGGTCAATGGAAAGGAGATACTTCAACTGTGGTATTTACTGCAAACATCTATGTTCGCCCAATGCAAATTGCAGTCGTGGTAGAAGATGAAGACTCTCCCACCTATGCGAATAAAGTACATTATTTAAAACAAACTGACGACACAGATAAGTATGTTGTTGTTACTTATCAAAGTTGGAATAGTATGAATAATTATTCGGATTTGACAACCGTGAATATTCCGTCCGAAGTAAAACATGAAGGTGTCACATACAAAGTGATCGGTATAGGTTATGATGCATTTGCGCGCAACTATACCATTTCCGATATGGTGATTCCAAAGCATATTGAGAGTATAGGAGAGATGGCGTTCTATGGGGCCTCAATCTCTTCCATCTACTTTGAACATTCTACTCCACCTATAGTTTCGCCTACTACATTCGGAGGAAGTTATCCGATAATTTATGTACCATGTGGAAGTATAGATGCCTATCAATCAGCATTTAACCGATTGGTAGAAGAGTATCCTGCCATGTACACGGTACATTTGGCAACTTTTGGAAAAGGACATACAGATGTGCTTAAGAATACACTCTGTGAGGCTCAAATCTCTGCCACCGCAGATTTTGGTTATCATTTCGTTCAATGGTCTGACGGTGTAACCGACAATCCACGTACATTGGTGCTCACGCAAGACACAGTTCTTGCTGCTCAGTTTGCACAATCTTTCTCTGGACAATGCGG
>JAEIGA010017755.1_pt1 | contig 10838 bp, 9 predicted proteins | sample 9270691 | NCBI WGS metagenome assembly JAEIGA01 (sample SAMN17057246, study PRJNA624740) | gut metagenome | biome: biome; isolation source: fecal sample | host: Bos grunniens | place: China: Xizang | collected 2019 | reverse complement strand
CAAACGCCTTCTGAATATCATTGTTAGGACGGAACAGATGCTTTTTGCTTTCAACCGCAGCAAAAATCTTATCGTAATCACAGATAATACCGGCTAAATCTACAGGCAGAATAACCTTAGTCTTTTCAGTGATAGCATCGGCCAATTTACTGTAATCCATTTCAAAAGAACCCGGAGCAGTATCTACCATCACCACCTTTGCGCCAACGTGACAAGTAACACTTGCTGTAGCAGTATAGTTGTAGGCCGATGTAATAACTTCGTCACCGGGACCCACTCCAAGCACGTGCAAAATCATCTCCATACAAGCAGTAGCAGAATTCAGGCAAACCGCCTTGTCTGTACCACAGCACATAGCAATCAGTCTCTCAAACTCTTTGGTTTTTGGACCGGTAGTAATCCAGCCCGAACGAAGCGCCTCTGCCACTTCCTGAACTTCAGCCTCACTCATATCCGGCGGACTGAAAGGTATATTACGGAGTTTCATAAAAACCAAATATTTATATTATTATACTTATTATTTCTTGCGTAAAAGCCTCAAATCAAACAGCCATGGTGCAAATCTATTCATTAGATACACTGCAATAAATGCAATTCCTATTGAACAGCAAAATACTATGATTAGTCCTCCATAGTTTACAAAAGGAATTATTCGATGTACAACCATACTCAACACTATTGGTAGTGCTCCGCTCATAAAGTAAAAGCCAATCGTATTCATCCCTATATAATTCAACCACTTAGAAGGAGGAAGCAATTTACATATTTCGATAAGAATAATTGTAGCCAATAGACTCAATACAATACCAGGGAGATTCACATCCAACATAGATACCAATACGCGGAAATAATCTGGCATTAACAATAAAGCGGCTACATAAAGTATTATTAGAAGAGTTAGAATATAATTATTTATAAGCTTACGGATGGCTGTTTCGTATTTCCAATACAACCCTCCTAAAGCCAAAAAAATTATTGCATACATACCATGTTTATATTGCCAAGGGAGTGATGGATAAGATGTAAAAAAAGAGAAGTCAATCGAAACAATATACCCCCCTAAAACAAATATAACACTACTACACACCAAATAAAACCAAATACTTCTTTTTCGCGTCAACAGAAGTATAAACAACAAAATCTCAGCCACCACTAATGCAGCAGTAAACCAATAAGTGCATCCTCCAATAGTCTTATATAAAAATGTGCCAATATCAAACTCATTTCCTCTCAGCATATGAGAAGGGATAAACTCAATAATTGAAAACAGTAAAGTTGGAATCACTAGTCTCCAAACAATATTTGCTAGGAGATTCTGCCCCCCCCCTCGCAAAACATAAGCCTTTACATTTTGAGAGAGAATCATCTCCGACAATTGCTTACGAAAAAACAAATAGCCAGAAACGAAAAAGAAGGCATTTACATAAAAGGGATGAATTAAGGTATTTAGACGACCTGGGACCAACCCGTAATATTGAGTGGTATGCACAAAATAAACACCTATAATACTAATAGCCTTAAGATAATTTATCCATTGAATACTTTTTTCTTTCATCTATAGAATCTGTGAATAAACAACGAAACTTCTACTATTTCGTTAGATTTTTTCAAACAATTATTTCATCTAACCAAAGTTCCTACAATACGATTAACATCTTAAAAAATTATATACTACTTGCTCGAACTGCTTTTGATCATTAAGAAACTCCAATAATAAATTATCACAACGTTCTGCGTAGGCATTATATTCTTGCTGAATAAATGTTTTTAACCCATCCTCTAAATTAGAGCAATCTGCTAAAGAAATACCTACATTATTTTTTTCTGCATAATCTCCTTGTGTCGTGTCCTTTGTTACAATCATCGGTTTACGATAAATCAACGAATTATAGAATCGATTAGATAAAGCTGTATCATGAGTAATTACACGTGGATAGAAAATATTCATAAAGGTAGAATCTTGAACATAGCTAACTTCTTCTGATTTTTTGTAAAATCCTGTAAAACTTACATTCTTTATTGCATGTTCATCACAATATGTTGCTAGTTGAGCCGCTCCACCACCGCGTCCTACAAAACGCACCGAAAAGTCTTTTTTATTTGCCAAAGCCTTTATAACTTCTACATTAGAAGAAAAATCGCGAATTCCACCAATAGTTAGAACATCTATGGTGTCGGTAGTCCCAAAACCATTTGCATCACGATAGCCTATAGCAGTTTTCACTGCATCTACATCAAAGTTATGCGATATATAATAGTCACTTTCAGGAATACACCTCTTAAAACCTGGAGAAGAAATCACATTGGCATAACTTATCTTGGTCATAAATGTGAACAATTGACGAAGTCCCGGTTTCTGTTCTATGGAAAGATCACGAAAATCAATAATAAATCGTCCACGAAACTTCCTCATCAGATATATACTCAACAGACATGTCATTTGAGGTCCAAACACAATCAACTTATCATATCCGTTTTTCCTTATAACCTGTTTTATAAAAGCTATATAACGACGATATGCAGAGAATCCTGCAGAACCATTATTCGCGTGGATATTTTCTTCATACTGTATCCCCTCCTTGGCATCTTGTCCATCTCTATTCCACGATATAATTTCATATATTGCATTATTCTCATCAAGAATTCGCGTATAATTCCGCACATAAGGAGCATACCAAATATTCCCTGGCAATATTAAACCAAATTTCATAGCAATACTAATACTTCAGTGCATCTACAATTCTACCACAAGCTAAACCGTCACCATAAGGATTAACTGCCTGTGACATCTTAGCATAAGCCTCAGCATCCTCAAGGAGTGTGCTCACCTCATTCACAATCTTATCATAGTCTGTACCCACAAGGTGTACAGTACCACTCTCTAAAGCCTCTGGACGCTCTGTAGTATCACGCATCACAAGAACAGGTTTACCCAGACCTGGAGCCTCTTCCTGGATTCCGCCGGAGTCGGTAAGAACTATTGTTGCTTTAGACATCAAGTGAACAAACTCAAGATACTGAAGAGGTTCAATGAAGAAGAAGTTAGGACGTGTAAGATCTTCACCAAACACTTCGTGAATAGGCTTACGTACATTAGGATTCAAATGCATTGGGTAAACGAAGTCCACTTCAGGGTATTTCTCTGAAAGATCCTTCATTGCAGTCACCATACGGATGAAACCGTCACCGAAGTTCTCACGCCTATGACCAGTGATAAGAACTAGTTTCTTGCCATCCGCCAAACGAGTTACATCATAGCCGGCATTAAGAAGAACTGCATCCTGCTCCTTTGCAATAGCTTCATCATTTTTCAGCCTGTTTACTACATAGTGAAGAGCATCAATAACCGTGTTACCTGTTACGTAAATCTTACCCATAGCCTTCTCCTCAATAAGATTCATCTCTGAAAGTGGTGTCGGAGAGAAGTTATAGGTAGCAATACGACCTGTCACCTGACGGTTCATCTCCTCTGGCCACGGGCTATAAATGTTGTGTGTACGAAGACCTGCCTCCACATGACCAACAGGAATCTGAGCATAGAATGCTGCAAGAGCTGTTGCTGTAGAAGTTGTGGTGTCACCATGTACAAGCACTACATCTGGACGACACTCCTTGAAGACGTCACGCATACCAGTAAGAATTCGTACTGTTACGTCTGTTAAGTCTTGACCTTGCTTCATGATATTAAGGTCAATATCAGGTGTAACATCAAATATTTTGAGAACTTGATCTAGCATTTCTCTATGCTGACCTGTTACACATACAATAGTTTTAAATTCATCTGCTCGTTTCTGAAATTCCTTCACGAGCGGGCACATCTTTATTGCTTCTGGTCTTGTGCCGAAGACAAGCATTATTTTTTTCATTATAGTTTGTTATTTTGATTCTTCAATAGCTTCTCTTAGCGCATTTATATAACCATGCCCATACTCTAGGTCAGGCTCCATATAATTTCCTTCTCCCCACTCATTCCATGATTTGATAATGATTATTTGTTCTTCGACAGGTTTATCTTTAACGACATCTATCGCTTTTTTTGAAAGTTGCTTAAAATATTTAGGATGTGGGTCTGACAACAGCATACCAAAAGAACCTGAACGTGGAGTGTGATCCCAGTTAGGCGCAATCACAGGTATAACACCACTATTCTGACAATCTTCAGGAATCATATAATTCATTGCATCTTTGTATTTAAACACAGTTGGTCGCTTAAGGTATTTTCTTCCTATCATTAATGACACTTTCTTGAATAAATTAAGATGATGGTGAATATTCATCGTGTCTACATTATGAATAGCATCAAATCCTTTTGACAGAAGAGTTTCTTTGTTTCGACTATCAGCATCTGATGTAACAAAATAGAAATCATTTAATCCGTTCTGCTTCGCAAGATTTCTCCATAAGTCCATAAAATGGGTTACATCTTGAAATTTCATCCCATCATAAATCAAAAAGAATAACTTCCCATTGACTTTTATGTAACGCGGATCTTTAAACGCCGGTAATAAATAGTTAAAATGATTTATATAATCTTCATCTCCAGGATAAGTTTGTTCCATAAGAAGAATATTTTTACCCTTGGCATTGGGATCCCACGTTTTTTTATACCATGAATGATTTGCCCATGCAACACAAAAAGGAAAATTTGGCTTTCCAGAGTGAACCACTTGTTCAAATGGTCTTTGTATTAATTGTTTTCCATTGCCAAACCAATAATGATAATAACAAAAGCCTTCAATACCAGCTTTTCTTGCTAAATCAGCCTGTTGTTCTTTGATTTCAGAATATAATAAATTATAAAAACCCAGGTCGGCAGGTAAATGGGGTTGAACGTGACCTTTAAACAAAGGTCTAGCTTTTGCCGTGTTTGTCCACTCAGTAAATCCAGGTCCCCACCACTTATCATTCTCGGGAGTAGAATGGTATTGTGGTAAATATAAAGCTATAAATCTTGCCATAATATTATTGTTTATCATTTAAAACCGACCAACCTGGTTTGTATAGCGGATGTCTTCCTAATCTATTAAACCAAGCATCACTTACAGCTCTTTGTCTCATCTTTTTATCATCGCGATTACCTCCCCAAAATAAGAACTTGACCATATATTTCAATGTAATTACTAAAGCATTGGAAAATTTATAATGAATAGATACATATAGATAATTACGTAACGCATAATAGTCTCTCCATGTTGAGATAAATTGCTTATTGTTAATATCATTTGTTTGACCACTATCATGAATATAAAATAAATCTGGATAACAGACTATCTTTCCTATTTTACGTAATCTAAGGGAATGTTCTCCGTCATCTTCGTATATAAAAAAATCTTTGTTAACCAGCCCAACAGATTTCATAGCAGAAATCTTAATAAACGCTCCCACATAACTCAACAAATCGACATCAAATGAACTATATTTGTATTCATCAACCGGTATATTAGTTCGAACAATCTGACCACACTTACTTTTCTGACGCCTTCGATGCGAAACGTCAATACTTCCATCTATATTCTTCACTGTTGTACATACAGCCACTACAGACTCATCTAGATTCCCAACTATTCTATAAAAATTATTGACTAAATCCTTATCAGGATAAGCATCATCATCGGCAAGGAGAACCCAATCTGCACCATTTTCTAATGCAGTTTTTTGCCCATAATAAAAGCCTCCACTACCTCCCATATTCTCTTCTAAATTAACAATAATTAAACGTTCCTTATTTGGACAACCCTGCTTGTAGCTTTCAAGAAAATCAGTAGTACCATCACTACTACAATTATTCACAACTATCAAATTCCTAAATACAGCAGTTTGGGTCATATACAAACTTAAACATTTTTTTAACTTACTAATACGATTATACGTAACTATTACAACATCTAACACTGGTTCCATATTATTATACGATTAATTGTCGATTAGATAATCTTAATACCATATAAAAAAACAACATGTATAAACACGATTGAGCATAATTCCATGGAAAATGGAATACTCCATTTGTAATAAAATATAAATAAAATACAAACAATAGACAATCGGCGGCATCTATTGACTTTCTCTTAAACTTTTTACACATAAAGGAAGACACTAATAATGATATTACACAGGTGAAAACAAATCCGAAATCAAAAATCAGTATTCCAACAAAAGTATTTAAATCTCTTCCGTTATTTGTCAACATACCATACTTGGAATCTACCATTATTTGATCCATCGATAGTCCTAATAAGTTCCCTAAAAAGAATTTCCCGCCAGAATAAGAATCTATTCTAGATGCTATACCATAATTATAATTAACCATAGATTGTCCAAAATACGATGCAATTGATTCAATAAAACCCTCATCAAAACGAGACAAAGAAATAGCAATGATAAATACGAAAAGAAAAATAGAAATTATAGTCAAAAATAATGTAATATACTTTTTGTTCCTCTCTAATATGTCTTTAGAAAAGAATAAGTAAAAAAACAATATAAGCAAAAATGTAATAGCCAAACCTCCTCTATAAGCTGAAGATAAATCGGCCAATAAAGTAGGGACAAGCCCAACGATAATCCAAAACACACTTTGCTTTATCGTTTTATCTGATTTAGTCAAGCAATAAAATCCATAAAATATAATAAAATAATTAACAATACTAACCGTAATTCGTGATAGTATATCTAGGATGCCATTACTCAAATTCATTTCACCTTCATATGCATTGGTTTTTAACATTAACCAATCGCCTGTTGAGAGAACCTCGAGAATATATTGTAAATAACCAATTGATGCAACAATAGCAATAAACAGATAGAAATATAGGAATGCCTTGAATAGGTTAGTTTCATAAATAACTATTTTTTGTGGTTTGATACCTGACTTCAAGACAGGAATAAAAAATAAATATACTACTATAAAATAATACATAGAACATATTACTGACATACTTTGAAATTGGGGTTCATTCTTACAAATATATAATCCACCCAATGACACAAACCAATATAAGAAAAGTACTACAGAAGGTGCGGTTATTCTTTTATTCTTAAAAAAATGAACTATTAGGAGTATCGAAAACAATAATATATTTATTAGAACTGCGTACATCTAAAAAGTCAATTTTAAAACCTGCTCAATTACCGGAGCCATATCATAATACTTATACTGACCAAGACGGCCACCAAAGATAACACCCTCTTCTTGTTCTGCTAACTTGCGGTATTCTTCAGCAAGTGAGTTGTTTCGCTCATCATTTACTGGATAGTATGGTTCCATGCCTTCATTGTATTCAGTAGAATATTCCTCTGAGACAACAGTCTTTGGACAATTATATACCTCTTGGCCGAACATCTCGAAATGCTTGTGCTCAATCACACGAGTGTAAGGCTCATTATGGCTGGTGTAGTTTACAACAGCATTACCTTGATAGTTTGGAGTGTTCTCAACACGTGTCTCAAAACTTACTGTACGCCAATCAAGTTTACCCAACTTATAATCGAAATATTCATCAACTGCGCCTGTGTATACCAACTTATCAGCATACTTCTTCCAATCTCTATACTCTGAATTGAAGAAATCTACACCTGTTCTACACTCAATCCCTTCAAGCAAACCTTCAATCAGTTTGTTGTAGCCACCGACGGGAATTCCCTGGTACTTGTCATTAAAGTAGTTATTATCATATACGAGACGCACAGGAAGTCTTCTGATGATGAAAGCAGGAAGATCCTTGCAATCACGTCCCCACTGCTTCTCTGTATATTCCTTTATAAGCTTCTGGAAAATATCCTTACCTACTAAACACAAAGCCTGCTCTTCAAGATTTGCTGGTTCACAACCATTCAAAGCCGCAACTGCTTCCGCCTTCTGTTCATCAATCTTAGCTTGTGCCTCTGCAGGTGTTTTTACTCCCCACAGACGACTGAAGGTGTTCATGTTGAAAGGAAGATTATAAAGCTCGCCTTTGTAGTTAGCTACAGGACAATTTGTATAGCGATTAAACTCTACAATGTTGTTCACAAAGTCCCAAACTTCCTTATTAGATGTATGGAAAATATGTGCACCATATTTGTGAACATTAATTCCTTCAATATTTTCACAATATACATTTCCGCCCAAATGAGGGCGTTTGTCTATCACAAGACAGGTCTTGCCCATTTGCTTTGCACGATAAGCAAAAGTAGCTCCATACAAGCCGGAACCTACAATTAAGTAATCGTATTTTCGATTCATGACATGAAATATATTAAGTTATTTTCTTATCTTCTTGGTTACCATCTGTAAAACTTCTATAGCTAGCGGATTCTTAGTAAAGATCATCATTAGCCCATAGAATAACGCTCCTATAATAGGAACAGTGACTAAATTGATAACATCAGAATACCCGAGATTCATAAACAGAATGCATATAATTACCATAAAAATTGTTGTTAGTAAACAATTAAAAACTTGTTTATCAACAACTCTAAATGGTATAAATTTTCGTGCTATTATTATTTGAGAAAGTGTTACACAGACTTCGGCTGATATTGTTGCTATTGCAGCTCCGTTTTGCGCAAGTTTGGGTATAAGTAATAAATTTAACGAAAAATTAATTATTGCACCGACTAAGGTACTGATAGTTACTATCTTAATTTTTCCTAAAGGATAAAGAATCTGCAAACCAATTAAGTTGCTTATGCCAATTGCTATAATTATAGGAGAGATTATCTGCAATGTTGTTATAGCTGGAACGAATCCATCTCCACTAAAAATACGTATTAAACTAGGAGCTAAAACAATCAATCCACCACATATAGGAAGGCTCATTGAAACTATAAAATTATATGATTTTTTTGCCAACCTGTTAAAGGACTCCATATCACCCTGTTTAACAAGATTTGAAAGGCGTGGCAACATCACCACACCTAAGCTAGTAACTGCGGTCAAAAGAATATGTGAGATTGTTGTTGCTGCTGTATAATATCCTACACTCTCGTTATCTTTAAGGAAACCTACCATGACCTTATCAAGATTAACATATATACTAGTAACAATGTTAAATATAAAGATCGCAAAAGCAGGTTTCAAATGTCTCCATATTTTTAATTCACGTAGCTTGATACTATCTATACGTATATATTTTCTAAGACGGAAAAAATTCAGAATATTATTACCTACTGAACCAAAAACAGTATAAGCGGCATATAACATTAGGTCGTCTTTGTCATGAACAAAAATAAAAAGAAATATGAGGCATAAGGTTTTTATTGCTAGTCCTCTTAGGGTTATATATTTAAAATCTTCTATACCACTAAAGAACCATGGGCAACCTATAGTTGTTAAAATTACACTTGTTGACAATAATAGAAACAAAGGAATATCCTGCATTACCTTTTCTATAGTAAAACACATGAAGAAAATTACTGCATATCCTACTATATTGAGAATAAGGTTTAACAAGATGATTTCAGTTGTTGTCCTACTTAAGTCTAATATATTATCTCTTACTCTTGCAATCTCTCTTGTCGCATAAAGGGGGATTCCTAAACTTGTTAATAGTACAACATAATTAATAATAGAAGTATAGAACTGTACTTGTCCTATACCATCAGCCATTATCACACGAGAAACATAAGGAAAGGTTATCATTGGGAAAAGAAATCCCGATACCGTTCCTATCATGTTATATATAAAATTTTCCTTTATTGATTTTGCCATTCTTAATTGTCTCTGTCGCTAAAAGAGCTATAACAGTTATCTATAATATTCTGATTATAGTGGTTTTACTATCAATTTGTACAACAATTCTTATTATAGAATATTTTAGTATTTTTTTAGGGATAACTTCATCCTTTCTCAATAGGGCTTTAAACTATTAATTTTGAGTTATTAAATTAGCAATACACTTCCTCAAGCTCTCCGTCCAATACGGAACGGATATTCCGAAAGTCTCTTTGATTTTGGTTTTGTCCAGTACGGAATATGATGGTCTCTTTACAGGGCTTGGGAACTCATTGCTGTGGCAGGGCTGAATATCGCAAGCGGTAGTACCATTGTATAGGGCTATCATTTTGGTGAAGTCATACCAAGAGCATACGCCTTCGTTGCTGTAGTGGTAGATGCCTGTTTGACTGCCATCAAACTTTTCAAGAACAACTGTTATAGCCTTTGCCAAATCAAGTGCGTAGGTTGGTGTTCCTACTTGATCAAACACAACTTTTAGTTGTGGTTTGGTGGCAGTAAGGTTCATCATTGTTTTACAGAAATTCTTTCCAAACTCACTATATAGCCATGCTGTGCGTATTATTACGTGTTTACAACCTGTGGCTATAATCTTCTGTTCACCATGTAATTTAGTCAGTCCATATACACCTGTAGGAGTACCTGTCTGGTCTTCTTTACATGGGGTGTTGTATGGTTCCGCACCAAATACATAGTCTGTGGAGATATGAACCAGAAGACCATCAACTTCTTTCATTGCCTTTGCAAGGTTTTCTGGGGCTGTGGCATTGAGTTTTTCCACAAGTTCGTACTTATCAGGATCTTCTGCTCCATCTACGTTTGTCCAGGCAGCGCAGTTTACTATTGCATTTATGTTATGCTCTTTTACTATAGCTCTTATTGCTTCAAGATTTGTAATATCAAGGTATGTGGTTTCAAATCCTTCTACCTGATTTACGTCTGTGAAGATATATGTGTCTTGGCTTTCCTTAGCTAAGATTCTCATTTCGTTTCCTAGCTGTCCATTTGCGCCTGTTACTAAAACCCTCATTTAAATTCTGGATATAAATCTATACTATAATCAAACGGAGAGTCAAAATCTTTTAGGCAAAGATGTTTTAGGTCTTTGTCGGAGAGTAATGCT
>JAEIGA010017754.1_pt1 | contig 10838 bp, 11 predicted proteins | sample 9270691 | NCBI WGS metagenome assembly JAEIGA01 (sample SAMN17057246, study PRJNA624740) | gut metagenome | biome: biome; isolation source: fecal sample | host: Bos grunniens | place: China: Xizang | collected 2019 | reverse complement strand
TCCTAAGTCGTTGGAGGGCTACTACCAAGAGACTGGTCGTGCAGGACGTGACGGTGGCGAAGGTCGCTGCTTGACGTTTTACAGCTATAAGGATATTCAGAAGCTCGAGAAGTTTATGCAGGGCAAGCCCGTTGCCGAGCAGGAGATTGGCAAGCTGCTACTTCTCGAAACGGTATCTTATGCCGAGAGCTCTATGTGTCGTCGCAAGTCGCTCCTCCACTACTTTGGCGAGGAGTACACCGAGGCCAACTGCGGCGCTTGCGACAACTGCTGCAACCCTAAGCCAAAGATTGAGGCTAAGGAGCACCTACAGCTCGCCCTCGAGACATTGCAGGCTATTGGCGACAAATTCAAGATTGACCACCTCGTATCGGTGCTCATGGGTAAGGTTACAGCCATGATTAAGAGCTATGGCCACAACAACCTTGAGCTATTTGGTGCTGGTCAAGAGAAGGACGCCCGCTTCTGGAATGCTGTGGTGCGCCAGGGTCTAATCATGGGCCTCATCGACAAAAATATCGAGAACTACGGACTTATATCGGTAAATGCAAAAGGTCTTAAATACATTGCTAAGCCTACATCTGTAAGCATCACTCTCGACCACGACTACGACTCGGAGGACGAGGAGGATATGGTAGGTCCTATGAAGGGTGGCGGCGCTGCCGACGAGGAATTGTTTGCCATGCTCAAGGATCTACGACGTAAGGTTGCTAAGCAGGCTGGTCTTGCCCCATACGTCATCTTCCAAGACCCATCACTCGAGGATATGTCTATTCAGTATCCTATCACCATGGAGGAGATGCAGACCATCTCGGGTGTTGGAGTAGGCAAGGCACAGAAGTATGGCGCCGAGTTTATCGAGCTTATCAAGCGCTATGTCGAAGAGAAGGAGATCATCCGTCCTCAGGATATGGTGGTTAAGGGCGTTGCCAATAAGTCAAACAACAAGATATTCATCATTCAGTCTATCGACCGCAAGATGGATTTCGAGGATATAGCACGTGCTCGCAACCTCGACATGGACGAGCTGCTTAGCGAGATTGAGGCTATCGTCAACTCGGGTACTCGCCTAAATATTCAGTACTACCTCAACACTGTCATGGATGAGGATAAGGTCGATGACATATACCTATACTTTAAGGAGGATGCCGAGACCGACTCACTCGACGACGCTATCGAGGAGCTTGGCTCAGAGTATAGCGAGGAGGAGATTCGCTTAGTACGCATCAAGTTTATTTCGGAGGTAGCAAACTAATGGCAGAGGTAAGAGCTAAAAAGGCGCTTGGTCAGCACTTCCTGACCGACCTGAACATTGCCCGCAAGATAGCAACATCGCTCTCGGGAGGCACTACCGACAACCCCGACAAGGTGTTGGAGGTGGGCTGCGGCATGGGTGTGCTAACCCAATTCTTATTGCAGCGTGACGATGTTGTGACATACGGCGCCGAGATAGACACCGAGTCGGTGGAGTATCTGCATGCCCACTACCCCGAGTTTGCACCACGCCTCACTGAGGGCGACTTCCTCAAAATGGACCTACGTGCTACGTATGGCGATAGGCTTAAAATTATCGGTAACTTCCCATACAACATATCGTCACAGATATTCTTCAAGGTGCTCGAAAACCGAGATATCGTCCCCGAGTGCGTGGGCATGATTCAGAAGGAGGTGGCAGTGCGTCTGGCCGAGCCCCCAGGCTCAAAGGAGTATGGCATCCTCAGCGTATTGCTTCAGGCATGGTACGACATAGAGTATCTATTTACCGTTGGCGAGAAGGTGTTTAACCCACCACCTAAGGTTAAGAGTGCCGTTATTCGCTTGGTGCGCAACAACGTCACAAGCCTCGACTGCGACGAGCAGCTATTCATCAAGGTTGTCAAGGCCTCGTTTGGCCAGCGCCGCAAGATGTTGCGCAACTCGCTCAAAGCCGCCTTTGGCAACTTCGGCGGCGAGGAGCATCGCTTCTTCACCATGCGCGCCGAGCAACTATCCGTTGCCGACTTTGTGGAACTCACTCAGTGGGTGGCCGAACACAGATAAAACAAATAGGGTGTCCAAGGGACACCCTATCTTATTATAATAGGAGTTGTACAACTATTCTACTACCTCAACAGGCTCGGCCGTGATAAACTCAATACCTTGAAGCTTGTAGGCGAGAATAATAACACGGTTTTCATTCTCAACCTCCTCAATCATAGACTCATACTTGGTTATCGACTCACGCATCTTGCCAATCTCAGCAAGCATATCCTCGGGAAAACCAGCCTCGATAAGCTTCTCGGCATAATCCTGAAGCTCCTTGTTGGTCTGCTCAATCATCGCCTCAATCTCCTTGATGCGTGCATTGTTCTTCTCGACAAGCGCCATATCCTCGCTCTTTGATTCGGTGTTGCGACACCACGCTGCATCAAGGTCGTTGAGCGAGCCATGAAACTCATTGCGCATAGCCGCAATACGCTCCTCCTCAGCATGAATTGCGTCACACACCTTGCTCGCCTCATGCAGGGCATCGTTTGTTAGGCGCTTAAACTCCAAGGCAGAGGCTCTGTTGTACATACGCTCGTAGGCAATCTCATACTTGCGTGCAAGCTTCTCGACACTTTTAAGCTCCTCCTCAGACTCGATGACCTCGGCCATAGCTACGATGCGTCTTGCATCTTTCTTCACAGTGGTGAGAGTAACTCCACCTTCGCACTGCGACAACAACAACACCACAGCAACAAGTGCCGTATAACCCAATATTGCAAATATATTTGACTTCATCGCTTCACTATTTTGGAGTTGATAGTATCTCGTTTGCCGATGTCACAAACACCTCGTAATCCTCGCCACCAATCTGCGTGCGCATAGCCTCCTCATACTTTTCGAGCTCGGTGCGTGCCTCAACAAACTCATCGTAGGTTTTGGCCTCAACAACCTTAGTTGCAAGCTCATAGCTCTTGTCGTAGGCAACAGCCATCGCCTCATCCTCCTTAATCTCGATGCCCGAGCTACGATCGGCACAACCCACCAACAAAACAGCTAAGGCAAGCAACATTAAATAGTTTTTCATCACTTATCTTATTTTAGTTAACACTCTATTCTACATATACAACCAAGCCTTTAAGATACTCGCCCTCAGGATGATATATGTTAATTGGGTGGTCGGCAGGCTGTGTTAGCTGACCAATGATTCTCACCTTGCGTCCAGCGATTGCCGCAGCAGTAAATATCGTTGTGCGGAACAACTCACGGCTTACTGCCTGCGAGCATGAGAAGGTAAACAAAATGCCCCCTGGGCGTATCTTCTGCAGGGCACGAGCATTAATCTTCTTGTAGCCTTGGAGCGCATTGCCCAACACCTTATGGTGCTTAGCAAAGGCTGGTGGATCGAGGATGATGAGGTCGTAGTCCGACTCTATATCTTTGAGATACTCAACGGCATTACAAGCAATAGCCTCGTGCTTTGCCTCGTCACCAAAGTTAAGACGCACATTCTCGTCAGCGAGCTTCACAGCACGCTCCGAGAGGTCGATACTTACCACCTCACGAGCGCCACCAGCCAGCGCAGCAACCGAGAAACCACCAGTATAGCAGAATGTGTTAAGCACCTTACGGCCACGTGAGTACTGGCGCACCAAGTCTCGGTTTACACGCTGATCAATAAAGAAGCCAGTTTTTTGACCCTCCTCCCAGTTAACCTTGAACTTCAGGCCATTCTCCAACACCACAGCATCGGGATTCTCCGAGCGTCCCCATAGATAACCATCGATAGCTCCGAGGTCAGCTTTGAAAGGTAGCGTCTGCGAGCTCTTGTCGTAGATAGCCTCGATCTCCTCGCCATAGGCCTTACGGATAGCATCGGCAATAAGTAGGCGTGAGTGATACATACCCACCGAGTGGCACTGCACAACGGCTGTGCGACCATATATATCTATGACCAAGCCGGGCAGTAAGTCGCCCTCGCCATGCACCAAACGATAGCATGTTGTAGCCTCGTTCTCGACCATGCCGAGCGACTCACGAAGCTGCTTAGCACACGCTATGCGCTCCTCCCACCACTTAGCATCGATAGCCACGTCGTCAAACGTAAGCACACGCACAGCGATAGAGCCTATCTGGTAGTGGCCACGAGCGATAAACTCGCCACCCTTAGTAATAACATCGACAACATCGCCCTCCGACAATGGCTTGTCGCCCTCAACAATACGGTCGATAGCGCCCGAGAACACCCAAGGATGACGACGCAACAACGACTCCTCCTTGCCTCGGCGCAAATGTACACATGCTTGCTTTGATTTCATATATTATGCTCTTTTATTTTCTCTACTCTTTCTTGCCACATATCCACGACGGCGACGTGTCTTGGCAACAACACTCTTAGCCACTGGCGAGCCAACAATCGTGAGTGGGGCCTCTACCACAGGTTTCACCTTCATGAGCTCGTCAAGGAGCTTGAGTGACACCCAAGCATCGGTAGCGGCATAGTCTTGCTGCTGCTCAGTGAGCGTGCCCGCCTCCCAGTTACTAAGGCGCTGAGCCTTAGACACTCTCTCACCAAGGACTATCGCCGAGAGCTTTCGTAGGCTCTTCTCCTCGATGCCCCATCTCGACGCCTCGTGTTGAAGGTCGACAAATCCATTGGCCTTAAACTCACGCAGCTCACGCAACTGACGAATATCGCCCGCAACATCGACACCCACCTTGATAATACGGCGAGAACCCAAGATTTTAAGTATGCGGTTGCTTAAGCGAATCTTGCACAGACGAAATAGGTAGCACGTCGTGGGCGTAGAGAGCTGTAGAAGCGATATTTTGTAGCTCACACCCGCACGGAACGATGGCCGTGTCTCGGTATCGAAGCCTATGCGGTCGTAGCGTTGCAGATCCTCGCACGCAGCATCGACACACTCCTCGCTATCCACGATGACAATACGTCCTGGAAAGCGAGCTGCGGGCAACTGCGCCACACTATCGTTATCAATATTTGCCTGATAGGTCATTATTTCGAGTTTCACTTGACAGAGTCAAGGAGCAAAGTTAGCCATTTATTTTTAATTTGCCGAACTTAGTGACGTAAATTTTATCGTCATCAACCATTTTATCGACAATTTCAACAACTCGCTCGGGGGCAACATCGAGTGCTGCGACAACCTCTTTAATGTCTAAAACGCCACTTGCAATAACAGCGAGGATGCGCTCGGCAAGAGCACCACTACTCTCCTCGCCACGACGCTTACGCAGACACACATCACATACGCCACACTCCTTCGAATGCTCATCACCAAAGTATCGCTCGATAAGCTGGCTTCGACACTTATCCTCAGAGGTAACATACTCAACCATAGCTTCATAGCGCTCCATGATAAGGCGTTGGCGCAGCTGATAGGTCTCGGGTGCTATATACAAATTTTTGATGGGCAGACGCTCAGTATCGAAGCGCACCAGGGGCGAGTTGTTGGCAGGTATGTAACGGATAACCCTCATTCGCCACAGCACCTTCATAAGCTCGTGAACACGCTCGAAACTAAGCCCCGCCTCGGCAGCAATCTCCAACTCGCTGATCGAGCGGAAGCGGCTGAACAAACCATCATACTTGCGAAGTATCGTGCGCAGTAGCAAGTCCATGTCGTTGCCGCCAGCATGAACATTATATAGGGTGTCACGGCTACACTCAAACATCATCTTTGCAGGCTCGTCGTTCTGGTCGATAAATGTCATGTAGCCATTCTGCTCGAGCAGCGATAGAGCGCTACGCACCTTGCCAGCATACATACGCTCACGAGCACAAAAGTCGTAGATGTTAAATGCAAACGACGTCCCCTGTGCATCGCCAATCGGCACTTGCAGATAGTTGGCCACACGTTCGTATATGCGCTTAACCTCGTCGATAGGCGGGAACTCCAACTCGAGAATCTGCTTGCGACGAGCTATGTCGCCATCCTCATAAATCAGCAGAGCGTAGCAACGGCCTCCGTCACGGCCCGCGCGGCCCGCCTCTTGGTAGTAGGCCTCGAGCGTGTCGCACATGGTGTAGTGCACCACAAACCTCACGTCGCTCTTGTCGATACCCATGCCGAATGCATTGGTAGCCACCATGATACGCACCTTACCACTGAGCCATTCGTCCTGACGCATAGAGCGCTCCAAAACAGGCAATCCAGCATGATAGAACTGAGCACTTATGCCATCGCCACGCAGACGCTCGGCGAGCTTCTCGCACTCGTCACGTGTCGACATATAGACAATTCCCGAGCCCTCGACATTGCGCACCACACGCATCAGCTGGTCATATTTGCTGCCATCCCTGCGCACCACATACGACAAATTGGGACGTGCAAAGCTCGAACGCAGCACCCTGCCATCATTAAAGCCCAGACGATACATGATATCCTTAGCCACAACCTCTGTTGCCGAGGCGGTGACAGCCAAAAATGGTGCCTTGGGGGCTATCTGCCGAATCTCGGAGATACGCAGATACGAGGGGCGAAAGTCGTAGCCCCACTGCGAAATACAGTGTGCCTCGTCGACAACGACAAGACTTACGTTCATAGATTTTAGGCGAACCCTTAATGCTTCGGTAGCAAGACGTTCGGGCGACAAGTAAAGGAGCTTTACATCGCCATAAGTGCAATTATCCAGAGCAAGTTCTATGCGATGCTGGTCCATGCCCGAGTGCACCGCCACAGCCGAGATGCCACGACGACGCAGACCATCGACCTGATCCTTCATCAGGGCAATGAGCGGAGTGATGACAATAGTGAGCCCATCGAGCGCCAGAGCAGGAACCTGGAATGTTAGTGACTTACCACCGCCAGTGGGCATAAGAGCCAAGGTGTCACACCCCGAAAGCACCGACTCGATAATCTCACGCTGCATGGGGCGGAACTCGTTGTAGCCCCACCACTTATGCAGAATCTCCTCAATAGAGGAGCATGCGCTATGCTCAAAATCGTTTTTCACACCACAAAGATAAAAAAAATTGGTGATTATTCGATTTTTTTTTACCTTTGCGGCGTGTTACTACTTTTAAATAGATGAAAATTAAGGAGCAATACAAAGTTCGAGAGATGGCTGGCGAGCATGTTGTAATCATGCAAGGACGCTACGGGAGCGACCTCACTCGCATAATATCGCTTAACGACAGCGCACTATACCTATGGCGTGCTATCGAGGGTAAAGAGTTCGACACAAACATGATAGCCGAGCTTCTTACAGAGCAGTATGGCATCGACGACCAAGTGGCCACAACCGATGCTCAACGTTGGATCGACAAACTCAACGACTGCGGACTTTTAGAGCTGTAACACAAGTTATTATTGATGAGAAGAGAGAGAAACATAGCAAAGCTATTTTGCGCATTGCTGCTCGTGGCGATATACACCATTGCCACAGTAAGCTCCTCGCTTGTCATACTCCTCTGCGAGCACCCTCATCACCACCACACCGAGGCTCACCACGACCACGACTGCAAGTGCGAGGGTGTGATGTTTGTGGCAGAGTGTTGCGACCATCACCACACGCTCCTGGGCGAGAATCACACCGACTACATAGCCAACGAACTGCGCCACGACTCACGCAGCTCGCAACTCTTTGCGCTGCTGCTACAGCCCCATGTGGCAGTGTTGGCCATCGAGTCGCTCCAAGAGCCTACAACGAGCGTTGAAGAGCATCTCTTTGGCGATGAATGCGAGCCGCTTAGGGCGGCACTCTCGAAGCACACCTCTCTGCGTGCACCCCCAGTAGTTGCGTAAGCATCACAACTACTACAAAATAAGTGTGATGCCCCCTCACCACAACTTAGTGATAACAACACACTTAACCTTGAATATGAAAAAATCTATTATAATTCTTATGCTCATGTTGTGCCTACCCATAGTGGTATCGGCACAGCGTCTTAGTGGTAAGGTCGTTGACGCCACCACACAGCAGCCACTCATTGGCGCATCGCTCTACTGGAAAAACACAACAGCGGGAGCAACAACCTCAACAGACGGAACATTCACACTCAAACGTGTACACGGCTTCGAAACCCTCGTGGTGGACTATCTCGGCTACGACATCTGGGAGCAGGTGATTGCAGACCGTGAGCTCGACAACATCACCATCGAGCTAAAACCCTCAGCCGTAGACATCGACGCTGTGGTCATCGAGGGCCAGCAGCGAGGCAACTTTGCAAAGACCAGCGGCATAGCTCGTCAGGAGCAGATATCGTTTGCGGGCTTGTGCAAGATGGCATGTTGCTCGTTGGCCGAGTCGTTCGAGAACTCGGCATCAGTAACCGTAGGTTATAGCGACGCTATCTCGGGAGCTCGACAGATTAAGATGCTCGGCTTGGCAGGTACCTACACACAGATTTTGGACGAGAACCGCCCTATCATGCAGGGTGCTGGTGCCGCCTATGGCCTTAGCTACACCCCAGGCATGTGGCTCAACTCTATTCAGGTATCTAAGGGTGTGGCATCGGTGACTGCGGGCCACGAGGCAATCACTGGCCAGATTAACCTCGAACACCGCAAGCCTACCGATGATGAGCGCCTATTCCTCAACCTCTATTTCGACTCGGAGCTTCGTCCCGAGATCAACCTATCGACAGCCATTCCACTTACCGAGGACAAGAGCCTCTCGACAGTCATCATGCTTCATGGCTCGATGCACCCAATGTCGCACGACGACAATGGCGACACATTCGTGGATATGCCGAAGTCGCACCAGATAAACGTAGCTAACAAGTGGTTGTGGCAAACGCCCGAGGGCATTCAGCTACGCTGGGGCTGGAAATACTTGCAGGAGAACCGTCTTGGTGGCAAGCATGGCTACACTAAGGATTTGTACGAGGAGATGATCAACAATCCTCTTGGCACAAACATCTATGGCTCTAACATCTTCAACCAGAACATCAACGCATACGCCAAGCTTGGCCTACCTATCGGCCCTGAGCGCACCTTTACTGGCGATCCTAACGACGCCGTGCAGAACAACTTTGCGATGATTCTCGACTACGACAACTACCGCACCGACTCATACTTCGGCCTTAACACAGTAGATGTTGTTGAAAACTCATTCCGCTTTAACGCCACCTATGCCCACTACTTCTCACAGCGCTCGTCGCTCAATGCTGGTGCTTCGGCATACGTGCGCATGATGGACAACAACTATGTGCAGAAGAGCGTTGATAGCAATGGCATCGTTTCGCAACCTTGGGACTTTGTCGGTAAGTCGACACTCGCCGAGCCAGGCATCTTTGCCGAGTACACCTACAACATCGAGGATAAGTTCTCGCTGGTGGTGGGCTTGCGTGGCGACTACTCGATGCTCAACGGCAAATACTACTACGACACCAACCCTGAGGTGTTGGTAACCCCTCGTTCGCACATCAAGTGGAACATCACGCCACGCACCATACTACGTGCCTCGGCAGGTATGGGCTATCGCCGTCAGAACCTCGTTACGGACAACATCTGGATGATGACAACATCACGCAACATTATCGAGAATGTCAACGACGACATGGAGCGTGCCGCGACATTTGGCGGTAGCCTCTCGCAGTCGTTCAACCTTGCGGGCGACGACCAGGCGACAATCAGCTTCGACTACTTCCGCACACAGTTCTTCAACACAATGGTATTCGACCAGGAGACTTCGGACAACACTATTATGATATATAATAGCGAAGGTCGCTCGTTCACCGACAACTATCAGGTCGATTTCAACTGGACACCATTCCGAGGCTTCGACCTCTTTGCTACGTTCCGCTATACCAATGCCAAGATGACCATTGAGCGTGACAATAAGGATGTACTTGTTGAGCGACCACTGACATCACGCTACAAGGGACTTATCAACATTCAGTATGCCGTGCGTCGTTGGATTTTCGACGTTACAGCGCAGCTCAATGGCCCTATGCGTCTGCCAAACCTCGATGGCGACATGACAAAAACCGAACTCTCGCCCGTCTACCCTATGTTCTTTGCGCAGGTGAGCTACAAGGTGAGCAACTTCACGGTATATGCTGGTTGCGAGAACATCGGCAACTTCAAGCAGCCACACCCTATCGTTGGTGGCGAAAATCCTTATGCCCCAGGCTTCAACTCGTCGATGGTATGGGGACCACTCACAGGCATTAAGGGCTATGTGGGCATCCGACTAAACATATACTAATACAACAACTAACACGTTAATTAACTAAAACACAATACCACTATGAAGAAAATTATTTTGATGTGCCTCGTAGCACTATTTAGCGTTGGCGCTGTTAGCGCACAGAAGCCACAGAAGGGCGGCAAGCAGACCGCAACAACAGTATTCGTAACCGACATCGACTGTGCTGGTTGCGCAAAGAAGGTTAACGACACCATCCCTTACGAGAAGGGCGTTAAGGACGTACAGGTTGATGTTGACGCAAAGACCGTTACCGTTACGTTCGATCCTACAAAGACCAACAACGAGACCTTGATTAAGGCCTTCGCTAAGGTTAAGATTAATGCTGAGGCTAAGGGCGCATGCTCTGGCGAGTGCTGCGGCCATAAGCACGAGGCTAAGCCTGCTGAGAAGAAGGCGTGCAAGGACGACTGCTGCTCAGGTCACGACCACAAGCACGAAGGTCACGATCATGGCCATGATCACGGTCACAACCACAACCACGGTCACGACCACAACCACGGTCACGACCATAAGCACTAAAAAAGAGTGGGTGTTCTTCAACCGAAGAACACCCATTTTGCTTACAGGATATTTATATCCAGAGTCGATTGTAGACTCTCAACCAATCGCCAACTACTCATCTTTGTAGATTATCTGTGTCGACACCACAAGCGTTGTGCCGCTAAGCCTAAGTTTATAGATTCGCTTAGGGTTGA
>JAEIGA010017753.1_pt1 | contig 10839 bp, 8 predicted proteins | sample 9270691 | NCBI WGS metagenome assembly JAEIGA01 (sample SAMN17057246, study PRJNA624740) | gut metagenome | biome: biome; isolation source: fecal sample | host: Bos grunniens | place: China: Xizang | collected 2019 | reverse complement strand
TTGATAGCGGCAACTGTGTCAACGGCATTAGGAAGTGTGGCTGCAATTGGTATTTTTAATTTGAAGAGCCGTGCCCGTTCGGTTATGAACTTCACGAACAATATTCCTATCATGAATCCAGATATCATAACAGGTGTCTCGTTGTTCTTGTTGTTTGTGAGTTTTGGAATTTCACAAGGCTTTACAACTGTAGTATTGGCACACATTGCATTTTGTACTCCTTATGTGGTACTTAGTGTTATGCCTCGTCTTAAGAAGATGAATCCGAACATTTACGAAGCAGCGCTTGATTTGGGTGCTACTCCATTTCAGGCATTGCGTAAAGTGATCCTTCCAGAAATATTGCCAGGGATGATCAGTGGATTTATTTTGGCATTTACCTTGTCTATTGATGATTTTGCAGTGACTATTTTCACTATCGGAAATGAAGGATTGGAAACATTGTCAACCTATATATATGCAGATGCCCGTAAAGGTGGTTTGACACCAGAACTCCGTCCTTTGTCCACCATTATTTTCGTGACAGTTTTAGTCTTGTTGATTGTCATTAACAAACGTGCAGAGAAGCAGAAAAAGGAATAAATAGATGAAAGGACTGAAATACATATTGTTGTTGGCTGTACTCTTTACATTGGGAGCTTGCCAACGTTCGCAAGAGGAACGTAACCGTATCTTGAAAGTCTATAATTGGGCCGACTATATTGATGAGGATGTGTTGGCCGAATTCCCGGAATGGTATAAGGAACAGACTGGCGAGGATATAGAGGTTATTTATCAGACATTTGATATTAACGAAATCATGCTCACCAAGATTGAGCGTGGTCATGAAGATTTCGATGTGGTTTGTCCTTCTGAGTACATCATTGAACGTATGATGAAGAAGGATATGTTGCAACCCATTAATCGTGATTTTGGGAACACTCCCGACTACATACCTAATTTAGCTCCTTATATTCAGGAAGAACTCAATAAAATGAGTTTTGATGAGCGTAAGGTAACCGATTATGCGGTTGCTTACATGTGGGGGACTGCCGGTGTATTGTATAACAAAGGATTAGTTACCGAAGAAGAAGCCTTGACATGTGGAAGTCTTTGGAATCCGAAGTTCAACAATAAAATTCTGATGAAGGACAGTTATCGTGACTGTTATGGATTGTCTATTATTTATGCTAATACAGAACGTTTGCAAAAGGGTGAAGTGACTGTAGAGCAGTTGATGAATGATAATTCGAAAGATGCCATAATTATGGCAGAAGAGTATTTGAAGATGATGAAGCCCAATATTGCCGGATGGGAAGCTGATTTCGGTAAGGAAATGATGACTAAGGGAAAAGCTTGGTTGAACTTTACATGGAGTGGTGATGCGGTTTGGGCCATTGAAGAAGCTGCTGCAGTGGATGTTGAGTTGGATTATGTGGTTCCTATCGAAGGTAGTAATGTATGGTTCGACGGATGGGTTATCCCGAAGTATGCACGCAATGTAAAGGCTGCCAGCTATTTCATCAATTATATGTGTCGTCCGGATATTGCATTACGTAATATGGATGCCATTGGTTATGTAAGTGCTGTAGCTACTCCTGAAATACTTGAAGAAAAGATTGATACGACTTTGGAGAATTTTTCAGATTTGAGCTATTTCTTTGGACCTGAAGCAGACAGTGTGCAAGTGGATCCGGTTCAATATCCGGATAGACAAGTTATAGAACGTTGTGCTGTAATTCGTGACTTTAGTAAAAAAGAGGATTTGGAAAAGGTCCTTGAAATGTGGAGTCGTGTGAAAGGGGATAATTTGAATACAGGTATCGTCTTGATTATTTTTGCGGTATTTGGCGGATTGTTTGTGTGGTTGATTGTCAATAAGGTAAACAAATATCGCCGTCACATGGAACGAAAGAAAGGTCGTAGAAGAAAGAAAAGAAGATAATGAGTGGATAAATAAAGAGCCTGTCGATTGACAGGCTCTTTCTATTTATACTATATTCGTTAATTATACGATATATTGGTCTGAGATAGATTCGTTGTTCATAACTCGACGGATAGTTTCTGCAAACATATCGGCAATTGTAAGCTGTTTTACTTTTGCACAACGATTAGAATAAGGAATACTGTCAGTAAATACGATTTCTTCCAATTGAGAATTCTGTACGCGTTCCGAAGCAGGGCCTGACATCACACAGTGTGAAGCGATAGCACGAACGGAACGAGCTCCTGCCTCTTTCATAACGTCGGCAGCTTTGGTTATAGTTCCTGCTGTATCTACCATGTCGTCAATGATGATGACGTTCTTGTCCTTTACATCACCGATAATTTGGATAGAAGATACAACGTTTGCTCTTTCACGTGTCTTGTTGCAGAGAACCAAAGGAACATTCAGATATTTGGAATATGTATTGGCACGTTTTGAACCGCCAACATCAGGAGTGGCAATGACTAAGTTTTCCAAATTCAATGATTGGATGTATGGAACATAAATAGTCGATGCATACAAGTGGTCTACTGGAATATCGAAGAAACCTTGGATTTGATCTGCATGTAAATCCATAGTTATCAAACGGTCAATACCGGCTACACTCATCAAATCTGCCACTAACTTAGCACCGATGGATACACGGGGCTTATCTTTGCGGTCTTGACGTGCCCAACCGAAATAGGGTACAACTGCAATGATACTTTTGGCTGATGCTCTTTTGGCAGCATCAATCATCAGTAATAATTCCATCAAATTATCGGAATTGGGGTAAGTTGATTGTACTAAGAATACATGACAACCTCTGATTGATTCTTCAAAAGAAACGGCAAACTCACCATCTGCAAAGTGAGTGATGTTCATGTTTCCCAACTCGCAACCCAAACTGTTGCAAATCTTTTCTGCAAGGTATCTCGAGTTTGTACCCGAAAATACTTTAAAAGGAGAAGTAGCGCTCATATTGTATGAATAGATAAAATCTATATATTTTTTAATTTTCTGCAAATTTACGGATTATAATTAGAATACAAAACTAATCAGCAAGCTTTTTCAGTTTCTTGAAATGTTCTATCAGGTCATCATAGTTATTTGTTGTGCATAAATCGAATTTGTTCCATAATGCTCCAAGTATGGCTGCACCGCCAAATCCGTACTTTTTCACATCTTTGATGTTGTTGATGTCAATACCCCCTAAGGCTATTACCTTCTTGTCTATGAAACCATCCTTGCGGGCTTTCCTAAGTTCAGCATTGCTGTAATTCGACCTATAATTCATTTTGGAAATACTGTCGAAAACAGGACTCAAGAATACATAGTTACATTCTTTCTTATACTTTTTAACTTCTTCTAAAGAATGGCAGGACCGACTGATGTGTCCTTTATAGTGAGGGGGAATGGTTGGATTCCGCTGACTGAGATGAATACCTTTTAATTTGAATTCTTCCTTTAAATAGAAATGATCATGTACCACAATCCGTTTGTGGTATTGCTCCGGTATTAATGATAATAATCTTTCGGCATACATAGGGATTGTATCCGGTTTTCTTAGATGGAGAATATCCAAACCCTCATCAAACAGATCGGTTATTATTTTATTTTCCTCTACAAAATAGGTTGGAGGGGTAATTAGGATCAGTTTCATAATCTATTAAACTAAATGCACAAAGACAAAGATAGTAATTGGTTTGGTATATTCCTACTAAATGAGTGGAAATAATAAAGGGAAGCACCGGATAATCGGTAACTTCCCTTTAAAACAGAACTATATATACGATGAAGAAAACTACATTCTGCTTTCTATGACATTCCAGTCAATGATGTCCCACAGCTTGTTGATATGGTCGATACGTTTGTTTTGGTAGTCCAAATAATAGGCGTGTTCCCATACATCGAAACCAAGCAATGGTTTCATGCCATGTCGCACCGGATTGCTTCCATTGGATTCTTTCAAGATGTGTAGTTTTCCGTTTGAATCCATGGCCAACCATGCCCAACCCGAGCCGAACAGACCGATTGCGGCTGCATTCATCTCTTTCTTGAAGTTTTCAAAACAGCCAAAGTTCTTACAAATGTCTTCCGACAATTTCCCAGTAGGTTCTTTACTTTGAGGAGCTGGGGTAAACTGAAGGAAATAAAGGGTATGGTTCAAAACTTGTCCTGCATTGTTGAAAATTGGCGTGTCATTTGTCGTAGCGACTATTTCTTCCAAAGACTTGCCTTCGTCATTAGTGCCAGGAACCAATGCATTGAGGTTGTTTATATACGTTTGCAGATGTTTACCGTAATGGTAATCAATGGTCTCCTGACTGATTACAGGTTCCAATGCGTCGTTTGCATACGGAAGTGTAGGCATGTTATATGTCATAATCGAATGGATAATAAGGGTTGATAAAATATTCATAAGTTCGGTTCTTTATTCTTTGCTTTTATTCTATATAACAGATTGCTCTTTGAAAAGTTCATGGGATGTGGAAAGTTTATTTATCTTTGCACTCGTTAAAAAGGACATGTGATGGAATCTAATTATTTGGACGAATTGAATGAAAGACAGCGTGAAGCTGTTCTCTATAACGATGGCCCTTCATTAGTCATTGCCGGAGCCGGTTCTGGAAAGACCCGTGTGCTTACTTATAAAATAGCCTATTTGTTGGCACAGGGATATGACCCCTGGAATATATTGGCGTTGACATTTACGAATAAGGCTGCCCGCGAAATGAAGGAGCGTATTGCCCGTCAGGTAGGTGAACGTGCCCGTTATTTGTGGATGGGGACATTCCATTCTATCTTCTCTCGTATTTTAAGGACAGAATCCCAGCCCATCGGCTTTAGTCCAAATTTTACTATATATGATTCGGCCGATTCTAAAAGCTTGCTTAAATCCATCATCAAGGAAATGCAGTTGGATGATAAGGTGTATAAACCGGGTATGGTCCAGTCGCGTATCAGTCAAGCGAAGAACCGTCTGATTTTGCCTGATGCTTATGCTTCGGACGGAAGTATTTACCGTTCTGATGTCGAGGCGAAGGTGCCGGCTATGCGTGATATTTATCGTCGGTATTGGGAACGTTGTCGACAGAGCGATGCAATGGATTTTGATGACTTGCTGGTATATACCTATATATTGTTCAAGAGTTATCCGGATATATGTCAAAAATATGCCGGCCAGTTCCATTATGTGTTGGTCGATGAGTATCAGGATACCAATTATGCGCAACATAGCATTGTGCTTCAACTCACCAGTGAACGTCGGCGTGTATGTGTTGTGGGTGATGATGCACAGAGCATTTATTCTTTCCGGGGTGCCAATATTGACAATATATTGAAGTTTACGCAATTGTATAAGGATGCACGTCTTTTTAAGTTGGAACAGAATTATCGTTCTACGCAAACCATTGTTTGTGCGGCCAACAGCCTGATTGCCAAGAATAGTGAACAGATTCGTAAGGAGGTGTTCTCCGAAAAGTCTGTGGGCGAACCGATTCAAGTGTTCAATGCATATAGTGATGTGGAAGAAGGGGATATTGTAGCCAATAAAATAGCTCAATTGCGACGGAAGGAGGGGTATGCCTATAGTGATATGGCGGTTCTTTATCGGACCAATGCTCAGAGCCGTATCTTTGAAGAGGCTTTACGCAAACGGGCATTGCCTTATAAGATATATGGTGGTTTGTCGTTCTATCAGCGTAAGGAAATCAAGGATGTTATTTCGTATTTTCGCTTGGCGGTGAATCCCAACGATGAAGAGGCTTTCAAACGTGTGCTGAATTATCCGGCCAGAGGGATAGGGGATACGACTTTGAATAAGCTTATCGATGCTGCCAATCAGAATAATGTCAGTCTATGGAAAGTTTTGTCGGAACCTTTGGCGTTCGGATTGTCTATTAATAAAGGAACTCATGCCAAGCTGCAAGGATTCAGGGAACTGATAGAAGGGTTTATTCAGAATGCTCATGAAAAGGATGCATACGAATTAGGAGGATTGATTGTCCGCCAATCGGGTATTATGAATGAAATATATCAGGATCGTACTCCCGAAAACTTGAGTCGTCAGGAAAATATAGAGGAATTGATAAATGGCATGCATGATTTCTGTGCCACTCGTCAGGAAGAGGGAAATGAACATGTCATGCTTACGGATTATCTGTCGGAAGTGTCTTTATTGACCGATCAGGATTCTGATAAGGAAGGTGATGCTGAGAAAATCACATTGATGACTATTCACTCAGCCAAGGGTTTGGAATTCAAGAATGTATTTGTCGTAGGATTGGAGGAGAACTTGTTCCCCAGCTCGTTGTCCATGAATTCCTATCGGGAACTGGAAGAAGAACGTCGTTTGTTTTATGTGGCCATAACCCGTGCTGAAGAGCATTGCTATCTGTCATTTGCTAAGAGCCGGTTCAAGTATGGTAAGATGGAATTCAGTAACCCCAGCCGCTTTTTGAAAGACATCGATGTACGGTATTTGAGTGTGCCGCAGGCTGTTTCATCATCTTCTCCACAAGTGAACACGATGCCCGAACGTCCCAAGATGGTGGTCTGTCAACCTGTCGTGGCACGTAAGTTTACAAAAGTATCTACTGTCGCTTCACGTCCGGCGATAAGCACAGCTTCAGTAAATGGTTTGCAGGTCGGTCAAGTTATTGAACATGAACGTTTTGGCATCGGTGAGGTGCTAAAAGTGGATGGAGCTGGAGACAATTGCAAGGCAACAGTCAAGTTCCGTCATGCGGGAGAAAAACAGTTGCTGCTTAAATTTGCACGCTTCAAGGTTATTGGGTAAAAGATATAGGATAGTGTAAAAAAGTTGGGAAAAGTTTTGGTGGTTTCCGAAAAAGCACTACCTTTGCATCCGCAATCGGGAAATAACAAAAATTTGTTGATTCAAGAGTGCAAAAATGCGGAAATAGCTCAGTTGGTAGAGCATAACCTTGCCAAGGTTAGGGTCGCGAGTTCGAGCCTCGTTTTCCGCTCACATAGAGAGAAATCTTGCGCGGTAACAGGAGAGTTACTTACTACATGCCCAGGTGGCGGAATGGTAGACGCGCTCGTTTCAGGTGCGAGTGTTGAGAGACGTGCAGGTTCGAGTCCTGTTCTGGGCACGTAAAACAAGATTTCTAAGAAGATACTTGGAGGAATGGCGGAATTGGTAGACGCGCCACTTTGAGGGGGTGGTGACAGTATTGTCGTGTGAGTTCGAGTCTCATTTCCTTCACCAAAACAAAATGCGGAAATAGCTCAGTTGGTAGAGCATAACCTTGCCAAGGTTAGGGTCGCGAGTTCGAGCCTCGTTTTCCGCTCCATAAAAAAAGAGACCTGATGGTCTCTTTTTTTGTTTTATCTCTTTATCCGCAATGGAAATATTTGTTCACTAACTTCAGCATTTCGTCCTGATTGCCGTCTATTTCACTGCGTAGGGTCTTGTCACCATACGAACGGAGCTTCTTGATGATGCCGTCAATCATCGCCGGACTGAACACATGATATTGTTCAAAGATGGCGCGTTGCTTTTCCAAACAATCGGCAGATGCTTCGCAGCTGTCGGGCAATTGTGCCAAATCTTTCAGCTTGTCGGCATTCTCTTTCTGGTGGATGTTCACGTTGACGTAAGTCTTTTCTGCTATTTCGAGTGCGTTGGCCAATTCAAATCCATGGCGGCAAGCGACAGCAAGACCTGCTATCAATTGATACAAATCGGCTGAGCCGTCCGGAGAACGCATTTCTACGGTTTGTTTCTGAGTGGTGTCGTAATGACTTTCGCTTTCCAATGGATTGGCGGTCATGCACATGTCGGTCTTGGCTGCCCATCCCAACGGAACACGTACCAATACGGAACGGTTGCGGTCACCCCAGCAGATGTTGGTTGGCGCTTCCTGATGTGGAACCAAACGGAAATAAGAAGTCGGATTGGTATTTCCGAAAGCTGTTATCGAAGGAGCCAGTTCCATCATGCCGGCGATTGCCTTTCGTGCGGTTGCCGAAAGTATACCACCTTCCAACATTTGGTTTTGTCCGTCCTTCACGATACGCATGTGTACATGCAATCCCGAACCGGCCTTACCGGTTGTAATCTTCGGAGCGAAAGTAATGTCATATCCTAATTGGTAAGCTAAATTACGGATGATCCATTTGGCCACCATCAGTTGGTCGGCAGCTTCTTCTGCATTGACTGGCAGGAATTCAATTTCATTTTGTTCATAAATCATGCCATCGATTGTGAAGTTACCCACTTCCGAGTGTCCATATTTGATTTGTCCGCCAGCTTGTGCAATGTATGCCATGCACTTGGTGCGGAAATCATTGAACTTGGCATACGGAGCCGATTCATGATAACCCTTCTGGTCGGTTGCTGGGAACATGCCGCTATCAGGAGCGATAACATAATATTCCAGTTCACCCATGGCCTGGAATTCCATGCCGGTCACCTCATTGAAAGCCTTGCAAGCCTTACGCAACGTGTTTTCAGGAGAGCTTTCCAATGGCTCGCCGTCCTTATTGAAGTAGGAGCAGAGCATGGACAAGGTTGGAATTTCAGCAAACGGATCAAGGAAAGCTGTACGGAAGCGTGGAATGACGTACAAGTCGCTGCTTCCTGCTTCTATGAATGGGAACAGGCTGGAGCCGTCCACACGTTCGCCACAAGTTAGGATGGCATCCAAATAAGCTTCGTTGTTGATTACAAAATTCAGAGTCTTCAGTCGACCGTCGCCGGCAGGATACATGAAGTTCACCATGCGGATGTCGTTTTCCTGAATGAAGCGGATGATGTCCGCCTTGGTAAATTCCCGGCATGGTTTGCCCAAATAGGCAACCACTCTGTTCGGGTTCATAGATAATTCTTTGTTCATACTATCTTGTTTTAATTTATTTCAGAAAATAGGCCTCAAATATAGATAAAAGTTTGGGTAGTTTGTGTGAGAAAAGCTTAAAAATTTTGCAAAAAGCAAATAAATATCTAATTTAGTCGTTAAAATGAAAGGAAATGAAACGTTTTTTATGCTTATCGATATTTGGGCTGTTATTGAGCCTGTCCTTGTTTGCACAGAATCCCGTGTTCACACAAAGTGAGATAACCGATGAAATATTCCGTCGGATCTGGGGAAAGTCTTTTCCCGAAGAATGCACCACATCCCGCGAAACTTTGCGCTTTCTGCGTGTGTCACATTATAATGGAGAGGGGGAAGTCTGCCAGGGCGAATTGATTTGTCATCATTCCATTGCTGAGGATTTGCTGGATATTTTCCGCCAATTGTACGATGCTCGGTATCCCATCGAACGGATGGTGCTGATTGATGAGTATGATGCCGACGATGAGGCTTCCATGGCGCACAACAATACATCTGCGTTCAACTTCCGGTATATTTCGGGCACTCGCCGCTTGTCTAAGCATAGTTTGGGATTGGCAGTTGATATCAACCCGCTCTATAATCCGTATGTCCGTCAGCGGGGAGGGAAGACGTTGGTTTCTCCATCGGGAGCTGCTCCGTATGCCGATCGTAGTAAGGATTTCCCCTATAAGATTGACCGTAACGACTTATGTTATCGTCTTTTCAAGGCACATGGATTTACGTGGGGAGGCGATTGGAAGAGCAGCAAGGATTACCAGCATTTTGAAAAGAAGCACTGATTAGCCTATCTTGCCTTTTTTCTTTTCCTTGATGAAGTCTGATTTGGTGAGGCATACCAGCCCTTTGCTATGAGGAACACACCGACATTTGCCATAAACCACAATATCAGCCACCGTAGCCCGTTTTCCGCTGAAGTGTTTGCTTACTATCAGCTGCTTCTCGTCATCTCGCAGATTGTCTAATCCGATGACGCCGAAAGCCGAGGTTCTCCGTACCATATATCCGTTTACCACCATGCCGCATTTCTTGCATTTGAATTGCTGGACGAATATCTCCCTCTGGAAACACGATTGGCAGAATTGGAAATTGTAACACTCTCCGTTGCCGCAGAAACTCACGGAGTCAGGACGGTGCAATTTGTTTTCCACGTTCATTACATCCCCTTCCGTTATCATCAGCTGAATCAGAATGATGCCATTTTCCTCGTACGTTCTCAATGCCTTGCCGGTCAATTTTCTTCGCACCAAAAGTTCGAATACGATACGTGCATGTCCGTCCGCATCACATAAAGCAAGGTCGGGAGTACAGTTTCCTATGGTATAGTCATCGCGGATGCTCCTTATTTGTTGCAACACATCCTTGCTATACTTTTTGCTGCAATACGAACATTGCCATTCCATATTGAAAGGTGTCTGGCTGTCGATGCACGCTTGTAGAATCTGTTTGGCTTGGTTACGGAACAGATAGCGTAGCAGTGAAGTGCCGTTACACTTCATCTTCGGCTTTTTGAAGTGAGCAAAGTGCGGTCGTTGACTTTTTCCTCCGTTACGAACCACCATTCTTTCTCCGCATTGCGGACAAGAATAAGCGCTGCTGTTATCGGCATCGCTGATGTGGATTATTTCTCCTTCGGCATTGCGCCCGAAGGTATGTAACAGTTTCTTTCCCATATTTTTGGAGTGCTTTTCCAAAGGTAATGTATTTTTAAGGAAACTGTAATATGATTTTCTTGTAAATGTTTGGTTTTATGTTGAGAAACATCAAATGCTTTCAATACATTAGCTATATGATTTCTAACTCCTCCACCTAGATATTCCCCAACTCCTCCACCACTTCGTGGTCCCCCTCCTCTAAGACAGAGGAGGAGCCTATAGATAGTAGTAACTAATTAAAAGCTCTCCCTCTGTTTATAATAGAGGGAGTACCCCGAAGGGGGGAGGGAGTTGAAATACACCAACTTAGTGCTATCATAGACCCCTCCGTCGCAACGCGACACCACCCCTAACTTAGGGGAGGAATTTTTTAAAT
>JAEIGA010017752.1_pt1 | contig 10839 bp, 11 predicted proteins | sample 9270691 | NCBI WGS metagenome assembly JAEIGA01 (sample SAMN17057246, study PRJNA624740) | gut metagenome | biome: biome; isolation source: fecal sample | host: Bos grunniens | place: China: Xizang | collected 2019 | reverse complement strand
TTTGTAAATAATCATTTTTCATTCCTCTGATTTCTTCAGTAATGATGCCTTTATATTGACCAATACCATAATCATAATGAACTATATAATCTCCTGGTTTTAAATCTTCTTTAGAATTTAAAGGTGTTGTGTTTTGATATACACTACGATATTTCGCATTTTTAAGTTTTAATTTTTTGAATATATTTTCTTCAGTTATAACTTCTAATCCATTTAGAAATCCAAAACTAATAGTATTATTGCACTTACATATATTAATTTTATCTTTTTTGATATCTAATATATCATTTATTTCTATTATTTCTTTATCATGAACAACAAAAGTCTCTTTTATTATATTAATTGATATATCTTTGTTACATGTAATTAATATTGTTTTTCTAGTAGTAGTTACATCTTCACATAAACCTTTTATATTATTATGATAATTAATTATATCAATACCATCAATAGACATAATGTTATTTAATTTAATGTCATTCATAGATTGACTAAAATTAGATAAATATATTTTGTTTAAATCATTGTGAGTCAAAATACTTAAATCGTCAAAAAATCTTAAATTTAATTTTTGATATTCTACCTTGGTTTCTAAAAAGTAATTTAATTCTTCAATTGTATGATTATAACTATCTTTGATATTATTATATTCTTCAATAAATATTGATGCATTAGGTATATAATCAATCAAATTATATGTATCTTTATATATATAATTAATATATTTATATAATATATCATTATTAATATATGATTTTAAACTTTCAAGATCATCCTCAAATAATCCTTCATCAATATTATTATCTTTAATATCTTTTAATATATTATTAGATATATAATCATCATATTCATATAATAATTCATTAATAGGATATATATCAATTTCATTAATTTTACCAATACTCATTTGTGTATTAGAATCAAAAGTTTTAATATATTCTACTTCATCATCAAATAAACCAATACGATATGGTAAATCATTATTAATTGCAAATATATCTATAATTTCTCCACGAACACTAAAATCCCCCGTCTGTTGTGTAGAGGGGGTTCTTCTATATCCCATAATAACTAATTTTTTAATTAATTCATTTACATTTATTGTTTCATCTTTTTTAATACTAATGACATTATTTTTATATATATCAATTGGTATCAAAGGTCTTACAAATGAAGATATGTAAGTAACAATTATGTTCTTTTTGTTTTTAAGAATACTAGCTATAGTATGCATTCTTTCAAATTTGAATTCATTACTAATAGCCAATGCTTCAACCGCAACTACTTCATCAGTAACATAAAAATTCACATTTTCTAATCCTACTAAGTCACATATTTGTTCATAGGCCAATGTTGCTTTGTATAAATTTGGTGCTACATATATAACTGGTTCATTTGTTTGTAAATAATAATTAACTGTTAATAATATATTATGTGATGGTGTTGATGAAGTAATCAAAGTATTATTATAATCATTAAGATCAAAGAACTTCTTAATTTCTTTTTGATTTTTAAATAATTCAATTACTTTATTCATATTAATTATACCTACTCATTACTTGTTCGAAAGGAAGTTTTATGAAATCTAATAATATATCATAACCTTTTTCAATAGAAATATTTATTATTTCTCTATCTTGTTTAGAAAAATTACCGATAACATAATCAATAGTTTTATCACTTGATACTTTATCTATTCCTATTCTAACTCTTTTTACTTCTTTTGTTCCCAAATTATTAATAATACTTTGTATTCCTTTATGACCACCACTAGATCCATTAGGTCTAATTCTTATCTTTCCTGTTTCTAAATCAAGGTCATCATATATTACTAATATATCTTCAGTTTCGATTTTGTAAAAGTTTTTTACTAAATATACGCTATCTCCACTTAAGTTCATATATGTCATAGGTTTAATAAATATTACTTTTTCTGTTCCTATTGTAGTTTGAAGAATTTCACATTTTAATGCTTTATCAAGTTTGAATTTTAAGTTTAGTTTATTTACAATATTATCCACGAACATGAAGCCTACATTGTGTCTTGTATCTTTATATTCTTTACCAGGATTACCTAACCCAACTATTAATTTCATAATTATCTCCTCTCGTTAAAAATCTTTTCCCCGCCAAAGGAAAAGATTTATAGTCTATATCAAAATTTTGCATTGCTCTCGCATGATTTATTACATAATAATTTTGTACTTTACTATTAATTCTAGTTTATAGATATAGCTTTAATTTTTGTTCAATTATTTACAATTTACTAATCTTTGATTTGTATATTTACTAATCTTTGATTTGTATATTTACTAATCTTTGATTTGTAAATTGTAACATTCTAATACATTTTCCAATAAACAAGCAATTGTCATTGGTCCTATGCCGCCAGGAACAGGTGTTATTCTACTAGTTTTAGGAGAAACTAATAAATAATCTACATCCCCTACAATCGTACCTAATACTCTGTTGATACCTACATCCACAATTACTGCACCTTCTTTTACCATATCTTCAGTAACTGTTTTAGGTTTCCCAACTGCACTCACTATAATATCACTTGCTAAACATAGTTCTTTTAAATTTTTTGTTTTAGAATGAGCTATAGTTACTGTTGCACTTCTTTGTAATAATAACTGTGCAATAGGTCTTCCAACTAATATGCTTCTTCCAATAACTAATGCATTTTTACCTTGTAATTGTACATGGTATTCATCTAATATTCTCATTATTCCTTTTGGTGTACAAGGAACTATTAAATTTTGTCCTAACATTAACTTACCTTGATTGTATGTATGTAATCCATCAACATCTTTTTTTGGATCAATAGCATCAACCACAGCTAATTCATCCATATATTTTGGTAAAGGCATTTGAACTAATATACCATGAATATTTTTATCATTATTAGCTTCTTTAATAATATGAATCAATTCTTTTTGAGGAATATTATCATCTAAAATAATAGTTCTTGATTCCATTCCTACCTTTTTACAAGCTTTTTCTTTGCTAGCAACATAAATTTGGCTTGCTGGATCATGACCTACTAATATTACTAATAAACAAGGTTTTATTTTTAAAGTTGAAACTTCTGCTTTTACTTCTTCTTGAATTTTCTTGCTTATTAATTTACCATCTAAAATATTCATGTGAGTCACCTCTTTTCAAAATAATATGGCTATTGATAATATTATACCATATAATTTAAAAATTTCAATTATTTTTCTTTATTGTTTCTTGTAAAAGATTAATTTCTTTATATAACTCTTCATTATATTCTTTTACTTCAACTATCATTCCATTAATTATTAATACTTGATTGCTTTCTTTTATATCTAAATGTTTATCATTTATATATTGTTTAATACTTCTATCTTCAAACATTACATAAATTTTATTATCTATAACTTTTTCTACTATTCCCCACATATTATTCTCCTATATGAGTTTGATAATTTATATTAATTCCATTAGTAATAAATAAAATTGTTCCATCATTTCTTGATTGCAATATTTTTTTGCAACAAGATGAAATTCTATCTAATGCTTTTTTATGAGGATGACCAGTTGATGTGACTTTGGCACACGATATAAATGCATATTCCGGATATACTTTATTTATAAATTCTTTAGATGAAGCATATGTTGATCCGTGATGTCCCACTTTTAAAACATCACTTTTTATATCCACATTCATTTTTAATAATGCTTCTTCCACATCCCCTTCTTTGCTTCCTCCATCACCCATAAATAAAAATGATTTTTGGTTATATGTTAATTTTGTAACTACTGAACAAAAATTAGCATCTTCTGGGTTGTTTTTCTTTAATGTATATAACACTTGAAATGTAATATTTTTATCTTGAATAATATTTTGTCCCATATATACTTCATATGTAGGTATTTTGAACTCATTTATTGTTTTTAATAAATCTAAATATGTATAGTTAGTAACTATAGTACCTGAATGATATATATTTTTTACTTCATAGTTTTTGATAATATCACCAATAAAATAATAATGATCAGTATGTGGGTGAGTAATAACTATATGATCAATAGTCTTTATGCTTTCTAATGTTAATACAGATACAATATTATCCCAAGAAGGAAAATTATTTTCATCAAATGATGTAGCATGATCTAATCCTGCATCAATTAGTATTGTTTCATTGTTTGGTAACATTATGAAAGTACAATCAGCTTGACCAACATTAATGAAATATACTTTTAAATCTTCAGTATATCCTTCATTATTGGGACTTTCAATATTTTTACAACCACATAATAATATTATTATTAATATAAAATATATAATTTTTATAAACTTTTTCATTATAATTTAGTTATAACCGCAAATAATTCTAAATCTTCATCATAAATGTTTTTTATAGAATGATTCTTTCCTTTTCCACAATAATTTGCAAATCCTGGTACTAATTCGTATTCTTTATCATCTTCTATGCATACGCCTTTTCCGCTAATTACATATATAATTTCTTGATCTGCTTCATGAATATGCCATCCTATTGAGCTTCCTTTAGATATAGTAATTCTTACTATTGTATTTACATCATCAGCGTATTTTACTAATTTTACGCTTCCTTCTCCATTTCTCATATTTGCAACTACGTTTGGTGTTAAATTTTTAAAATCAATAATCATACTTTTTTCCTTTCCTAATACAATAAAAGAGAACTTTTAAAGTTCTCTATTTTTAAAAATCTTCCTCATCATCTTCTTCTTCGATGTAGTCTTCATTTATCATATATTCAGAGCTATCTCCTGAGTCATCTCCCATAGGTTCTAATTCGTCTTCGATATCATCTGGTTCATTTAAATCATCTTCGTCGTCGTCATCATCATAACCTTGATATAGACCATCGCGATCTCCGTATTGATCTTCTTCTTTTAATTCGTTTTCTGCTGCTTCATTGTCTTCTGCACTAGAATCAATCATATATCCGCTATCTTTATCTAATAAAGAAGAATGTTGACGCGTTTTTAAATCCCATAATTGATTTCCCGCTTTATCTTCTCCGCAACATACAAAGAATCCTGATAACATAAAGTCAACTTGGAATTGTGCAATTTGAAGTTCGTTTCCTTCAACACCCTTTTTTGAGAATACTTCTTTTGTTAGTGCTTCTAAAGATTGTGGTTTTTTCTTTTTCTTCATTAACGCAACAGCAATTTCTAAAAATGAATCATAATTATTATTCATGGTAATCCTCCAGTATTATATTTATATTATACACTTTTTTTAAAAAATATCAAGTCTTTTATAATAAAAAGAAAATTATTAATATTATTATACCTGGTATTCTAAAAATACTTACTATCAAAACTGTCCAAATATTGATTGGAATATTGATATTTATATATACTCCAATAATATTTGTTATAAATATAAAAAGTAAAGCTAAAGCTATTGATTTTAATATCCATTTTATATATTTCATAAACTATCATCCTATAATTATATATCTAATTATATGAAATATATATATCAATTATTATTTATTTTGTACTTTATTTAATATATTATAATTTGTTCTATCTGCTGATAAAGGAGAAATAGATATATAACTATGATATATAGCACAAACATCACTACCAGTTCTATTCATTTCTTTGGATAAATCTGGTCCTCCTCTAGAAAATACTAAATTAGTATCTACATCTTCATAATATGCATCAAAATTAGTACATCCTTGATATGTATATTTTATTCCTTTTGGATTATCACATATATTAACATTCCAAAAATCATGTAAATCTAGTAATTTTTCTTCTAATATTAATTTGATAACTTTTTCTACTTCTTTTTCTAAATCTTCAAAATGATTTCTTTTTGTGGAAAAGGCAATTGCCTTCTTCCCACAAAGTATCCCTTCTGTGGCAGCACCTATTGTTCCTGAATATAATATATCTTCACCTAAATTATATCCATTATTTACACCTGATAATACTAAATCAAAATCTTCTTTTAAATAGTAATGAGCAATTCTAACACAATCAGCTGGAGTAGAACCAATTCCATATGTTTTTACTCCTTCTTCTATATCATCATATTTAAAAACCTCAAAAGGTTCTTTTATTATTATACAATGACTTTTCCCTGATTGTTCATCAATTGGAGCTATACAAAATACTTCACCTAGATTTTGTGCAAACTTTGCAAGTATTTTTAATCCGTATGAATTGACTCCATCATCATTAGTAACAAGTATTCTCATTAAAATAACTCCTTATTTTCTTCTTTAAAAGTTTTTAATTTAGAATCAGCCATTTCTAATAATTGATTTAATTCTTTTTTGTTTTTAACGGATGCTCCACATGCATTAGCATGTCCACCACCATTAAATTTTTCTCCTATTTCAACGCATGGTAAATATCTAGATCTTATTCTTACTCTTATTTCGTTATCATATTGTACAAATAAAATCCAAATCATTGATCCTTTTATACTATCTAAACAATTGACTAAATTTGATGCATCTTCAACACTAGCATTGAATTTCTTCATTATTTTCTTTGTTATATATGCATAAGCAACACCATTTGGTGTCAATTTAAAGTTTTGATACATAAACCCTTGTAATTTATAACTTTCTGCACTTTTAACACTTAAATTAGTATATATACTTTCAGTATCAATGTTTTTATCTAATAATTCTCCCGCAGTTCTCATAGTTTTAGAGTCAACGCTTCTAAATCTAAATCTTCCTGTGTCTGTAACAAGGCCTGTATATAAACATTTGGCAGCTTTTTCGTTTAAAACAAGCTCAGATGGAAAAGTTAAAGCGAAATCTGCTATTATTTGACAACAAGCAGGATAATCTTCTCTAACATAATTAATATATCCATAATCATCAACTGGTATATGATGATCAATTTTAATTACTTTCTTTCCATTATTATATAAAGAGCTTGCTACTCTTTTTGATGTAGCAGTATCAACAACAATGACTAAACTTTCTTTATATAATTCTTCATTAATTTCATCTTCTTCGCCTAAGAAACCTAAATATGAAGGAACTCCATCACCAACACTATATATATTTTTATCTGGAAATGATGCTTTTAATATTTCTCTTAAACCAAATGATGATCCAATACAATCCCCATCTGGACGCACATGTCTAACAATTATAATAGAATCATTTTGTTTAATATCTTCTAATATTTGTTTTTTGATATCTAAATACATATCATTATCTTCCTTTTTTAATCCTAAAGTATCTTTTAACACTTTAATAGAATCGTTTATTACGTTTTTAATAATCATAATATTATTCCTCAATTAAACTTTCTAAATCTTTTAATATATCTTTAATTACTGCTAAACTACTTACAGTAGCACCACTTGCAAATTTGTGGCCACCACCACCGTATTTAACAGCTATTTGATTTACATTATATTTACTAGATCTAAATTCACATATAACTTTACCACTTTCTTCCTCAGTAAAGTTAGCCCAAATATCAATACCATTAATACCTGACATTACATTTACCATACCTCTTGATATCGTAAATATATCAGTGTTATATCTATTAACAGCATCTTTGTCATTAACTAAATAAGCAACACCTTTTTCAGATATTTTAAATGATAATACCATTTGTGCTCTTAATTTTACTAATTCTAAGTCATCAACATATAATTTTGTATATATTTCATTGAAATCAAAATTATATTTTAATAATTTAGATGCAATAACAAATGTTTCACTTGATACGTTATTATATCTAAATCTTCCACTATCAGTAACAATACCAGTAAATAAAGCTCTTGCTCCATGAGCTGTTAACTTCATATTACATGAAAATATAATTTTAGCTAGTAAGCTAGCACAACTTACTTCACTAGTTTCAACTATATTTAAATCTCCATAATTACAATTAGATATATGATGATCAACTTTTATAATATATCTACCTAATTTATATCTTTCATCATTAATCATAGTTGTATCACTTGAATCCAATACTATAACTAATGCATTTTTATATAAATCATCTTCTATTGTATCAACATCACCAATAAAACTTATTTTAGGATTTACATCCCCAACAGCGTATACTTTTTTGTATGGATATGTGGCAAGAATTGCTTCTTTTAATCCGATTTGACTTCCTAAAGCATCACCATCAGGTCTTCCATGGCGATGAATTATTATTGTCCCATATTCTTTTATTTTCTTTAAAAAACTTTTATACATGTTTAATACCTCACTAATATATGATTATAACATAAAATATTTAAAAAGTAAAATAAGAAGATAAAATAAAAAAAGAAGGATAAGGTTATCCTTCTTTAAATCGTTCTATTCTAAATTATCATATATAGAATTAACATAACTATCAGCAGTATCTTCGGTATATGCCCAACACATAATTCCCATTCCTTCATTTGCTTTAGCGTATTCATATTTTGCAATTATTGCTTCTTTGCTATCGTATGTTACAAATATTTTTTCTGCTTCATTATATAAATAAGAACCAACTATTTTTCCACTACTATTATATTCAGTAATTTGTTTATATTTTCCTGACTTAATAAGTACTTCTACTCCGTTTAAAAATACTGTTCCAGACGCAAATGATCCAGGAATACCGTCAAGTGCTGTTAATTTTGCACTACATCCAAGTAATGGGTATTTACTACTGCTTGTATCATTTGTTACTTTGTATGCTTTTCCATATCCTGCAGCACCTAATATGATTTTGCTTTTATCTAATCCACGTGAAGTAAATAAATTAACTCCATAATCACAACTAAATCCATATCCTTTATCATTAGATGATGAATACGCACTTGATACATGTGTTGTCTTATCAGGATTATTTAAATCATAAGACATCATATTTATGTAATCCACATATTTATTTAGTGTCTTAAAATCAAATCTATCAGTCCCTGCACCCCAAGATGTTGATGGGATAGCTGCCGTTAATAAATATGGTGTTCCACCACTAGCTTGTTTTTTATTTAACTCTTTTCGTAAATCTTCCATTAATAAATTCATATTACTAGCAACAACATAAGCACCTTCTGCTGATTCCCAGTCAATATCTACACCATCAAAGTTATATTTATCTAAAAACTCAACTATATTACTTACAAATTTTGCTCTTTTAGATTTATCACTAGTTAAATTATTGAATATTTTACTACTAGCACTACTAACTCCCGCAATACTTACCACAATTCTTATATCATCAGCTCTCAATTTTCTTAATTCCTTAAGAACTTCTAAATCTGATAAATATAATGTTCCACTTTCTGTTGGGTTAGCAAATGAATAATATACTATATTTAATGCTTTTTTTGCCTTTTGGGAAAACAAAGTTCCTTCTTCTTTGTATCTTTCGCTATAATTCACATAACTACTCATAGCACTTGTTTGGAAATACGTTGCTACGGGAGTGCTTGGTAAATCACTAAACACAATTGGAGCAACCTTTATTTCTTTTGTCAATGTCATAACTTCATTATTACTAAATGTTACCTTAGCAATAATAGTAATATTTTGATATTGATGTGTTTGGAATATTTTATTGACCTTACCATATACAACACCATTATTATTTATAATACTATATACATCAGTATTACTACTACTCCATTCAATTGTATATGTTTTATTACTATCTTCTGTTAATAATATCGAATCAGCATCCACATTAACTATATCACTAACACAACTAAATACATCTTCAATATTAAAGCCATTATGATTATTCATAACTTCAAATATTTTTTCAAGGTTAGTTAATATATCTAAATTAGTAACTTTACTTTTAGCTAAATCATCTAATTTTTCATATTCGCTTCTTGCTTCTTGTACTTGTGCTTCATCACTTATTTTTAAATCTTGAATTTCAGGAAGTTTATTAATTAAAGATATAACAATTTGTGCTTTTTCATTAGCTTCTTTTTCAAGTACTAACTGTTCATATTTTTCTTTGCATTTATTAAGTTTTTCTAAATCATTAATAATATTTTTATAAGATTCCGTTAATAATGTTATTAATTCATCAATTTCATCTAATTTTTGTTTATGATTTAACGTAATTTTATTAGTACTTGGTAATTCTTCTATTAAATTATTTATTTCATTAACTGTTTCCTTTTGAAAATCATTTAAATATTGTATTCTATTTTTGATTTCAAACATTTTTTGATAATTTGTTACTAACAATTTTTCTTCTTCTGTTAATACTGAATATCTAAATTCTATATCCATTATTATTTCTTCGTAATCTAATGTAATTTCATTAACATTAGGTAACTCTTCTATTAAATTTATTATGTTATTTACATTTTCATTTTCTTTAGGTTTACATCCATACATAGAAAACACAAATAACAAAAACACTATAAATAAAATCCTTTGCATACATTCTCCTCTTTTATATATCTAACATACTAATATTTTTGTTTTTAATAATTTTAATATTATTATCAGTAATAGCTTCAAATGTATCATCATGACTAATAACAAATAATTGTCTTAATTCTTGTGATATATCTTTTACAACTTCTCCTACCATTGTTCTTCTTTCCGTATCAAGGTTTACTGTAGGTTCGTCCATAAAATAGAATCTAACATTAGTAATTTGTTTTAACATTGCAAGTCTAATAGCTATAGCAACACTCATTTGCTCTCCACCGGAAAGCTGTGATAATGTTTTTTGCTTGTTTTGTTCAATACAATCAACTAAAATAACTTCATAATCATCTAATATTTCAATTCTAACATTTTCATTTGAAATCTTACGATATAAATTAGAAGCAAACATAGATATATATTTTCTTATTTGTTTACT
>JAEIGA010017751.1_pt1 | contig 10839 bp, 12 predicted proteins | sample 9270691 | NCBI WGS metagenome assembly JAEIGA01 (sample SAMN17057246, study PRJNA624740) | gut metagenome | biome: biome; isolation source: fecal sample | host: Bos grunniens | place: China: Xizang | collected 2019 | reverse complement strand
GAAAAATCGAAAGAAGTTGTAGAGCAAATTACAAAACGGATAAATGAGCAAAATGTGTTAGAGGACATCCCCTCATTTGATTCAATTGATTTCAATAAGCACTTTGGAACAACGTTTGGTAATGTCGCTGCAGGTAATTATCGTTTGACGGAAAACGTAAAATTAGAATCAAGTATTCGTATTCCTGCAGGTAATACGGTACGCATTAACTTGGAGAATTATAGCATTAGTGGTGCTGATATTCTTGTGAGTCAAGGTGCGCGTTTAGAGCTTTATAATGGCAAAATTGCGTATTCGAGCGAAAACGATGGGCTCAACTCATGGATTATTCCTGCGGACAATCAAATTCGAAATCATGGTTTTTTGGTTTTGAATAAGGAGTTGTCTCAAATTCCAGTTTTGAATGAGGGCACAGGCCACTTGCGTTTTCTAGAACACAATTTCTTACTTAAAGGTGGCAAGTATGATGTTGATAAGAATACGGAAATTGATATTGGATATGGTAGGTTGATTGGTCACATCGTACGTGATGGAAAGATTGTCCCACACTCGGGTAAACCAATCATCTTCAAATCTGAAGATAAGAACATTGGCGCAGTCATTGTGGAGGGCGCATTACCAGGAAAGTTTATTGCGCGTCTCCCTCGCCCATACTTTGCAGAGGAACAACCGTCATCAATTGAGGGATTCGTTGACCTTGTAGTTGTTGAGGAATAACTTTAATTTACAGCATCTGGTTATTTCATTTCGGGAGAACATGTTGTAACATGTTCTCCTTATCATTTCTTCGGCCCTTCGTACTATTTTCTATAATTTTCTAGATAGGTCTAGAAAGTCCCCGGCCAAAAATTGTACTATTTAAGATTTCTTCCCGAGAGGAAATTTCCCCTTAAAATAATTGCCCCCCAAAAAAATTGTACTGTTTAAATTTTTGCATGAATCGTACAAATTGTACTGATTTTAAGCCTTAAATTACCCGCCATAAAATATTCAAGATAAGTTATTACAAATGAATAAGTTATGGCACGGCAAATAGAGTACAAAGTATTGAAGAACTAATAGGATTATGGTAACATTTGGGGTAGTTTCTTCAAAACTGTGCCGTTAACAGCGGTTTTGTGGGGTAAATGCTTCTTAATTGCAGCGAGTATCCCCTTAATTGCGGCGTTCTTACCACGCGCAAAAACAAGTAAAGGATGCTAAATGAAAATTAAGGTTTCAGCAAAGCGCTCTAAAATCCTCTTTTGGAGTTCGATTGGGTGTTTTGCGCTCAACTACTTCTGCTGGAATATCTTAAATGCGACGACCTACTTTTCTGCGTCGCTTGCGCAAGAGCTCATCGGGAAGGTCTTAGGGACAGCCTTTTGTTTGTCTTTTGTGGCAGGCTTAGTCTTCTTCCCGATGGGGGTGTGCCTCTACAAACGTACATGGCGTCTTCCTATAAAGTTCTTCACCTTGACGGGTATGAGCTTCATTATTGCGTTTTTTATGACGGCAGTGTTTCCTGAAAAGGAGATGTTGGGAGGGACAGAATGGGATAACTCTTTATTGGGGCGTTTCCTTTGGAACTTGAGTACAAGCCTCTTTCTTCAAATGATGGTGCAGTCGCCCATTTTAGCAGTGACGCACTTTTTTACGTTTGAAAAGGGCGCTACTGTCGCTACGCAAAAAAGGTGGAGAAACGCGCTTTTCGGTTTTTTAGCACTTGCTATTTGGCTTTTAGGTCTGTGCTTGAGCGCTTATTATTTGGATCGGCATTTTTGTTGTTAAAGAAGGTAACTTTTAATTTATTCGTCACCCCAAACAGTACAAAATCATGTAAAACTTGAACTATAGTAGCGCAAATTAAACATTATGCTACCATTATCATGCGAGGTATAGCATTCAATCAGCAAACAAACAAACAAACAAACAAACAAAAGCCCGTCTGCGATTGGCAGGCGGGGCGTTTGGTTTAAAATCCTCTCAGAGCGTCGTCTATTGACTTACGAGAAATCAAGGGCAATGGTGCCATTGAGGATTGCAATATCCTTCAAGGAGCCACTCAAGCCGATGCCGCGCAACTTTGCGAGTTCAGAGATGGCGACCGTTAAGGTGTTACCATTCACGCTCAAGCCAGGCTTACCAGCGACTGCGCTTGCGAGCTGACCCATTGCTGCGCTAGCCCCTGCTTCACCGCCCATCATTGCCATCGACAACTTTGCGAGCGTGATATCCAGTGCTGCACCATCCTGTGCGGGAGCAAGGCGTAACTGTGCTTCAATCGGCAACGGCATAAAGCCCATCGCAGCCTTACACTTAAAGATCAAGAGCCCATCCTTCAACGTCACTTTAGGGTCTTTCACCTTCTTCAACATTTCACCATGGGTTTCTGCCATCTTAGCAAATGCGGCAGAGAGGCCATTGTTGATATCATCTTCGGTGAGGGTCAATGCAAGTTTACTCAGAATCATAATTCCTCCAAAATTTGAATTGGGATTATAGCAAAAGTTAAAGTCAAACAGATTTCAAAAGGATACTTTTTGCCGTTTCAGGCGAGACACCGGCCACTGCAAAACGTTTTAGGCGGGCGGTTTGTCCAGAGAGAAGACTCACCGAGCTCTTCGAGACATCAAGTGCTTCGGCTAAAAAGCGGCGTGCCGCCTCATTTGCCTTACCATCGACTGGCGGTGCGGTCAAGGCAATGCGCAACCACGTCTCTTCTGCGCCCAATACGGAGTTGCGAGAGGCTTTAGGTGTCACCTTTACCGTGATAGCGCATCCGTCTTTCCACGGGCTACACCACATGGAAACCTCCAATATTGGCAATCAGTTCAATCAACATCAAGAAGAGCGCAGGTAGCACACCGCCCGCAGCAGAAAGGACCACGAGAATCAGCACGGGAGTCAAATAGAGAAACCCAATGCGAAACTCTGGCAACGGCCCCCGCAGGAGACGAAAGACGTCATTAATGAAATACGAGAGGGATTGATTGCGTGTGATGACACATAAAATGGCGAATAAAATGAGCGTCGTCGTAAAACTATGCAATTCTGAAAAGACATCCATCACCATCAAACCGACCACGGCAACAAAGCGTAAGCCTGGCGTTAATTCGGAAAGTGAAATCCGCGTGGCGACGTCACCCAACATGCCAGGCTGCGTCTTAAGCATTTCAAAGGGATAACCCACTGTCTCCGCATGCCAATTCAGCATAAAGGCTAACAATGCCATGCCGCCCAATAAGACAACCCACTGAATGCCCGTCTTTAAACGCTCCACAGGAAGCACCGCCAAACGTAACAAGTCACCCGAAAAGCCCGGTAATGTGCGCGAACGATGCCAAAGTTGCAAGACCAATAGCGTGGCTAAAATCATCAAAACGTGACTAAAGAGTTGCAATACTGCAATCAATAACCACTGCTTAAAGGTCACTGCGGGTAATGTGAAGACGGTGAAAATATTAACAGCGAACGCATTCAAATGCATTCGCGAGAGCATCACCGCATCTGCACAGATGGCCAGTACCAACAAAACACCACATAAGGATTTCACGGGCAATGGCATCGCCTGCTTCAACTTCGTCATCAAGCGCGTTAGGAGATTATCCAACGTCGCAGCATAGGGATTGAGCAGTGCATACTGTGCGGGCAACATCATTCGCACGATGACCACCACGCAGAAGAATTGTAAAAAGGAATGAATTAAACTAAAAATCATTAGTCAGCGCCACCATTCTCAAAAATCTTCCCTAACCCAAATAAGGTCAATGTGGGATCAATGGTAATGTTGAGGTCACTTTCTTGTAAGACCCAGTGTGCGTAACCACCGGTAGCGACCACATGTGCTTTACCCCCAAAGGGACGTTGAAGATGAGCGATGAGCTCACGAACAATCCCACGATAGCCCACCTGTGCACCTAAGGCAATCGCTTCTTCGGTTGACTTCCCGACCACGGGGGTCTTCATATCACCGAGTTCCACCTTCGGTAAGAGTGCGGTCTTCTCATGCAAATAGGTCGTCATGAGCGGCAAGCCGGGGGTAATCACGCCACCCACGTAGGCGGGGCGTTCATCAATCACTTCAAAGTTCAATGCCGTCCCGAAGTCAACCACAATTAACGGCGCACCATAACGAGCCAAACCACCTGCCGCATCCGCTAAACGGTCTGCACCAATGCGTTCAGGCTTGGGATAATCCACCGTAAAGCCCAGCGGACTCTCAAAGGTCACAAAGCGTGGCGTGCACCCCAAGGTCTCCCGAATAAGGCGATGCCATTTGTGATTCACTTCTGGCACTACAGAGGCAATCGAAACGCCCTCTACACCACCACCTGCGATCAAACGCACCATGTCCGAACAAGCTTCTGGATTCTTTCGAATCCCCCCATCCACCCGTGAAACACGAGAGACGACGCCGTCCTCATAGAGGCCCAGCGTCGCCGACGTATTTCCGATATCAATGCACACTAAGCGCATTAGATTACGCTCCATTCAAGCGCCAAATCAATACTCGGAGCTGAGTGCGTCAATGCACCCACGCTCAAAGCATCCACACCCGTGGCTGCAATCGCATTTGCCGTCTTCAGATTAATGCCGCCAGAAGCTTCCAACTTCGTCACCTTGGTGGCTTCACGCGTGATTCGCACGCATTCGCGCATCATATCGCACGGCATATTGTCGAGCATGATCCACTCGGGTTCAGCCTTCAAAGCCGACTTCAATTCTTCAATGCTCTCCACTTCGATTTCAACGGCGAGCAAAGGATAAGCCTTTCGTGCAGCTTCCACGGCGAGGTCCAAACGATTCGGATCGCCACCTGCCCAGAGATGACGGTGATTATCCTTCATCAACACGCGATCATAGAGGCCGAAACGATGGTTCGTACCGCCGCCACAGCGCACGGCAAACTTTTCAAACACACGCAAACACGGCGTGGTCTTACGCGTATCAAGCACCATGCAATTGTAAGGCTTCACCGCTTCCACAAATTGATGCGTCAAGGTTGCCGTACCACACATGCGCTGAATGAAATTGAGCGCAGTACGTTCTGCCGTTAAGATTGCACGCGCACGACCCGTGAAACGAGCCAACACGCTATTCTTCGGAGCGATGGCACCATTCGGAATCAAAATCTCATAGGTCAACGTGGGGTCCAACAGCTGAAGAATGTAAAGGGCCACATTCAAGCCTGCCACACAGCATTCTTCACGCGCTTGGATTTCACCCGTTGCGAGAATATCTGGTCCCACAAGTGCCAAAGTCGTCGCATCACCCGCACCAATGTCTTCTTTCAGTGCGGCCTTAATTGCCAACACAGCGCGAGGGTCTTTTGTAATATCAGGCAAAGTCTCAGGATTTACCACCATAGGAAACGCTCCTTTTCTTTTTAAATTAAAAACTCAACTTTACAGACTCGGCGTCAAATCAGGATTCGCAGGCAAGGAACCCAAGAAGGAACAAAGCAGACGAATCGCGCGTTCGGCATCATTCAAGTCCAAGGTCTCAACAGGACTATGCATGTAGCGCAAAGGAATACCCACAAGCGCCACCGCCGTATCACCGCTGGCCATTCGCATAGCATACGCATTATTGCCAGAGGCACGCGAACGCACCTGCACCTGCAGCGGAATTTCTTCCACCTTCGCCGTATCCACTAAGGCTTGACGTAACTTCGCATTGTAGAACGGCCCAGTCCCAATGATGGGGCCACCGCCCAACTTCACATCGCCCATCTTACGACAGTCCGACGGATTCACATCCGTTGCAAAACCGACATCTACGCAAATGCCAATGTCAGGTTGCACCAATTGTGCGGCATTCGTTCCACCAATGAGGCCCAATTCTTCCTGAACACTGCCCACTAAGTGTAATGCCACATTAAGCGGTGCGAGGGGTTGCTCTGCCAAGCGACGCATCGTTTCGGTGATGATATACGCACCGATGCGATTATCAAAACCGCGGCAAGCGACCCTCTCTCCTGCGAGCGGGAACCATCCTGCGTCCACAACCGCTGGCGCGCCCAAGGCAACCAATGCCTCTGCTTCTTCACGCGAAGTCGCACCAATATCCACCGGCAAATCTGTCACCTCTTTCGGTGCCACCTTTTCGCGTTCTGCCGAAGACATCAAATGCGGCGGACGCACACCAAAGACACCGCGAACAGGACCATTCTTGCCCTGAATAATCAAACGTTCGCCCAAAACGGTTTGCGCCGTAACGCCGCCATTTGGAATTAACCACAAGAGGCCATTCCCGTCAATGTAAGAGACTAAAAAGCCAATTTCATCGCAATGCGCCTCTAACATCACCTTCACCGGCGCATTTTCATTTAATACTGCATGCAAGTTCCCATGCACATCAAACGCACACTCCACACCAGATTGTTTCAGATAGCGCGCCATGATGCGTTGGCCATCTTGTTCGAAACCACTCGGCGTCTGACATGCCACAAGTTCTTTTAAAAATGCTAAAGACTGTTTATCTGCCATTTCAACTCCTTGAATAAAGGCTTTCTCGTAGTATATCAAAGATTATGCCAGAAGCCTACTAAATAATAAAAAGACTTTCAAGTTTGCACCTGAAAGTCTCATTCAATTAAAACGCAATCATTCGTCTACCGCAGAAAAGATTAAACTCCACCATAGCGACGTTCACGTTTGCCAAATGATGCCAAAGCCGCATCAAAATCCGCCTTGTCAAAATCCGGCCAAAGGACAGGAGTCACATAGAGTTCTGCATAACTTGCCTGCCACAAAAGGAAATTGCTCAACCGCATTTCGCCACTGGTGCGTACAATCAAATCTGGATCTGGCACATCCGGCAAATAGAGTTGCGTTGCGAAAACGTCCTCATCAATCGATGCGGGGTCCAACTTGCCCTCGGCCGCCGCTTGAGCCAACTTTTTAGCCGCCGAAACAATTTCTCTACGACCACCATAACTCAAGCAAAGAATGAGCTGACGTTCATAGTGCGCAGTTACCGACTCTACGTGGTTCAACGCAGCCTGCACCTCCGCAGGCAAATCATCCCGTTGCCCCATAATGCGCAAACGCACCTGGTGACGATGCAACATGGATTCCTCCCCCGCGAGATAACTCACGAGCAGCCCCATTAAGGCATCCACCTCTTCCTTCGGACGCTTCCAGTTCTCAACCGAAAAGGCGTACAAGGTCAAGTAACGAATCCCCGCATCTCGGCAAAATCCTAATACGCGGCGAACCGTTTCACCCCCTGCCCGATGCCCTTCAGGACGCGGAAGGCCGCGGGCTTTCGCCCAACGGCCATTCCCATCCATAATGATCGCTAAATGCTCCATTAGATACCTACGCGGATAGTAGATTCGCGTGCAGGACCCACAGAGAGAATACCTAAGCGACCACCGGAAAGCTCAACAAGACGTTCCACATAGGCCTTTGCCTTCAAGGGCAACTGATCCATTGCGGTCACATTGGATGTTTCTTCCAACCAGCCCGGCATCGTTTCGTAAATCGGCTTGCAACGCGCCAATTCTGCAGCAGAAGCAGGCATATCTTCAATGCGCTTACCATCCAATTCGTAAGCCACGCAGATCTTGATTTCAGGCAACGTATCCATCACGTCAAGCTTGGTGAGCGTCCAGAAGTCCACGCCATTCACCATCTGAGCATAGCGTGCCACCACGGCATCAAACCAACCGCAACGACGCGGACGGCCCGTCACTGCACCAAATTCGTGGCCACGTTCAGCGAGCGTCTTACCCACTTCACCGAAATCTTCCGTCGGGAAAGGACCTTCACCCACGCGCGTCGTGTAAGCCTTAATCACACCCACCACGCGATCAATGCGACGCGGGCTGAGACCCGAACCGATACAAGCGCCACCAGAGGTCGGATTGGAGCTGGTCACGAAGGGATAAGTACCGAAGTCAATGTCAAGCATCGTACCCTGGGCACCTTCCAAAAGGATCGACTGGCCAGCACGATCAGCCTTGTGAATCAAAGGAATCGTGTCAATGATGTAAGGGCGCAACTTTTCTGCAGCTTCGATGTAGGTCTTCACCATTTCGTCTGCATCCAAAGGTTCCGCATTGAGCTGGGCCAACTTCACATTGGTCTCGAGCACCTGTTCGCGCACCAATTCAGGGAATTCAGGGATTAACATATCACCGCAGCGCAAGCCCGTACGAGACACCTTCGCAGCATAAGCAGGACCAATGCCACGACCCGTCGTACCAATCTTCTTACCCACTGGACGAGCAGCTTCATCAGCCTTATCCAATGCGCGATGATACAACATCACCATCTGCGTACGCGTCGAAATAAAGAGGCGACCCTCGCATTCCACACCCGTGCTACGGAGCATTTCGATTTCATCAATCAAATCCAACGGGTTCATCACCACGCCGTTACCAATCACACAAACCTTACCCTTGTGCAAAATGCCAGAAGGAACCAAACGCAACACGCGCTTTTCACCTTCAGCAATCACCGTGTGACCTGCATTGGAACCACCCTGATAACGCACGATCATATCCGCCTGAGCGGTCAAAACGTCAATAATCTTGCCCTTGCCTTCATCGCCCCATTGCGAACCGATTAAAATGGTATTTGGCATAATAGCTTCCTTAAGTTGCATGATTGATGCGTCCTCTTCGACGCAGAACGGTGACAAATTATAGCAAAACTTCCCCCTCTACGCAATGGGTGCTTATAATGCGACCGCTACAGGCCTCTGTGCCCCCCCTTCTCTATACTGTAAGTGCGACTGGATGGTAGGCATCGCGCACCGATGGTACAAAAATATGAAAGTCGGCCCAAGAATGGACCGACACAGAACCGCCCTCGCACCTACGGCGTAATAATGCAGAAGTGTGAAAGCATGAAAATACTACCTAAGCCTGTTCTCTAAGAGAGTACCGCGCTTAGGATGAAAAAGACTACATTCAAGATGAGCGCCTCTTCTGTACTTAGGATGGAGAGGCTATTCTGTACCCCAAACTCTGCACTTAAAGAATCGTGTCCAGAGCTTGAAAGATGAGCGCGTGTCCTGTGCAGGTCCATTGTTGGACCTGTTTATCGGTTTTGCGAAAACTGCCGTCCCCGCGCGCGCCTCCGCACCACTAACCGCAAAGAAACGAAGCGAGCGAATAGGAAACCTTAAACAATTAAGCCTTCCATCGGGCTGATTCCCGAGGAAGGCTCATATGAAGGGGTTAGATTTGAGAACCTTAAGCAGTATAACCTTTTTAGCGCTATCCGCTTACATGTTATTGACGTTCGTCAAGAGGGTGGTGTTGAGGCTCTTGAGGATATTGGAAATCATGTCGTAGGACTGGTCTCGTTTGGCGGTGAGGGCCTGCAAATCAATCATCGTCTGTTGGGAAAAACTGTTGTGCGAGTCCATCTTGGCTTCGATATCAGTGAGGAGCTCTTCGGAGCCGGAGTTCGCTGTGTTCGGCACATTGGTCAATTCAATTCCATACTCTTCCTTCGTCAAGAAGTCGTAGTAAGAGATGTTGGTGCCCTCGAGATACTTGTTCTTCAAGTCGAGTGAGCCACTGGTGGTATTCACGATTGCCGATTCAATCTCGGTGAGGCGTTCGAGATCCTCGGAAGTCTTATTAAGGCTCTCAACGGTTTCAATGATTTCGGCTTCTAATTCGGTGGCACGCTGCAAGCAAAGCGCCATGACGAGTTGGCCAATAGAGAGGGCGCGCAAGGAACCATCGGGATTGGTTACGCCTGGCACGGTGTAGTAATTTGCGTAGATGCTTGACTGACCTTCGGGCAAATGATCTTGAATCCGCGCGGGGTGCGTGGCATCATTGACGAGTAAATCATACGAATGTGTTGTAAATCCCATGGTTCAATCCAGCCTTTACCAAATAAAAAACGATTGTATTATAGCATTTCCTTTATGCGCTCGCGACGGTGTCTAAAACCTTTTACGGCGCACACATGAAGAAATTAGAGCATCTTTCCGGCGGCATTCATCTTTGAATTACCCATTGTTTTGACAATGTTAGAGGAGGTATTGTAAGAGAGGTCACGACGATTAATCAATGTTTGTAAGTCAATCATATCCTCTTGCGCCTGTTGGGTCATGCCCTCAAGCTTTTCCTTAATGGCATTGATGGCCTGCATACGACGATTATACGTTGAGAGATCATCTGGTAAACCCATCACGCCAAGCGTGCTTTCCAAATAGTCCTTCGCGGCGGTCCAATCGGTGAGCGTACTCTCGGCAATCTGCTGCAGATAGGTTGACGCCTGCTCCAACGTTTCGGTATTGGCATTCATGCGATTCATCTTATTGACGCTCTGCTCTTCAAGCGCACACGCCGTACGAATACAAATCGCAGAAACCAACTGTCCTACGGTTAAATTCTCCGCAGTTGACGTGGAATACAGATTAATCGCCTTACTGCCTTCAGGCGCATAACGATTCACGGCAATCATATTTGCTTCAATTGACATTGAATTAACCTCTTAAAAGCGATCTCTTCCCGCTTTCTATACCTTATCTTCCTCCATTGTCCGCTTACATATTACGAATCACGTTCGAACGTGTATCGGAGATACTTGTCATCAGGTCCGTCGCCGTGGAGTACGATTCATCGCGACGATCCACCAGCGATTGCAAGCGCGTCATATCGGTCTGCGATTCGTTATTAAGCCCGTCAATCTCCGATTTGACAAGCGAGAGCATACCTTCGAGGGTCTTCTTGTTCATACTGTATTGACTCTCAGTACGCCACCCGGCCTTGTAGAAGTCCGCACGCTCTTCGTTGTCTTTCGGGCGATCATCCTCATCTGCATAGTACGTCGGCACATAGCCCAAGGATTCCAAAACTTCACCGGTCTTATTGGAGATCCAACT
>JAEIGA010017750.1_pt1 | contig 10839 bp, 17 predicted proteins | sample 9270691 | NCBI WGS metagenome assembly JAEIGA01 (sample SAMN17057246, study PRJNA624740) | gut metagenome | biome: biome; isolation source: fecal sample | host: Bos grunniens | place: China: Xizang | collected 2019 | reverse complement strand
TACCAACTATTCTATAAGGAGGAAAAGGTGTTTTATGGCAAAACAAGTAAAACAGTTTAGATTCTATTCAAGTAATCCTGAAGAAATAGATAAAAATTCTCCTACTAATATTAATAAAGAAAATTTAATATCGGGTGATATTTTTGCTAACTATATGCCTATTTCAAAAATAGGCATATAGGCAATTCCTGGAACTGAATTTTATTTAAACAATTCGAGTGACCCAGTTATTGTAGGTAATACAGGAATCTTTGAATTAGATTTAAATGATGAAATAGAAATTATTTCTTTAAAATTTAATGCAAAATCTATAGAATTTATTAATCAAAATATAAATGCATATTTAATTGTAGATATGATTTGTGAAGGAGGTAATGTAGTATGAGTTTTTATGGAAATATAACCAATACTTCTCGAACTCAATTTTAGTTTGATAAAATTTATCCTAATAAAGTAGAAATGGAAAATCACAAATCAACAGATGGTATTTATGCGGGACGTTTCGTATTGGTAGAATACGATTCTGAAATGCATATGGATACTTTTTTACGAATTAGTCGAATTGAACAAGTTGATGGTAAATAGCATTTTTATGCAGTAGTAAATAGAACCAATCCTTAGGCTGAAATGTTGACTAGAGGGCATATTCATTATGGTCGTATTGTATATACTTCAGCTTTTGAAACTTCTCCAGACAATGGATATTATATGAAAAATTGTACTTTCTATAAATGTATAACTAATTACGAAGATGGAAGTATAGAGCCCGCAGAATTTGAAGAAATTGTCGGAGAACAAGATAATAGTTATATAACTAATTATTAGCTTGATGTAGATGCTTATGGCAGAGGTTATGATTCTACAGTATGGCAAAAAGTTTATGTCGGTGGTCAAGAAAAATATATCATGATCGCAGAATTAAATACTGTAGTACCAACTTTTGAAATTGAAATTGACGCACCTACTTAGATGCCGCTGGCTCCACATTTTGATATAGAGAGTTCTGACATTTATTACAAATTACATTGTTAGCCAAATTGGGGTTTCAGAGTTAAAAGTGCAAGACTGGAGAGAGGTCAAGCAATCAATTTATAGGGTGACAGATTATTTGATGAGGAAGGAAACCCTATTGATGAAAATTATACTTCAATGACTCTTGGAGAAATGCGTTCTGATGAAACGACAGTATGGACAAAAGAAATTTATGATCCTGAAAATGGTACTACTAATACTTATTATTGGCATGCATTTGACACTCCTCAAAATAATGGCTATACTGGAGTTTGGTTGCTAGAAAAACCTGAAAACACGAAAGAAACTCCCGCCGCAATTTATTATAATAAAGCAGGTTTTTCTGTTGATAAAAATATTATTGATGATATTGAAGACCATATTTCTATAACTCCCACTGGTAAAAGTGGTCAAATTTATAATACTCACAATTAGTCAAGTAGAAATACAACCGAAAAAGCAGCAGATATTCAAGAATTATCAATTATATTGCCCTCTATTGGTAATAGTATCGCACAAATGTGGAATATTATATACGGTGAAGGCACTGAGCGTAATAGTGTTAAATATCGTAATATGGATATTAACTGGGATTCATATGAAGGTCTGCGTATGGTAAATGGTACTGCTAGACATGCCACTTATAATCCAGAAAATGTTTCAACTTTAGCAGGAACAATTAATTCTGTTCATGATTTAATGGGTATGATTATTGTTGAAGTTGAAGAATTAGATTTAAAAACAATGGATGAAAAACATATTTATTATTGTAATGGTAAATATTATAAAAAGTATGTAACTAATAAATATACTCAATTTATTGTGGGAGATGGAATTAAACAAATTCCAAAACACATGACATATAGAGAAATCAATTGGGAATTAAATGAATTTGAAAATACCCTTCCAGAATATTGTTATCAAGGTAGTTTAAGAGAAAAAGCTCCGAAATATATCCGTTTATTCCCAGAAGATCATTTTGAGTATGGAAATGAATATATAACATCTAATGATGATAATGATATTTTTATTAGAGTACATCCTAAAAATTATTTAACTGGTACTTGGTATAAAAATATAAATAATATATCTATGGGAGATTATGAAGGAGAAACTGGTTATACTATAGAATTAAATGCTTCTCCAACCATTAATACAGAGTATTTTAAATTTAATTTTAATAATATTGATACTGATCCATTATTAAGTGGTAAAAAACCATATATTGCAAATATATATTATGTTTATAATAATGGAGCAGAAATTGATACATCTCTTAGCACCAATGAGATTCTTGCTGATATTGAGTTATCTTCAACTTATAATGCTGCATACAAATATTATTTAGCAAGATTTGATGAATCAGGTAATATTGTTTTTACTTTACAAGAGGTATTTGACCCAAATACTATAGAAAATTTATATTATAAAATAATTAATGAAAATGATAAATTCATTAGCTGTAAAAATTTAAATAATTAGATAAGTATACCTGGTTCTACCATCTATGATAATAATATTGAATTTGGAACATTGTCGATAGGAGATAGTACTAAATATTTCTTCGGACAGTATTATGATTATTATGTAAAAACAGAAACATTTATCTTGGATGAATATGGTAATTAGAAACCTTATGAAGAGTATAATTTATCTACTCCTATTATTGGAGATGAAAGCGGTAATACTGCTTATTTTATAAAAGCAGATAATATTATTCCAGTTAATTTAAATCCAAAAGATTATATGGAAGATAGTTATGAAGGTCCAAGATATTATGTTAATAATACTTATTATTATCAATTACCAAATCAACAATATGTCTTAGATAAAAATTACGAATATAGTACAAATGTAGGATAGTATTATGTAAAAGATAAAGCTTTATTTGTGACTACAGATCCTAAAGGATATTTTAATATAGGAGCAGAATGGAATCCAAATATTCTAACAATTCCTGATGGAATTATTTTATCAACTCAAGAACCAGAAATTGAAGCAAGAGAGTTGGTAGGTTTCGCAAGAGAATTAAATACTATTCATGGTTTAATTTTAGAAATTCATAAAATATTAGCCATGGATGACTCTTTAACAAGAGATAATACTACTGTTTCTGGCGCGATTAATTTGTTAAATGATATAGTTCATAAATTTGATATTATTGCTGCAAAATAGATAATGATAGTAGATGATTACGGAAGAGTCCATAGTACTCCAGTAACAGACGATAAATGGATTCAAGTGGATATAGATAGTAACCCAACTACACCAAATATTCATATTAGTCATGAATATCATCCTACTGAAGTAAATAATACTGAGAGCAGTTAGGATGAAGATAATTCTGATGGTGTTCTTAAATTTGAAACTGTTACTATTGATGCTACTGGTCATGTAACTGCAAAGCATATTGAAACTGTTGACTTACCTCACAATTTTAAGAATATTACATTAGGTGACAATTCAATAATTGCGAAAAATCATATCGCAACATTAAATATTGAAGGTGATGAATGGTTAAATTGGACTTTAGATAATGAAAATTCTAAATTATCTCTTTCTCATACAGAACCTTTAGCTTATAATCATCGTGTTGTCGGTTTGGATTCAAATTAGACTTTAGACTTTGGTTCTACAACATAGATTCCAAAAATTATTTATGATAGTAAAGGACATATTTTTGCTACAACTTCAATGGAGATTACTTTACCTGAATTATCAATTGAAGGTGATGCTGCAGAAGGGTATATTCTATCTGGCGTTAACGCCAATGGAACTAAATTAACTAAACAACAATTAACCTCTGTAGTTTTAGATGGTTATACTGGAACCAAAGAAAATGTTAGTGCCGCAGATACATTAGGTAAAGCGTTAGAGGTTATTACCAATGCTATATCTTCTATTAAAGCTAATTATGCGACAGATACGGAGTTAGTAACTGCTATAAATACTCTACGTACAGATTTAACAGATTATATTGACTCTGCAATTGCAACTTTAAAAGAAAGTAATAATTTAGAATAATAAAATAAACCAGTTTGGTTCAGGCCAAACTGGTTTATTTTTTTTGTTTTAATCTTTATTTAACGTAGAGAAAAAAAAGAAAGGAGATTTCTTGATTTTATGGCTAATTATGTAAAATTTTAGCGTGGTTCACAAGACGCTTATAATGCTTTAAAAGAAGCTGGCAAGCTTGATAATAATACCTTATATTTTATATATGATGATACCAACAAATCTGTAGGTGCTTTATATATGGGTACTAGAATCATTAGTGGTGGAGATATTACTATCGCTTCTGCCAATTTAGATGATTTGGCTGATGTTATTGTTAATGGCGCAGGTACCAATTCTTTTTTAGTAAAGGGCGAAAATGATAATTGGATTGCTAAAAGTCTAGAAGATGTTGTTGAATTAATTAAAAATAATTTAGGCGATTTAACTGCTCAATCTTCTACTCAAGTATTCCAAGCTACTGTTGAAAATAATGAAACTCACGAAAATGCTATCTCAAGAGTAACTACTGATATATTAGTTAATTCTGGTGATATAGCAATTGTAAAAGAATTAATTACAGATAATAAATATTAGCATACAGCTTATGTCTATTATGAAAATGAATGGGTTGCCATGGATGGTAATTATAGCGCAGCGAGTGTTTATACTAATGAAGATATTCAAGTAACAACAAGCGTTGGTGAATTAGCAGCTAATACAACTGTTAATGCAGGTACAAATGTTGCTGATTTATTATTGTAGATTTTATCTAAATCTAAAGATCCCACTAAGAGCAATCCTCGAATTACTGCTTTTACAGTTAAATTTAATTCTTTAACTGATTTTGAAGCAGGTACTTCTATTACCCCAAAATGGGAATCTACTTTTAATGCAGGTTCTTATACTTACAATTCTTCTGTTTCTAATGAGAATATAGTTCCTGTAAGTGGAACAGGTGTTGCTGTTAATAGCTGGGCTATCACTAAAGATGATGTTGCTATTGGAAACACTGAAGATGGAACTGGTGCAGCTTTTATTTTAGGAGATAACACAGTTAACTTTAAAGCTGTGGCTAATTATTCCGCAGGTAATTATGCTTTAACTAATTTAAACAAACTACCAGAAAGTGAAGTCCGCATTGCCGCAGGTTCTGCTGAAAAAACAGCTTCTATCACCTCTTTCCGTAAGATGTTTGGTGGTGGTACTACTGAATCTACTATTAATTCTTCTCTAATTCGTGGATTAGGCGCTAGTCAAAAAGCTACTACTGGAGAATTTGAATTTATGGCAAACGTAGGCGATACTAAATTGATATTTGCTTATCCCTCAACTTTAAGTGCTGCAGAACCTAAGTTTGAATATTTTACCATGGCTTGGGAGTCTGTTGGTGGTTTTGTTAAGGGCGATGACGTCCAAGTCGCTGATGCTCGAGGCGGCGAAAATGGATTAATGACTTATACTGTTTATACTTATACTCCAGCTGCTACCTATGCCGCAGATACTAAGTATAGAGTCTCATTCTAATGAAAGGGGTTTTTAAAAATGGCAAAAATTTATAATGATTTTCAACCTGCTAATTTAATGTCATTCGCCAAGTCTTTTGCAAGACTAAATGGTCAACCTCTTGACAAGTCTGAGATTTGGTATAGTTTAGCAGAAGCTCAGGCATATGCTGCTACTGATGCTGCCTATGTGGGTCAGATTTTGGCAGTTATTGATTCTGAGAAAAATAATGTTGTATTCTATGGTATTCAAGATGCCGCAGGATTGTTAAAAGAGGTAGGTTCTGCTCCTGTTGGAGATAACTTATCTATTGAAATTGTTGAAGGTAAAGTTCAAGTAAGAGGTTTTGGCAAAAATTATTATGCTTATGTTCCTGCTGAAAAGAATGCAGAAGGTAATATTGTTAAAGCTTCTGAGTATGTTTTAACCGAAGGTTTTAAAGCTGGCTTAGAACCAAGAGTAATTGCTGAAGGCGAAGATTTAGTAATTGCTTGGTATGAACCAGGTTCTGAAACTGTTGAAGATGTTGCTGCTAATGTTGAAGCAGTATCTAAAACTGTTGAATCTTTAGACGAAGTTTTAAATGCCGAAGGTGGTTTAGTTGATTAGGTTGACGAGTTAAAAGATCAAGTTGGTCAAGCAGCTGATGAAGCTGGTGAAGGCGCAACTGGTTTATATAAAGCGCTAGAAGATTTAGAAAAAGTAGTTGATACTAAGGCAGATTCTAATAAAGTTTATACTAAAGAACAAACTGATTCTGCTATCGCAGCCGCTATTACTAATGTTGATCACCTAAAGCGTGAAATAGTTGAAACATTACCAGATGCAGTTGATGCTGATGCAAATACCATTTATATGGTATCTCGTGGACTAACTGATGATGATAACAAATATTATGAATATATTTTAATCAATGGAATTTTTGAACCTGTCGGTTCTTGGGAAATTGATTTAAGTCAATATGCCAAAAAAGAAGACGTAAAAAATTCTTTAGATAAAAAAGTTGATGTTGTTGAAGGCTCTCGTCTAATGACTGAAGCTGAAGGCGAAAAGTTAGCAGCTTTAAAAGTTGAGGCAGAAAAAAATTATATTAGTTCTGTCGCTAACGAATTTAAAGTTGAAGAAGGAAAATTGGAATTAGTTTCTATTGGACAAGATAAAATCACTGGTTTAACTGAAACTTTATCTAATATAGATAATAAAATCGCTGCTGTTAATGGAGCTTTAGATAATAAGGTTGATGCCGTTGAAGGCTCTCGTTTAATCACTAGTGATGAAGCTAAAAAACTAGGTGCTTTAGTCCTTGATGGTGATAATGTTGCTATTTCTGGTACTGTTGGCGCAGCAAAAGTTCAAGAATTATATGATAATGTTGTACGTATCGTTACGGGTTCTGGTACATCTGAATATGATGGTGAACAAAAATCGTTATTATCTATCGAACAGGGTGCTGAAGTAAACGTCATTGATAGCGTTTCTAATAATTTTACTATTGATGAAAATCGAGTATTATCTTTAAATGATATTCCAGTTACTAAAGTAATTGGTCTTGAAGATGCTATTAATACTATTAATGCTAATGTAGAATCTTTAGATAATATTATTAATGGTTATACTGCTGATGATGGTTCTGAAGTTGTAGGATTAATTGAAAGATTAGATAGTTTAGATGCAATTGTCAATGATTTCTCAGCTAATTATGTCACTCTTGAAGATTTTAATGTTGTAGTTGGTAATCTTGCAGAGATGAAGGCTAATAATATTAATATTTTAAGTGATATTGAAGAAATTAAAGAAACTTTACAATGGAAAGAAATTGAAACTAATTAATAGGAGGAAAATAAATAATGGCTAATGTTGCTTTTAAGAGAGGCCTTGCCGCCAATTTGCCTACTGCTGGTAATGCGGTTGATGGTGTATTTTATTTAACTACAGATACCAATCGTTTATATGTCGGTAATGCTGATAAAAATGTAGTTGATTTAAATCGCTATATTAAGGTCGTTAATAGTACTGCTATGCTATATCCAAGCACAGGAGTAACTAATGAAGGTTTAGCTGCAGGTGATTTTGTCTGGGTTTCCGGCGGTAATATGCTATTAGTATGTGTTGATCCAAAGGGTACAACTCTACAAAATACTTGGACTCAAATTAATCCTCCAGATACTGATAGTGATACTAAAGTAACTGGGTTGGGTATTAGCGATACAGTTGATGCAGCTAATAATAAAATTACTATTACTTTAACTTTAGATTAGACTACTACTGCTGTTACAGGTGGAAAAACCTATACTTCTCCATCTCAAAAGACAGCTTCTTTTGAAATTACTAAAGCAGAATTGGATTCTGTTTTAGACCATAGTGTTGGTATTGCTCCTTCTGCCATTACTGGTGGTGGTGCAAAAATCACTCCAAATGGTAGTGGCTCCAATGCTAATGAATTTGTTAATTTAAAACCCGGTGAGAATATTACCATTACTGTTTCTGGTGATGATATTACCGTATCAGCTAAGGATACTAAATATGATTTAAATACTGAAGCTTCTACTAGTACTGGTATTTTAAAACTAGCTGCAAGAGATAATTCAGAAACTGATACTATTACCTTCAAGAGTGGTAATGATGCTATTGTCGCTTCTTCTGATGATAGCGAGAATATTACTTATACTCACAAAGCATATACTACTACCGGTTCTGATAGTACCGCAACTGATAAGAATCCTTCTCATGGTGGCAAGTTTACTGTTATTGATGGTATTACTGCAGACAAAGGACACGTAACTGGTTATACCACAAAAGAAATTACTTTACCTTCTGATAATAATACAACTTATGCGATTAGTGCTTTAACTCATGATAGTAAAGCCAAAGTTCGTTTAACTGCAGGTGGAACTGGTTCTGGTACTGATGATGTTGTATTCGCTGCTGGTGAAGATTTAACTGTTACTGCTGCTAATGATGTTGTCACTTATACTCACAAAGATTATGGTGATTTAAGCGCTAGTGCAAGTGCTCAAACTGATAAAACTCCAGCTCACGGAGGCTCTTTCTTAGTAGTCGATGGTATTACTGCCTCTAACGGCCACATTACTGGCTATACTACCAAGAGCGTAAAATTACCAACTGATTTAAACACTAAGAATAGTGAAGTTTCTGTATCTGTTGGCGCTAATGCAAGCGGTGGTAATTCAGCTGGTTCTGTTGTTGTCAGTGTTAAAGATAGTGATGGTAATACTAAAACTGGTCGTGCTGATAATGTTTTATATCAGAAAATTACTATTGATGGAACTGAAAAAACTGTTTATAATCAGGGTAATTTAGGTTCTTTCTATAGTGCTTCAAAAATTGATGAAAAATTAAATGCAGTTAATGCTATGACTTATAAGGGTACTGTAGGCACTGGCGCAACAGTTACTACTTTACCTACTTCTGGTGTAAAAGTTGGTGACACTTATAAAGTTGCTACTAAGGGAACTCATGGTGGACATTCTTGTGATGTCGGCGATTTGTTAATTGCTACTGGAACTGAAACTAATGGAGTTATTTCTAGTGGATTAACTTGGACTTATGTCCCTTCTGGTGATGACACTGATACTCAACATAATGTATCTGTTGTAGATGGTGATGATTTAGCAGACATTGTTTTAGGTAATAACACTGGAACTGCAACTACTAAAGTTACTGTTAAAGGCGGCACAACTATCAATATTGATGGTGATGAAGCTAACGATATTATCACTGTATCTCATGAAGATGTGGAGCGTACAGATGGTACTTCTACTGCTGTTTCTCCTGCTCATGGTAAGAGTTTTACTGTTGTAGACGTTGTTGAAACTAATGCACAAGGCCACGTAACTGGTGTTAAAACTAAAACTGTTAATCTACCTACTGACTTAAATACTACATATAGTATTAGCGCCGTTGATGTTGATGGTAACGCTTAGGCTAAATTACGTTTAACTGCTAGTGGCAGTGGTAGCGGAAATGATGACGTTGTATTTGCTGCTGGCGATGGACTAACTGTTGGTGCTGCTGGAGATATCATTACTTTTGCTCATGAGTCTGTTGATACTAATGCTGAAGATGATACTGAGAATGGTGGAACTATTGCTCATGGTACTAATTTTAGTGTTATTAGCGATGTTAAAGTTAATGACCGTGGCCACGTAACTGGTTTAATCACTAAGACTTATACTCTACCAACTGACAATAATACTAAATATAATTTAGGTTTACAAGCAGACCATAAGATTGCTTTAACTAATACAGATGATAGTGTTGTTAAAGCAGTATCTCTGACTAATGCTGATGGTTATATTACTTTAACTGATACTATTGCAGATAATAAGATTTCTGTAGACCACAAATCTTATACTGCTACTACTTTGGGCTCTACTGTAGTTACTGATGAAACTTTGGCTCACGGTGGCGCATTGACTGCCGTAGTTGGTGTGACTCGTGATAGCGGTGGTCATATTACTGGTGTTAAGACTCGTAAATGGACTTTACCTGGTGATAACAATACTACTTATTCTTTAAGTGGCTAGACTACTACTTAGAAAACTGCTAATACTGCAGTTACTATTACTTCTACTTTAACTGCAAGTAATCCAACTGGAAGCTCTAATGCAGCTTTTGATTTAACTACTAGTTCTTTACAGTTGGTTGCAGATGCTAACAAAAAGTCAGTTGCTATTGATTTAGTCTGGGGAAGTTTCTAATTTTGGACGCAAGTCTTCAAAAATAAAATAAAAACTTTTATTTCTTTTAGAGAAAAAAAGTTTTTTCAGGGAGAGAGAAAATTATATTTCTCTCTCCCTTTTTATTTTTATCGGAGAAAGGAGAAAAAATATGGGATAGTCTAAAATTCCATTTAGTCCAGTGCAAGGTACTGAAGCTCAAATTATGGAAATGAATTCATATAATGAGGGTTATGTTTATTTTGCAACTGATACTAAGAAAATTTATTTAGATGCCGGTGGACGCGCAAAAATTCCTATGGGCGGCAATTCAGGTATCTATTATGGAAAAATGCGTTTAGCAGAAACTCCAGACTCAAATTAGGTTCAATTTGAATTTAATGCTGATGATTTAGAAGTTAATGAAAATGCCGATTTTATTTCAATTCCCAATCTGGGTGATTTAATTTTAAATATTCCAGATGGATGCTTCTATAGAGTAATGGAAGTTGAAGGAGCTGGAGAATCAGCTATAATTATTACTAATAAATTAACTATTGCAGGAAGTGGAGGAGGAAATTCTCCTGATAAACCAGGCTCTTTAGCTGGTTTGATTCTTGATCGAATTACCTCAAAATCTGTTACTACT
>JAEIGA010017749.1_pt1 | contig 10840 bp, 8 predicted proteins | sample 9270691 | NCBI WGS metagenome assembly JAEIGA01 (sample SAMN17057246, study PRJNA624740) | gut metagenome | biome: biome; isolation source: fecal sample | host: Bos grunniens | place: China: Xizang | collected 2019 | reverse complement strand
TCTGTTGTTTATTTTAAACTATATGCAAATTTACTCCTTGCTTTCAAATACACCAAATATTTTGCAAAGAAAAAGCTCCTCAATAGTCAGGTTACTTTCACCATCATATTGAGGAGCCTTTATCAGAATTATATTATATCAGTTCGATACAAGCAGCTTCTTAGTTGTCGTGTTTGAAGTTGTTGGCAATAATTACACCAGGGAGGTAATATGAACCTTCGTCACCTGCAACTAAGTCTTTTGCTACGCGATTCATATAAACTAATCCTGTAGGACCAGTAAAGTCTGCTTCGCTCTTACTTAATACATGCTGATAGAACGCATTGTTCAAGTCCTTTGCCAAGCCTGCAATATCACCATCCATACCACCTACAGGCCAGCTTGTTTCTGGGAAGTTGTTTTCTCCCCATACGTGCAACAAAGCTTCACATGGGTCATCAGAATAAGGAACATAACTGGTGTTCTTATTGCTAAGGCTGGGATCCGTAACATAATATCCGCAAAGTGAATTGATGAAGAGATAGGTGTTTTCATAAAGACCGCTGATAGCCATATCAAATGTTTTTTTGATTGCTTCTAGTTTTTCAGTATATGACTCATGCCAGAAAGCGTAGAAATAATGAGGAGCTCCCCAAAATCCAGAACATTTTCCAAGATAGGCAGCTACACCGTCCTTTTGGCTATCTCCAGTGAAATCATGCAATGCGGGAACTACACGTTGCCATTCTTGGCACCATATATTTACTCCAGAGAGATTACTTTCATACTCGAAATGCATGTCTCCCTTTCTCACGCGTTCATGATACAGAGCATCAATGACTTGCCATGCAGCTGCTTGGTTAAGTCCTTCTGAATACTCACCCATAATGTAATTCTCTACCATAGGGTAGTCATAGAATTCACTGTATGTGTCGTTATTGTATCTGTCATTTGAGTTGTAACCTGATTTTCCGTCTGCTTGAATGTCTAATGCTGTCTTCCAATCTGAATCATTGGGACCTACCTTAACTTCATAACCACGACATCCCCATTTATCTTTACCAGTACCGCATCCGTCGATATTTATGATATATGTGCCATTAAGCAATGCATCAAAGTCATGTGGGGTGTCTTCTATATGTTGTGTGGGACGTGTAATAATCATAAGTTTTCCTCGTACATCCTTAAGTGTTAGGTTGGGCTGATAATCAATGAACATGTTGGAATATTGTGCCATGCCACTGAACGTATTGTAAAGATTCTTAAGGTTTGTCATGTACATCTGAGGATTGCGATCATACTTATGAGGTTGATAGGTCATCATCAATACAGCTGTTTCTGTGGGATTATCCTTTAATTTGTTAAGTAATGATGTAAATACGTTACCGACATTAATACCTACACTTTGGCCATTACAATCGACAGTGGAATTTAACAATGATTTGCTTTCATCAGTATTTCGCTCAGAGATAATTTCAAATGCACGAATACCAGCATTCCATTGCTCTTCGAATGAGATGTTTTGTCCTTTATAAAGTTCAGGATTGCTGCCTGTATAGTTGTTGCTGAATGTAGCTCCGGTACCAGGAAGAGATAAATCTTTGAGCTTCATGTTGTCAGGCAAGTAGCTCATCCATTTGTCATAAGTGAATGAAGTTATTGGGAGTGACAAACCATTAACAATGTGCTTAGTGTTAGATGTTATGCTAATGTTGTCAAGCACTTTACTGGTGATACCAGTAGTGGTTTGAAGTGCCACTTGCAGGTCTTCGATGTTGCTACCAGGACGGAGGAATATTGTGAAGGTAACACTTTTCCCTTCTCCCAAAACCATGGGACTAGTACCTATCCAAAGCGGAACATTGATGGTGTAGTCAGTAGATTCTCCACTGGGAGTTGTGATAGCGGGGTATGTGCTGCCTGGTGTCCAGCTAGCCAAGTCACAAGCAAAACCACCAGTGATAGGAGCATCAGTGTTTGTTACAAATTTACCTGTGCCTACATCCTTCTTGACAGAGGTGATAAGAATTTCTTCTAAAGAGATAGTGGCATTATCTTTCATTGTAAGAGTCATCTCCATTGCTGTAACCAAGGGGTAGAATGTCAAGTTTACAGCATCCCCGCTAGTTGGGTCTACTGAATTCTTGGCTACCATGTAGGCGTAGGTCATGTTAGGCTTAACAGTATAACCATTTGCTGTAGCCTCAATTGTTCCTGCTTGTGAAATGGGGATATAGCCATTAACGACTGTACCATCCATCTTGATGTATTTCTTGAGAGTGGTCTGGTCTGCTGGGGGCAGCATCTCTGATGAGGGATACATTGCATAGAATGTGTGTACATCATCACTTCCCCATTGCAAACCTCTTACTTCTGTTGCACTTTTGGTAAGTGTTGAGTAAGATTTCTCTGTGTCAGAAGTTACGGATCCTGTAACAACATAGTCTACAGTTTTTTGGGCGGCATCAGCCTGAGGGCAGTAAATCTGAATTTTATCAGTGTTTTGTACCCAATCGATACGCTCAAATGTCTTTCCACTAGCTGAATATGTCACACCGCTATATACGGTACGTGAACTACTGTTGTCTGCATTCTCAAATCCTGCACGTGCACCAAAAATAATCTCATCGCCTATGGCATGGGGTGTTTTTACGATGTCCTCCTCGCTACAACTGCTAAGGAAAGTAGCGGTAGCGCATAGTGCACCAAATAATATTTTATGTTTCATATTTATCTTAGTCTTGTAAAGTTTATTCCCATGTATGCGTATTCCAGCTGTCAATCTGAGCGTCAGAGGCTGAGTGTATCTCATGTCCAGTAGTCTCAACCTTTGACTTCTTGCTCTCATCAATTGAGCCGCAGAAACCACCTTCTAATTCTACAATAGCTCTTTCTATGGTAGGAGCCTGGTAGATTTTGTTTGTTTTCATCGTTTTGTACTTAATGTTTGTTACCTATTGTTGTGCATATATATAATCTGTGATAATGGAAGGTCGCTCCATTACCACAGATTGTATTCTTTTAATAATTAGCGCGAGTGATTACCGCACGGCTGAGTGCAGGATCATCGTAGAACATGTTATCTACACCACCCTTATAATCTACACGCAACTGGTTGGGGTTCACGCCAAACTCATTTACGAGACAGTCATATACTGCTTCAGCACGAGCCTTACTGAGTCGGTCATTGATTTCCTTGTTACCGGTAACAGCATCAGCATAACCTGTGATTGTGTATACTACATCAGGATCGCACTCCTTGATTACCTCTGCCATCATGCTCAAGTTAGCACGGCCTGCCTTAGACAGCTTGCTCTTGTTGATGGGGAAGGTGATAAGGTTGGGTGATACCACTGCAATCTTCTTCACGATGGTGTCTACAGCGGCCTTGTTGCACTCGTCAAGAGCCTTCTGGAGCTCAGCGTTGGTCTTGCTCATCTGATCCATCATGTTACGCAACTCATTGATGGTGCGGTTGTCGTAGCGTACGATAGTCTTGCTGCGCTCCCAAGTGTTGCCGCCAATCTTCCAAATGAGGTTAGCAGTAGTAGAGAGGATACCTTCACCATACTTGCCGCCCTCTTCGCCATCGAAGCGGTCGTTTACATATCCGCCACGAATGTCGATGTTAAGGTCAAAGTTACGGCCCAGACGGAACTGGTTGATGAAACCGATGTTAGCAGCTACCTCACGTGAGGGGCGGAAACCTTCGGGAAGACGTGATGCATCTTCAAGTACAGCTGCCCAACCCAATCCGAAGTAGGGGATAGCGTTGTAGATACGCTCATCCTTGTAACCGCAGAAGAGGTTCGAGAGGTTGTACATTACATCAACGTGGAGGTTTACGAACTGGAACTGCTGGCTCCAGAGATGGTGGTCAAGCCAGAATTGCTCATCGCCAATAGGAGCATTTCCTACAACGAATGCACCTGTTGCACCATTTATTTTGTCGTAGCTCTGTGTGGCACCTTTGAGTGAAAGGCCGCTTACCATACCACGTACACCGATAACAGGAGTAAACCACTTGCCTAGAGCAACGTCAAAGGCGGGTGTGATGCGGTCGCCCCAACCCAATTGTTTGTCGTGGTCACCAAAAATGGTCTGTGCACCAGCACCTACACTGAAGTACCAGTTCTTAAAGAAACCGTTGGTTTGTACACTGTATCCTTTAGAATCGTTGTAATAAACTTCTTCTGTAAAATCGCCTTGGTTGCTTGTAACCAAATCGTTAGCATAGCTTGCCATGCCCATCAACGAAAAAGCTGCAATAAAAAGATACTTTCTCATTTCTTTTGTTTTTAGTTTTGTAATTATTGTTTTGTTTGTAGTTTCCTCTATTAAGCTACAAAGTTAGTGAGTTTTATATAAATATACAATAAATTAGAAAGCTTTTTTTGATATAATCAAACAATAAGGGTATAGTTCGTGTCTATAAAATACATGTTAACGGTAAAATTCAAACAGATTCTAGTGTTTGTTTGTAATATCATTGCTCATATGTTTGTAATCGGCTTCTATGGTGGCTACATAACGGTTTTGTCATTAAGATAGCATCAAATGGAAAAAAGAAAGAGTGCCCTAAAGCACTCTTTCAGTATTAATCATATAGTTCAGTCAACGTCTTTTTTCGTTTCCATATCCGTAACCGTATCCGTATCCATATCCGTATCCGTATCCGTATCCGTAGCCATACCCATACCCATATCCGTAGCCATATTTACGCTTACGTGGATTACCTCCATTAAGCACTAGAGCCATATTGTTCAATTTGTTTCCTTGGTATAGGCTTTCAAGGTCAGGTAGTTGACGCTTGTCGATATTGCCGATACGTATCACGAATAGGGTGAGGTCGGCAATGCGGTTTGATATGGTAGCATCGGCTACAATTCCCACAGGGACACTGTCTGTAATGATGTAGTCATATTGTTCGCGTAGTTCTTTGAACATTTGGTCAAGTCTGTCGCTCATGAGTAGCTCTGCGGGGTTAGGTGCCACAGTACCTGCTGGTATGATGTCTACACGTTCACATATATGGTCGGGCTGTATCACATCTTTGATAGTCAATGTATCGTCAATCAGATAGTTGGTAACACCTTTGTGCCCTCTTCTGTTGGCGCCAGTGAGTGTACCTTTGCGTAGGTCGAGGTCAACAAGGCATACTTTCTTGTTAGCAAAGGTCAGACTCATGGCGAGGTTACGTGAGATAAACGTTTTTCCCGCTACTGCATTGAATGATGCCAACATGACTACTTGCTGCTTCTTTCTTCGTGACATGAAGGCCATATTCGTGTGTAATATGCGGAATCCCTCCGATGTCATATCATTGCCGTTTTCGCTTACAAATATGGCTTTTTTGTCTTTCTTGCTCGCTTTTACGGCTACCGTATCTACGGGGATTTCACCTACGAGAGGGATGGTAACCTCATTCTCTATATCTTTGCGGTTATGTACTCGTGTGTCCAGAAACAGTATAGACAAGAAGATGCCTGCAGGAATCGATAGTCCGAGGAGCAATCCCAATATGATTACTTTATTGCGTGATGGAGCGATAGGCCACATGCTTCCTTCGGCATTGTCTACTACCCATGCATTGTCGTTGACCATAGCTTGTGACAAAGCGTTCTCTTCTCGTTTGTTGAGCAAGAAAAGGTATAGACTTTCCTTGATTTTCTGTTGACGTTCGATGGTCAGCATCTGTCGCTGCTTGGTAGGCATCGTCTGTACACGCACCTGCGCTGCTGTCTCGCGTTTTTGTGCCTCTCTCAGTCTCATGTTGAGGCTGATAATCATGTTGTCTACAGCACCGATGATACTTTGCTTCAATGCCACAAGCGATGTGTTCATCTCCTCTACGATGGGGTTCCGCTCACTGCTTTCGTCGAGTAGCTTGTCGCGTTTGAGCTTGGTCATATTGTATTGGGCAATCTGCGATTCGATACCCATGTCGCTGATACCCGTGTTGGCTGGTATGAGGTCTTTATTCTTGCTTGGGTCAGTCAAGTATTCCTTGATATAGCTTGCTACGCGGAGTTGTGTCTCTGTCTCCATGACATCAGAGCTATATTTCTGTGACTCACTGGAGTATTGCCCAGCTACAGTGCTGAGGTCAATGATGCTGTTTTCTCGTTTGAACGACTCTATTTGTCCCTCTACACCGCCGAGCTCTTTTTCAATTACTTCAAGACGACCATTGATGAAGTTGGTGGTATTTTCTACCATCAAGTTCTTGTCGGCCACAGTGATGTCGTTGTATACGACAATCATCGTGTTCAATATGTTTTGTGCACGTAAGGGGTTGTTGTCTTTGAGTGCCAGTTTTAATATGGAGGCCTCGTCTTCTTCCTGTCTGATTGATACAGCTGCACGATAACGGTCGGTAACTACATCCAATGGTAACTTTTCTATTTTGATTTCCTCATTAAACCATTCCGATGTATAATAAGGCGTTGAGGTAATCGTGATGACCTCTCCATTGATGTGTATGGTATCATTCTTACTCAGCTGGTATGCCTTAGTGCTTTCTCCTATCTGTCGAGTTACGGTGATAGAGTCTTCATTTTGTGGAATTACGTTAAAGGATATATACGCATCCTTCATCGTTTGCGGGAAGTTGGCATTGATGGGCGATTTCCCATAGAGCTCAATCCAACGTAGCTTGATTTTTGTCTGATAGTTTACTTCTGCATGAGTGCGGCGTACGGTTTCGCGCATCAGTCGTTTGGAGCGGAACTGTAGTATTTCGTTGGCTACATTTACTTTGTTTACCAGATTGTCGTATCTGTCAAATCCTGCCGAATAGGTGTTTTTGTTTGAGGGGTCCTTGATGATGACCGTTGTTGACTGATAGTATGTAAAGGGTGTCTTGGCATATTGCAGATAGGCAATGCCGCCGCATAGGGCTACACCTAAAACAAACCAAGGCCATTTGGACAGTAGGTAGAAGAACAGGTCAAGGATGTTCAGTCCCTGATTTTTCTTTTGTGCTGATTGGTTCATTCTTTTATATGAGTTGTTTGATTTAATACTATAGCTGGCGCATCCACCAGATTAAGGTAGTCAGTGTTGATGAGATGCTTAGGAGCAGTGTTCCGTATTGTATGATACGGTCTTCTTTGTCCTTTTTCTTAAACTTGGGTTCTACGTACACGATATCGTTCTGTTGCAGGTAGAAGCAGGGCGACTCGAAGATGTCGATGCTCGTGAGGTCGTGCTTGAATACCTGTCGTGTTTCGCCTACCTCGCGAATCACTGATACCTTGTCTGTAGCTGCGTTAGCCGTCAACTCTCCGGCATTGGCAATTGCTTCGAGTATGGTCACACGATCGCCATCTGCAATTTTTATTCCAGGACTGTTGACAGCTCCCATCACAGTATACTTAAAGTTGAGTATCTCTACCATGACCAGTGGGTTCTTGATATAGTCGCCTTCAATGATACGTTGTCTTATGGTGTTGGTTACCTCATTGATAGTCATTCCCTCTACATGGATGATACCTAACATGGGGAAGTCGATGTTGCCGTTAATATCTACACGATATCCCTTCTCTCTTTCTGCTCCTGTGGGCGCTGTAGCTACGCTACCATCCGTTTTTATTTGGTACGATCCACTCTGAATGTTGAATGGTATAGCCAGTTCAGGGTTCTTACTGCTTACGATGATGCTCAGGCGGTCGTCACGATGTACGATAGGGTCATGCTTCTTGTCGATGGGGTAGAACAGTCCCATCTGCATATCTTCTAAATAAACAAAGTCTTTGTTTGATGAGCATGAGGCAAGTATCATCATCGCTATCATGCATAAAAGAGCATTTTTCCTTTTCATATGTCTTTTTTCGTTTATTTGTGTTTTCTACTTGTTGTTATGCCCTCTAGGGCTGTTGATGCAGCCTCCTTGTTAGGCAAACATTGCAGCAAACTTACAACAATATTTTCAGATACCCAAACAAGACGGTCACATAAGTTGTTATAGAGCGCAATATTTTGTGTTATTACCGCACAACTGGGCGCTATGGCGGTAAATGCGGCTATGTCTGACAACTGTCGGTAGCAGTTGGTGGGTGCTTGCTGCAATCGAGTGATGGCAGCCAATGGATAGCCTACATTACGGTAGCAAGGAGTCTTCCCGCTCCATGGTGTGCCGTATACCCAAGCACCTTGTCCTGGTATGATGCGTATGGCCGGATTATCATCATTGATGAGTTCACATCCAGGAATCTGTTCCTGCCATAGTGCTGCGTGTGTGCTTTTTCCTGTACCACTTTTCCCGAGGAATAGGTATGCTTCTCCTTTATAGCTTATGGCTGAGGCGTGTATACCCATACCATCTTCACGCAATAGGGCTTGAGAAAAGGCAATGCGTAGCATGGCACTCAGCATTTGGGCTATATAGGGGTCGTCCCATTGCATAGCTACGGCTATGTGTCTAAACTCATGGTCAGTTACCATGGTATGACGATGTGTGGCACCTATGATACCAGTGTCAATACGGAAGCCGTTGTCAAGTTGCCATATACATACATTCCCCATATCGTTTACCGATTCTTCCAGCAATTGACCTTGGGACGATGTGGCTGGTTTCTCTGTTGTATCGAATCGGAAAAGAGGTTCTGACTGCTTGTTTCCAAGGCTCTCAAAATCAGAGAATGAGGGTAGGAACTTGCGGCAATCAATCCCTTCGGGTACGATGACTTCGAATAGGTAGTCGGCTACTTGGTAATACATTTATTTTGAATTCTCAATGTGTAATCGTTCCTTTGGTTAGTTGTATGATTGTCCACAACGCCTCATTTCGTGCATACCTCCATGAGAAATGTCTATTTCTCCAAAAGGTAGCTAAGGTTTGTCGTTTGTGTTGCCATGTTGTCACAGGCTTTTGGGAGGAGAGGGCATGCTTCCCGAAGTTTCCTCCACGGCTAATGATTTCCTGCAGTGGATGGGTGTCTATCTCTTCTAGGTTGGTGTAGGGTTGCAACTCCTGCGCCAGTCCTAGGTGCTTCACCATGAAGGCGTGTAGCAGTATGCTCCACGTCTCGATACCAGCTTGGCGGTATATCTCTCGTAAGGTGTCGTGCGATAGGCTTTCTTTGTAGTAGTGATAGGCTCGTGCCATATCGCACAGTTGACGTAGCCCTATGCCTACTCCTATGCAATGCTTTAAGATATGTGTATTTAGTAGCAATATGTTGAGTGTAGGGGAGAGACTGGGTATTTCCTTGATATAGCTATCGTTTGTGTGCAGTTCTTTCATAAGGCTCTTGATATAGCGCCTTTTGCTTGGTGACTGTATATCGATGAGGGTAGGGTGATGCTCAACCTCAATACCCTTCCATGTGTAGCATACGCTACCATCGGCATGTGTCTCGTAAGGAATGTGCTGCTCGTGGAGTAGTGTGATGGCTTTTTGCTGCTCCTTTTCATCAAAGTACAGGTCTATATCTCCACATTCACGTAGCAGTGGCGTTTCATACATGGTGGCAACTGTTTGCCCTTTGAGTACAATAGGGGCTAGTCCATGTGATGCAAATAGGGTGAGCAGACGGTTCAGCGTTTCATTCATCAGTTTGTTGTTGCGCTCTATGCGGTCGGCCTCAGCCACCCATCTGAATAGGATAGAGTGGGGGGGATGTAGCTCCTCGGGCAGGAGCATGATACCTTGGAATACAATGCCCCCTATAGCTTGCCGGTGTGCCTCTTTGTAGAGTTGGGCCCATCGGTCAGTTGTTATAGGAAAGTGACTGAGGTCTTCTACTTTCCCCCACAAACCTGCTCTTACAAGGGTGTATAGCGCCTCCATCATGAGTTCTCGTCGTTCCCACTTGAGGTTATCAGTTCAAATCGTATCCATTCGTCGAGCAGCACCTGTGCATCGTGTGTGGCTTGCTCTTCGGTGATATCGTACTGCTCGCATAATGTTTGTGCCATGTCAGCGATCGTGAAGTCGCGTTTGCTCATTTCTTCCCATAGGATGGCGGCAGTTTCGTTAAGTGTGTATACATTTACCATATTGACATGTCCAGTATGGTTGTCTACCACCATATATTTACTGCCAATCTTGCGTAGCTGTAGATTCGTTTTTAATCTCATGCCTTCAGTACATTGTTATATATGTCTATAGCCTTCTCTATCATTTTCTCTTGTGTGAAGTAGGTCTCATAGCGTTTGCGTGCTCCTTCTGCGAACATTTGGTATGTTTGTTCGTCCTCGATGATGGTTTGTATAGCTTCGGCTATTTCTTGAGGATTGCCAGGTGTCACATTGAGTCCTGATACGCCATGCTCGTTCACCCATGCCACTCCCGAACCTGGAATCTTGGTTGCTACTACGGGCTTAGCACTGCTCATGGCCTCTATCTGTACGATGCCGAATGCTTCTGTCTTCTGTACTGATGGCAGGCAGAATAGTTTACATGCGGTGTAGTATGCCGGTACCTCATTCTCTCTGACGAACCCAATGAGCTGTACCTTGTTCTGTAATCTCAACTCTTCTGTGAGGGCTCGTAGCTCCGGCATCAGAATACCTGCACCACCGATGATTACTACATAGTCGTCGGGGAGGTACTGGGCTGCTTTTACCAGGTTGGAGTATCCTTTGTAATGTACCAGTCGGCCCATTGAGAAGATGATTTTTCGATTGTGATAGATGCCTTCCAAGCGTTTAGCACCTATAGGGTCGTGTAGCATTTCATCTACACCGATAGGCAGATAGGTCGTTTTGTGCTGTACCTCTTGTAGATCCGGTGACTCACGTATATATATGGGGGTAGTACCTACTATGAGGTCGGCCCGCTTGATGAGCCATTTCTGAAAGGGCCTATATAGTCGCAAGAGAGACTTCTGACGTATGATGTCGCTATGCCAGTGTA
>JAEIGA010017748.1_pt1 | contig 10840 bp, 10 predicted proteins | sample 9270691 | NCBI WGS metagenome assembly JAEIGA01 (sample SAMN17057246, study PRJNA624740) | gut metagenome | biome: biome; isolation source: fecal sample | host: Bos grunniens | place: China: Xizang | collected 2019 | reverse complement strand
GTCTGTAAGTATGCGGGGGTGTGTGTTGAACTTGATTGCGGAGTTTTCCGTGGGCAAGCCGTAAGCGTCAAAGCCCATGGGGAAAAGTACGTTGAAGCCCTGCATACGTCTTTTACGGGAAACTACCTCAAGGCCGGAATAAGCCTTGATGTGGCCAACGTGCATACCGGAGCCGCTGGGATAGGGGAATTCTACAAGACCATAGAATTTGGGTTTTGTAAAGTCATCGGAGGCGTGGAAGATGCCTGCATCCTCCCATCTTTCCTGCCATTTTTTTTCAATGCTTTTGAAATCGTATTTCATTTTGTCTATATACTCCTTGATATCAGCAAGTTATTCTGTAACGATGTTTTCAATAGAAATGTCTTCAGCATCCGCCCAGAGCTTTTCAAGCTTGAAGAAATCTCTCTGCTCGCGGTTGAAGATGTGTACCATAACGGAACCGTAGTCCAAAACTATCCAGATGCCGGATTCATATCCGTCCATACCGGTATGGTTTATACCCTGCTCGCCGAGCTTGTATTCAACCTCGCCCGCAAGGCTCTTTATATGGGTGTTGGAGTTGCCTGTGCAGATAACGAAATAGTCCGTCATAACGGTCTGATCGTTTACTCTGAGCAGCTTCAGCTGGCCTGCCTTGTTTGCGTCTAGGATCTTAACTATCTCTTCCGCAAGCACAAGGGAGCTTTCCTTCGCTTCGTTTTGTTCTGCGATATTCTGTGTGTTATCCATGCTTTTCTCCTTTTTCATTTATTCTGTTTTATCCAAATCTGAATAATAATAGTCGCTTATATAAGGGTTTTCGCCGTTGGGATCATCGGTGAATACTGCGTTTTTATCGAAGATATCGTACTCGATATCTTCACCAAACGCATTCATAAATCCGTTTATGTCGGCAAGCGCCGCTTTTTTGTTCAGGGCATAGTATATCCACGCCCCTGTTTTCGGGTTTTGCACAGTGCTTCCCGAAATCGTTTTTATCTCTATATTTGAAGGTCCTATACCATATACCATAGCAGCGAAAAATGCAATGTCATCGGCGCCCGCATCGGTGGTAACGGTGGAAATAAGATTTCCCGCTATCTTGACCGCGCTTTCAGGAGAAAGCTTACCAAGAACCTGGGTGTATACCGCCTTTAGGAAATCTCCCCTTGCCTCTACCCTTCCGATGTCGCCCGTGGCATATCCTGCGCGGTAGCGGATGAACTGCTCCGCCGACTTACCGTCAAGAACCTGCAGGCCTGCTTTCAGGTGGATATAAAGATCCTGCTCGGGGTCCTCGTAATCCATATCGAAGGGCACGTTGTATTCAACTCCGCCTATGGCATCTATAATGCCAACGAAAGCCTTTGTGTCCATCAGCACGTATCTGTCGATAGTTACGCACAGGGATTTTTCAAGGCTGTCGCAAAGCCGTTCCATAGCGCTCTTTCTTCTCTGCGCTCCCGTGTGTGAGGATATATTATACGCCGCGGTGTAAATGCTGTTCACGCGGTTTACACGGAAATCTGCCGTGTCGCGGTTGATATAGGTGTCGCGTGGTATCTGAAGCACGTTTATTTTTCCGTTGGCTCCGTCAATGGAGACCAGCATCATAACGTCCGTGTTATTTGATACTCTGTCCACGCCGCAAACCAGGAAGGTGTAAAAATCCTCTTTTCTGTTGTATACGTCCTCGCCGCCGTTCATGTCCGCAGGCGGAGCGATAAATGGCGGTGTCTGCTCTACTGCAGGGCGGAAGAATGCCGCCGCGCATACGCACAGCAAGCACACACACAGCACGCTCATCACCGCCGTCATAAGGACGATGGGGGCTTTGCGCATGCTTTTTTTTCTTTTGTTTTTTCTGAAATTTTTGATTTCGCCGTTATTTGCGTTCACAAGAAAACTCCCTTACAATATCATAGAATTCCATGCTTCAATCATTCTAAGGTCTATCTTTTTTCTTTTTAGCGCCAGAAAGCCAAGGGTGTTTTCTATTATCTTCATGGTGACATCGCAAAGCAAAGCCTCCGCTTTTGTGCGCTCACCGTTTATTTTTCCACATTCATTGTGTAAATATTCCCGCATTTCCATGCAAGAGCGATGTGTTCGTGTTTCCTCCGTGAAATCCGCTATAAAAACAGCCATATCAAGCTTGCTCATTCCTGCCTTTGCGGTAGTATGGCAGAATATTGCGGAAAACACTTCTTCGTCCACAATTTCAGCTCCGTAAAGCTCACGGGCAAAATACGCGCCCGTTTTTTCGTGCATAGTAGCAGGCTCGGACGAAGCGTCTATTCCGTATTTACGGAACATTTCCGCCTGTTCCCCATCGGAAAATTTCTTCGTTATATCGTGAAGCAGAGCGGCAAGCCTTGCCTTCTCCTTCTCCTCCTCGGAAAATCCGCAGACATCGGCTATATATTCCGCTTCCCTTACCACGGAGAGCGTATGGGAAAATCTTTTTTCACCCTGAAAGGAGAGCACATCCGCCTTTATTTTCTCAAGATCGTATGCTCTCATCTGTAAAGTCCCTTTTCCTCGATAAAATCAAGGATTTTTTCGGGAATATACGCAGAGCAATCATCCCCCGTGCTTATCATACCGCGGAGCTCCGTAGAGGATATGGGGAACGGCTCTGCGGCAAGCTCGCGGATGGTCGCGCCGTATTCCTCGGTATAAAGCTTTTTCTTCTCATCTATTTTTTTGCGGAGCTCGGGGGTATCGTTTTCACGAACCATGAGTACCAGCGTGCACATTCCGAAAATATCGCGGAATCTGTACCACTGGTCGAAGGTAAGGAACATATCCGTGCCACAGAGCATGAAAAGCTCGCCATTGCCCGTAAATTCCGGCAACGTCTGCACGGTATAGCTCTTTCCCTCGCGCTTAAGCTCCGTATCGGAGACCACTATCTTCTCCTCGCCCTCAAAGGCGATCTTAACCATTTCAAGGCGGAGATAGGGGTCGTCGTTTCCCGATATCTGCTTGTGAGGCGGGATCCTGTCGGGTATAACGTAAAGCACGTCCAGCTCAAGCTCCGAAAGGAAAGCCTTTGCCGCCTTGATATGACCGTTGTGTATGGGTGAAAAGGTGCCGCCGAAAATGCCTGTTCTCATATTATACCTCGGTTGAATTTTTTATTTTTTCTTGAATTTCTTTGCGCCGTAGCTTTTGGGAGCCGGCTTCATTTCATACTTTTTAGCCGCCTTGTAGCCGGGCTTTACCACAGGCTTTTTAACGGGCTTCTTCTCGGGAACGATCTCGCAGAGCTTCTCGATATCGAACTTTTTGTTCTTCTCGGAGGGGCGGTAGAGGATGAAGCGTGAGCCAACGACGCTTACCACGTCTGCGCCAAGCTCTTCCGCGATAGTGTCAGCCGCCTCGCGTGCAAAAAAATCGCTGTTTTCAAGTGTGCGGAGCTTTATAAGCTCACGGGCTTCAAGAGCATTGTCTATCTGCTCCAGCATATTGTCATTGATGCCGCCCTTGCCAACCTGAAAGATAGTATCGTAATCGTTTGCGCGACCGCGAAGGTACGCGCGCTGTTTGCTTGTAAGCATAATTTTTTCCTTATCCTATAATTATTTTCTTTTTTTTATTTCTTTAGTAAAGCTTTCGGAAAAAGCAGCCATTGCTCTTGCCCTGTGGCTTATCGCATTTTTTTCTTCCGCATTTACCTCTGCAAACGTCTTATTAAGAGGCTCATAGAGGAAAAGCGGGTCGTATCCGAAACCGCCCGTGCCGCGGTAGTCAAAAAGTATCGTTCCGGGGCATTCGCCGCGGCTAAAATAGCCTTGGTCGGGATTCTCGGGGAAAACGTAGGCTATCGTGGAAACGAATTTCGCCGTGCGCTTTTCTGCGGGCACATCCGCCATCTTTTCCAGCAAAAGCTCGTTGTTGTTCCTGTCGTTGCAGGGCTCACCCGCATAACGCGCGGAGTAAACTCCCGGCTCGCCGCCCAGCGCATCAACGCAAAGGCCGGAATCATCGGCAACACCGATATATCCCTTTTCGGCAACGGCGCGCGCCTTTATGAAAGCGTTTTCCTCAAACGTTTCGCCGTCCTCAACGATGTCATCCGTAAAACCGATATCACGGAGTGTAAGCACTTTTATGCTCTCAAGCCCGTTTTCGGCACACATTTTGTTTATAAAATATTCAAGCTCAACTACCTTGTGCTTGTTGTTTGAAGCAAGTACGATCTCCATTTTACGCACCTCACTCGAAGAGGGCGTTTATGAAGTCCTCGGAATCGAATTCCTCAAGGTCGTCCATCTTTTCGCCCACGCCGATAAATTTAACCGGTATATCAAGCTCATGCTTGATGGCAAGCACGATACCGCCCTTTGCCGTACCGTCAAGCTTTGTGAGAACAAGACCCGTGATCTCTGCCGCGTTCTTGAACTCTTTAGCCTGAATAAGTGCGTTCTGACCCGTTGTGGCATCGAGAACGAGAAGTGTCTCACGTACTGCGTCGGGAAGCTCGCGGTCGATAACTCTGTTTATCTTGGCAAGCTCTGCCATAAGGTTCTTCTTGTTGTGGAGTCTGCCCGCCGTATCGATGATAAGAACGTCCGCATCTCTCTTTTTAGCGGCAGCCGCAGCATCGAAAACCACCGCCGCGGGGTCGGAGCCCTCTGTGTGGCGGATTATGTCAACTCCTACTCTGTCTGCCCAAACCTCAAGCTGGTCTATTGCCGCCGCGCGGAACGTATCCGCCGCCGCGAGCAATACCTTTTTGCGCTTTCTCTTCATTACGTTTGCTATCTTCGCAATGGACGTTGTTTTGCCAACGCCGTTTACGCCGATAACGAGGATGACTGTCATCGCGCCCTTCTTCTCGGCAATTGGTTCGCCCTTGCCCACCATTCCGCGGAGTATCTCAAGGAGAACCTCGTGTGCGGCTCTGGGGTCGGTGATGTAGTCTACGGCGATTCTGTCGCGAAGCTCGTCAAGTATCATTTCCGTTGCTTCAACGCCTATATCCGCCGTGATGAGTATTTCCTCAAGCTCATCCATCATATCCTCGTCCACCTCAACAAAAGCGCGGAAAAGATCGTTTATGCTCTCCACAAGTGCGCTTTTGGTTTTGGCAAGACCCTGTTTAAGTTTATCAAAAAATCCCATATTTATCTGACCTCTCAGTTAAGAACTACGCCGGTTTTCTTTTCTATCTCCGCAACGTCTACGGAAAGGACCTGCGAAATTCCTTTTTCGTGCATCGTAACACCGTAGAGTGTGTCTGCCACCTCCATAGTGCCGCGACGGTGTGTTATAATAACGAACTGTGTTTTCTCGGAATATTTTTTTACGTATTCCGCAAATTTATCTACGTTTACCTCGTCGAGCGCCGCCTCGATCTCGTCCATTATGCAGAAGGGCGCGGGGCTTACCTTCATAATGGCGAAGTAGAGGGCGATGGCGATAAACGATTGCTCGCCACCCGAAAGGAGCGAAAGGCTCTTTATTACCTTTCCGGGGGGAGCCGCCTTTATTTCGATACCGGATTCGAGAACGTTATCGGGGTCTGTAAGAGATATCTCTGCGTGACCGCCGCCGAAAAGCTCTGCGAAAACGTTGCCGAAATGGGTATTTACAAGCTGTATGGTTTCCGTGAAATCCCTGCGCATCTGATCCTCAAGAGATACTATTATCTCGGAGAACTGTTCCTTGGATTCCTTAAGGTCGCTCACCTGCTTTGAAAGGAAGGTATAACGTTCGTTTACCTCTTTATATTCCTCGATAGCGCCTACGTTGACATGACCGAGAGCTCTTATTCTCTCACGGCATTTTGTCTGCACGGATACCATGGACGTACGGTTTTCCTCCGTCACCTTTTCATATCCGAGGGCGCAAGCCGCGCTGTACGAAAGCTCGTATTCATCCCAAAGGAAGGAAAGAAGCTTATCCTTCTTTTCCACCATGCTCTTATGGGCGGATTCAAGCCTTGTATATTCGCGGAAAATAAGCTCACGCGTGTGTGAAAGCTCTTTTTGCTTTGCGCGGTTTTCGTTCTGTTCCTTTTCATACTGAAGGGATACCGCGGAAAGCTCTGCCTTTTCCCTTTCAAGCGCGGAAACAGTGCCGCCGGCGCCGGCGATAGTGGCTTTGTAATCCTCTATCTCCGCCTTTGCGCTCTTAATGCTTTCCCTTGCCGCAGCCATACTCTGTGTAAGCTCTTCACGGCGAAGCGCGTATTCCTCCGCCTTTTCCTTTGCGCTTCCCGCAACGGAAAGAAGGAGCTCAAGATTCTTTTCTGCTCTCGCAAGCTCTACCGCTTTTTCGCTCTTATCCGCGCGGAGCTTGTCTGCTCTTTTGGAGAGAGCCGTTCTTTCCGCCTCAAGCTTTTCGCCGCGTGCGGTAAGCTTCGCTATCTGGGCGCCGAATTCCCTTTCCTTTTCGGAAAGGCTCTTGGCATTATCCGCGGTCTTAAGCATTCTGCTCTCAAGGGCTTTCTGCTCCTCGCAAAGGTCGGAAAGCGTGCTTTCCATGGTCTTGCCTGTAGAAAGAAGCACCTGGAGCTGTGTGGATTCCGCATCCTTCATGGTGCGGAGCACGGAAAGGTTGGCAAGCAAGCCATCCTTGCGCTTTTTAAGCTCGGCGCTTGCCGCTTCGTTTTTCTTTATTTCAGCAGTAACGGATGCAAGCTCTTTTTCCATAGCCGCAAGGTCCGCCTGCATCTTTTCTATCTGGGCATGGCGTGAAAGCATATTGCTTCCGTTCTGCGCAGAACCGCCCGTAAACGAACCGCCCGCGTTTACCACCTGACCGTCAAGTGTAACTATCTTATATCTGTAATCAAGAGCGCGCGCAAGCTTTGCGGCGTTGTCGATGTTGTCCGCAACGATTATTCTGCCGAGCATATTGCGTATGATACCGGAGAATTTCGCGTCCGCGCGGACAAGCTTTGAAGCAACGGCGATAAATCCGCGCTTTGCCGTGAGCATCATTTTGTCGGCGTCTATTTCCGTTCCGTTCACAGTGGTCACGGGACAGAACGTAGCTCTGCCCGCATTCTGTCTTTTAAGGTATGCAATAGCCGCCTTAGCGCCTGCCTCATCCTCTGTAACTATGTTCTGCAAAGCACCGCCGAGAGCTGTTTCAAGGGCAAGGGAATACTGTGTATCCACCTCTAAAAGCAACGACACAGGACCGTATATCACGGGCTTTGAGCCGTCGGGAGCGACTATCTTGCCTGTTTTATAGGCGTTCATAAGGAATTTTACCGCACGGGAATATCCCTCGAAAAGCTCCTCCATATTCACAAGGTTCTGTATTTTTACCTTGGTCTGTGATATTTCTATGAATATCTTGCTCTTCTTTTCGGCAAGGAGGGAGTTTTCCTTTTCATTTTCCGCGCGCTGAGCATCAAGTGCATCAACCTCGCCGGAAAATCCCTTTTCCTTCTGAACATAGCCTTGTATTTTTTCCTCCGCTTTGGCTATACGCGCGCGGAGCATTTCTATATCCTCTTTGTATTTAGCTATATCTTCATCAAGCTCGGCGCATTTCTGCTCGCCGGCCTCTCCCTGGGATTTTGCCACGGAAAAAGCCACTCTCGCTTCCATTGTCTGGGCATTGAGGAATTCTATATCCTTGGCTATCTCCGCCTTTTCCGCATCTATGCCGCGAAGAACGGAGGATATTTCAAGAAGCTCTGCCTCTATCTGCTCAAGGGCTGAAACCATTGTGTTTCTTTCCCTTTCCGCTTCATTATATTCATCAAGGCGCGCATGATATTCCTTGTCGGCTCCGCTTATGGAAGCATCAAGCTCAGTAAGCTTTGCGGAAGCGCTTTCAAGCACCTGACCGTAGTGGGAAAGGTCGTTCTCCTTAACGAGAATACCCGATTTCGCTTCGTGAAGTTTGCTTGTGATCTCTGCTATCTTTGCGTTTGCACGCTCGTATTCGAGCTTGTTTGACTGTATCTTTTCAAAGAGAATTTCGTCCCTTGCGTCTATTTCCGCAAGAGTTTCATCGGATGCGTCAAGCTCGTGCTTGGAGAAGGTAAGCTTTTCCGCAAGCTCCTTCTCGCTCTTGCCCGCATTCTCTATATCGTAGACGGAAAGTGAGATATCCGCCGCTTTTTTCTGTTCGTATATTTCGAGGTATCTTCTCGCCTTTTCCGCATGCTTTTCAAGGGGACCTATGCGTCCCTCAAGCTCGCTTAAGATGTCAGAAAGTCTGGTAAGGTTATCGTCGGTTTCGCGAAGCTTCTTTTCAGCCTCGTTCTTTTGATAACGGTATTTGGCAATGCCCGCAACCTCCTCGAACACAGAGCGTCTTTCCTCGCTCTTTTGGGAGATTATCTCCGCTATTTTTCCCTGACCGATTATGGAATATCCGTTCTTACCAAGACCCGTATTCAGGAAAAGCTCGATGATATCCTTAAGACGGGCATTTTTGCGGTTTATAAAATATTCGCTGTCGCCAACACGGTAGTATCTTCTGGTTACTACTATCTCGTCGTATTCGGCAAGGTTTTCGTTCTTGCCCGCTTCCTCGCTGTTGTCAAATACGACCGATACCTCCGCATATCCCATGGGACTGCGCTTGTGAGAGCCTGCGAAGATGACGTCCTCCATCTTTGAGCCTCGGATGCTCTTCGAGGACATTTCGCCAAGAACCCATCTCATAGCGTCGGAAATATTGGATTTTCCGCTTCCGTTGGGTCCTACTACAACCGTGATACCGCGATTGAAATTTATTACCGTTTTATCCGGAAACGATTTGAAGCCCTGAAGTTCAAGAGATTTCAATCGCATACATTCTTTTTCCTTTCTTCCAGTGTCAGTTTTATTTCGTCCTTAAACTGCCCGTTTTCAATAACCTTAATTTCGCAAAGAGAGAATTTTTCACGCAGATATTTCTCGTTTGCTTTCTTTTGTCCTATCATTTTAGAGACAGAGCCCTTTGGAACCGAGATAACGGCTCTTTTTCCGTCCGTATCCATTCCCTCAAGAGCCTTCTCCGCCATATTTCTGTAAAAGCGCGACCATATAAGCTCGCCCGTAGCTTCGTGATAGGGGCTCGATATTTCACTGCCCTCGGTGAGAAGCTCCGTTGACTGAAGTCCCACTCTGATGACCTTTACACCGTTCTCGGCAAAAACACGAAGCACTTCTGCCCCCTCGGATATCACGCTTTCCATTTCGCGACAGGCGTACTCTCCGCTGAACATCATATTTTCAAGCTCCGTTCCTCGGAACACGACGGTTGGATATATTCTCGCGCCCTGCGCGCCCATTTCGCATATCCTTTTGGCTGTGTAAATATCCTTTTGCAAATCAGAGCCCGGGAGTCCTGTCATCATCTGTCCCACAAGCTCAAATCCGTATTCACATATAAGGGCGCACGCCTTCTCGGTCTGTGCCGCCGTGTGTCCCCTTCCGCTTTTAAGGAGAACACCGTCATCCATACTCTGTATGCCAAGCTCAATGGATCTTACTCCGTGGCTTTTCAGTATATCAAGTATTTCTCTATCAATGTAATCGGGGCGTGTGGAAAGACGTATACTGTCCACTCTGCCCTCGTCTATATATTTTTTCGCAGTCTTAAGGAGATACAGCATTTCTCCGCGGTCGATTCCCGTAAAGCTGCCGCCGAAGAAGGCTATCTGAACGTCCACACCTTCCGGCACGGTGGCAATAGCTTCCTCTATCTCAACGCTAACGGAGGAAAAATCCGCGCTCTCGCATCCGGATATCTTTCGCTGATTGCAAAAGACGCAGGTATTGGGACAGCCCATATGCGGCACAAATATGGGTATATTTCTATGTTGCTTTTTCATCAGCTTCCCTGCTCGCCGAAGAGCTTGAGAGCGTCACGGGCGGCGTTCATTTCCGCCTCCTGTATACGCTTACCCTCGCCCCTTCCTATTACGTTGCTGTTAAGCTTTACCACACAGGTAAAACGCTTATCGTGGTCAGGACCGCTCTCGCCGATCTTCTCATACTGGAGAGTTTCGCCGTTTTGCTGAACTATCTCCTGAAGCAAGGATTTGGGGTCGTTGAATTTGTGCTGAGCAAAAATACTTTCCACCTGCTTTTTCACCAAAGGAAGGAAAAAATCCTTAACACAGTTAAGACCTCCGTCAAGGTACATAGCCGCGGCAAGAGCCTCAAAAGCATCCTCAAGGTTGGATGTTCTGTCCCTGCCTCCGTTTTTATCCTCGCCGTTTCCAAACAGCATATATTTACCAAGCTCAAGTTCTCTTGCAAAGCCCGCAAGAGAAACGCTGTCAACTATTTCTCGGCGAAGGTTGGAAAGCTCGCCTTCCGGCTTCTCGGGGAAGGATTTATAAAGATACTCGCTTGTTATTATGGACAAAACAGAATCCCCCAAGAACTCAAGTCTTTCGTTAGAAGATATCTGCTCGCTCCTGCGTTCATTAGAGTAAGATGAATGGCAAAGTGCATTTCGCAGGAGCTTTTTGTCGGTAAATTTATATCCAAGTTTTTCTTCAAGAGTGTATGTTTCGTGAACAGGACGTTTTTTCTTTTCCGGCATAACCTGCTCCTTTCATATATTTCTCATTCGTACACGTGCACGTATCCTCCGGGAATCCGTTTACTTACCAAAAATCCCTCTTCATTTGCGGATAAAGTCACATGAATACAATTATACTAATACAGTATACATCATAACAAGTCAAATTTCAAGTCAAAACAGTACAAAAAGTAGTGCTCACATACAGTTTTTTGCAAATTTCCATACCATAAAAAAGGCAGAGATTAAAAATCTCTGCCTTTTTATTTTATTCGGTTTCTTTTTTATATCCGCAGGACTCATTTATGCAGTAATGGAGCTTTTTGCCCTTCTTCTCAAGCAAAAGTGAGCCGCATTCGGGGCATTT
>JAEIGA010017747.1_pt1 | contig 10840 bp, 8 predicted proteins | sample 9270691 | NCBI WGS metagenome assembly JAEIGA01 (sample SAMN17057246, study PRJNA624740) | gut metagenome | biome: biome; isolation source: fecal sample | host: Bos grunniens | place: China: Xizang | collected 2019 | reverse complement strand
TTATGATTTAACTTTGCCACTTTCAAGATTTTTCTGTGCAAACAAAAACGAATTACAATTTCCTTTTAAAGTAATTCAAACAGACAGAGTTTACCGTGCAGAACGCCCACAAAAAGGACGCTTAAGAGAATTTGTTCAATGTGATATAGACATTTTAGGAGACTCATCAAAAAATGCCGAAGTTGAACTTATTGATGTAACAGCAAACGCAATCCTTTCAATTGGATTCAAAAACTTCCACATTAACATTAACGACCGCCGCATTCTAAGAAATCTTTTAGAAACAATGGGCTTTCAAAAAGACACAATAGATTCAGTTTGTATAACATTCGACAAATTAGACAAAATTGGTGCAGATGGAATTAAAGCAGAACTAGAAGAAAAACAATTCCCTCAAAATGCAATTAATTCTTTGTATGAATTTGTTTCGGCAGGTGACATAACTTTAGAACAAGTTGTTTCAAAATGTTCAGACCCATCAATTGCAGATGAAATTAAATATATAATTGAAACTGTAAACAAAGTTTCTGGCGGAAAATATAAAATCAATTATTGTCCAAACTTAGTTCGTGGCCAAGGATATTACACTGGCGTTGTTTTTGAAATTGCCAGTTCAGATTTTAATGGCGCAATTGGTGGCGGTGGCCGCTACGACAACATGATTGGAAAATTTATAAATCAAGACATTCCAGCAGTTGGTTTTAGCATTGGTTTTGAAAGAATATGTTCTATTTTGTTAGACCAAAAATATCAAATTCCAGAATCAAAAGAAAAATTGGCTTTACTCTACGACGATTCAATTGATTTTGCAAAAGTTATGGAAGATTCAAAAAACTTACAAAAAGAATATTCTGTTTCTATCATCAAAAAAGCAAAAAAAGCCGGCCCACAATTTGAGATGTTAGAAAAACAAGGCTACACAAAATTTGCCACATACAAAGACGGAAATGTAGTTGTGAAATAAAATTAAGAATTATTTTTGCTGAAATTCTCGGGTCCCAGCGACGAAAAAAAATCAATAAAGGCTCGCTACTAACGCTCGCTTTTTGATTTTTTTTCTGCGTCCCGCTCTTCTACAAATAAAAATTTAATTAAAACTTTATTTCAAACCTACATTCCTAAAAAAACGAAAAAGTGTAAATGAATTCACCAGACGTTAGCCTTATCCACCAAGGTTTGTTTACACATTCTGCAAGTGTCAAACAAAAAAAGAGCCATTCTTGACTTTTTTTCTGTAAAATGTTATATTGATATTGTCAGTTTAATATATTTTTTTATTAAAAAGACTCGTGGTTGCCACGGGTCTTTTTTGTTGCTTTTTATATTTAATAATTAAACTGCTTAAAATAGTTTATGGATTATATATCATATAAAGACATTAAGTATTATAAAGAGTGTGCAACTCTTGTTGAAGGTTTAGGTTACAAATTAGTAGACCTAAAAATTATTCCTGCTAAGACAATAACAAAAATTTCTGCAATAATCACTTCAACTGACCCAGAAGTTAGCCTTGGAGTAAATGATTGTGCAAAAGTTCACCGTGCATTGTTACCACGTCTTGAAGCACTTCTTGGAACTGAAGATACAACTATGGAACTTACATCACCAGGTATTGAGCATAACATCAAAAATGCTGCAGAATTTGCAATTTTTGTTGGAAGAAATGTTCGTGTTTGGGACAAAACAGTTACAGACTGGGTAAGCGGAAAAATAGTTAGTGCAGATGAAAAATCTGTTGAGTTGGAAAAAGAAGAAGGTGAACGTTTCACTGTTCTTTTTGAAAATATAGCTAAAGCAAAATTTACTTGTAATTAAATATAGGGGGCAAAAAAAATGTCAGAAATGGCAGACGCAATCCGTGAATTAATTCTTGAAAAAGGATTTTCAGAGGATTCAGTAAAACAAATTATTGAAAAATCATTAAAATCAGCTTATAAAAAAACTTACGGAACAGATGAAAATGCTATCGTAAAATTTAATGACGATATGTCAGATGTTTCTCTTTATTCTAGAAAAGTTGTTATTGACGGTGTTTATAACAAAGTTTTGGAAATTGAACTTGAAGAAGCAAAACTTTTATCACCAGATGTTGAAGAAGGTGATGAAATTGACATTCTTGAAGATCCAAAATCTTATGATAGACTTGCAGTTTCAACAGGTAAACAACAGGCACATCAAGGATTAAATGAAGACCTAAAGAAAACTTTGATGAATGAATATAAAGATAAAATTGGTGAAGTTATCATTGGTTATTATCAAAGAGAACGAAACGGCAATATCTATGTAGATTTAGGAAATGCTGGAAAAGTTGAAGGTTATTTACCTGTAAAAAATCAATCTAAACTTGAATATTACGAAAAAAATGACAGAATTAAAGCCTTAATTGTTGATATTAAACCAACAAATACAGGTATTCAATTAATTCTTTCTAGAAGTGACAAAAAACTTGTATCTTCAATTTTGGAAAGAGAAGTTCCAGAAATTAGCGATGGAACAGTTGAAATTATTAACATTGTTCGCGATGCTGGCTACAGAACAAAAGTTGCTGTTTATTCTAAACGCGAAGAAGTTGATCCTGTTGGAGCTTGTGTTGGACTTAAAGGTGTTCGTATTCAAAATGTCATTAATGAACTTTCAAAAGAAAAAATTGATGTTTTAAAATGGAATCCTGATCCAACTGAATTTATTAAAAATGCACTTTCACCTGCACAAGTTGAAAGAGTAGTAATTCTTGATGCAGAAAAACGTCAAGCTCTTGCAATTGTTCAAGAATCACAATTCTCTTTGGCAATTGGTCGTCAAGGACAAAACGTAAGATTGGCTAATAAACTTTGTGATTGGAACATTGATGTAAAAACTATTGAACAAGCAGAAGAAATTGACTTGTCTAATGTTGCAACTGTTCAAAATGCAAGAAATCTCTTTAATGATGATTATTCAGAAGAAAATTATGATGAAATTAATTCTGTTTCTGAATTACCAGGTGTTAATATTGAAATTGCAAATCTCTTAAAAGAAAATGGAATTGATTTAATTCAAGACTTTGTTGAAAAATTTGATGATAATGCAATTCAAATTGAAGGTATTACAAAAGAAGATCTTGATATTATTAACGAATTAATTAATCAAAATGTAGAATTTGTTGATGAAGAAGAATCTGAAAATGATGGTGCTGTAGAAGAAGCTTCTAATCAAGAAAATGATGAATCTCAAGATGAAGATGAATATTTCTGTCCTGAATGTGGCGTTAAAATTACCCTTGATATGACACAGTGTCCTAATTGTGGTACAGAATTTGAATTTGAAGAGGATGAGGAATAGATTACCGTATGGCAGAAGAAAACGAAAAAAAACCTGAATTTGTAGTTCATAAAAAACAACAAGATGCAACTCCTGCAACTCCAGAAAAAAAACGTGTTGTTGTTGTAAAAAGAAAAACAAATCAGAATCAAAATCAAAATTCTCAAAAACCATCTGAACAAAATCAAAAGAAAGATGGTGTGCATATTGTTGTAAAGAAAACTTCTACAAATGCAAATCAAAATCAGAATGCTGAAAATGATAAGGCAGAAAAAAACGTTTCAAAACCTGCAGAACAGGTTCAAAAACAAGAAGTTAAACCTACAACTTTTGATTTAAATGCAAAAAGACCTAACGTAAAAGCTGGAAATCTTTCAGATAAAGGTCGCCAAAATAGAAACGGAAACTTTAACCGCAATCAAAATGGTTTTAATAGAAACCAAAACGGTCAAAATGGACGTTTTAATAAAGAAGGTTCTACTGGTGGCTTTAATGGTGCTCAAGCTAGACAAAGTTATCAAAACCGCGAAAGAGATAACAATCAAAATCGTCAGGGTGGCTTTAATAAAGGTCAAAACGGTTTTAATAGAAATCAAAATGGTCAAGGCTTTAATAAAGGAAATGGCCAGGGCGGTTTTAATCGTGGTTCTAATGGTCAGGGCGGCGGTTTTAGACCTCCACGTCCAGGAATGGGTGGTGGAGCAGCTCCGTTACCAATTGATAATTCAAGAACACCAAGTAAAAAAGCAGCTTTTAAAGGTAAAAAACAAGTTTACAATCGTAAAGATGAAGAACAATACGATGATAACTTATTTGGTACAAAGAAAAAGGTTGAAACTCCAGCTAGCGTAGTTCCAAAAGAAATTGAAATTATGGAAACAGTTTCAGTTTCAGATTTGGCACGCAAAATGAACCTTAAAGCTAGTGAAGTTATTGGAAAATTAATGGGTATGGGTATGATGGTAACAATTACTCAATCTATTGACTCTGATACAGCTACTTTACTTGCTGCAGAATATGGTTGTGAAGTTCATCTTATTTCTCTTTATGATGAAACTGTAATTGAAAGTGAAAAAGACGATGGTGTTGAATTGTTGCCACGTCCACCAATTGTTACTGTTATGGGACACGTTGACCACGGTAAAACAAAAACACTTGACGCAATTAGAAATGCAAACGTTGCAGCAGGTGAAGCTGGTGGAATTACTCAGTCAATTGGTGCTTATTCAGTTAAAACAGATAAAGGTAAAATTACTTTCTTAGATACTCCAGGACACGAAGCATTTACTATGATGCGTGCTCGTGGTGCTCAAGTTACAGATATCGTAGTTTTAGTAGTTGCTGCGGATGATGGGGTTATGCCTCAAACTTTGGAAGCTATTAGCCACGCAAAAGAAGCTAAAGTTCCAATTATTGTTGCAGTAAACAAAGTTGATAAACCAGAAGCAAATCCAGATAGAGTTAAAACTCAACTTAGTGATCACGGACTTGCTCCAGAAGAATGGGGTGGGGACACTCAATATGTTCACATTAGTGCTTTGAAAGGTCAAGGAATTGATGATTTGTTAGACGCAATTCTTTTACAAGCAGAAATGCTTGAATTAACTGCAAATCACGAATGTAGAGCTGAAGGAAAAATTCTTGAAAGCCGTGTTGATCAAGGTCGTGGTGTTGTTGCTACAGTTGTTGTTCAACGTGGTAAATTACGTCAAGGTGATCCTTTTGTTGCCGGTATTTATTCTGGTCGTGTTCGTGCAATGTTTGATGACAGAGGAAAACGCATTCAAGAAGCTGGACCTTCAACACCTGTTGAAGTTCTTGGTATGGAAGAAATGCCAAACGCAGGTGATCCATTCCAAGTTCCAGAATCTGAAAAAGAAGCAAGAGCAATTTCTACAAAACGTCAGGAATTAAAACGCTTTGAAGCTGCAAAAGCAGTTAAACGTACATCTATTGATACACTTTATAAAGACATTGCAGACAGCGAAGTTAATGAACTTAAAGTTATTATTAAAGCAGACTTACAAGGTTCAGCAGAAGCTCTTAAATCTTCTTTGGAAAAACTTTCTACAAGAGAAATTCGTCTTTCTGTAATTCACTCTAGTGCTGGTGCAATTAATGAATCTGACGTTACTTTGGCTGCTGCAGACTCAAATGCAATCATTATTGGGTTTAACGTTCGTCCTACACCAAAAGCAAAAATTCTTGCAGAACAAGAATCTGTAGAAATTAGAAAATACAATATCATCTATAAGTGTGTTGAAGAAATTCAACAAGCTATGGAAGGTATGCTTTCTCCAGATACAAAAGAAGAAGTTATTGGTATGGTTGAAGTTCGCGATACATTCAAAGTTCCAAAAATTGGTGTTATTGCGGGTTGTACAGTTTCTGAAGGTGTTGTAAAACGTTCTGCAAGCGTTCATCTTGTTCGTGATGGAATTGTATTATTCAACGGAAAAATTGCTTCTCTTAAACGTTACAAAGATGACGCAAAAGAAGTTGCTGCCGGATTTGAATGTGGTTTAGGTCTTGAAAACTGGCAAGATATCCAAGTTGGAGATAAACTTGAAGTTTATGAAATTATTGAAGTTGCAAAACGTCTTGGAAAAACACTTGCAGAAGAAGAAGCCGAAGCTGCAAAACGCGGTGGAAAAACAGAATCTGAAGGAGATTTATAATGGGACAATATAGATTACAGAGATTGAATGATCAGCTCCGTGATGAAATTTCCCAATTAATTATTCGAGGGGAAGTAAAAGACCCTCGAGTAAGTACTTTTTTAAGTATTAATAGGGTAGAAGTAACTTCAGATTTAGGTTATGCAAAATGTTATGTTTCTTCTTTTTTGCCTGATGGACAATTAAAACATGGCGTTTCTGGATTAAATGCTGCTGCAGGATTTATTCAAAGAGAAATTGCAAAAAAATTAAGAATTAGACAATTTCCAAAACTTCAATTTGTACTTGATAAAGGTATGAAAGAAGGTTTTAAAATGGTTCAAAAATTAAATGAACTTGAACGCGAAAGTGAAGAAATTCAAAAACAGCAAAGTGAAAATGAATCTAATTAATTACAAATTTGTATTTAATTTTTCCATTTTCATCTTTTTCAATTAAACCAACAAAATTACCATCCGGTGCAAAAACTGCACTGGATGTTTTATTTAACAAAGAGTGTAAATCAATATTAAACATATAAGAACGCAATGGTTTTCCATTTAAAAAATCTTTTTGTGTATTTTTGTCTTTTAAATAAATATTATTAAAACCACATAAAACAGAAACTTCTTCAGAAAAATTTTTGCTTTTATTTATAATTTCGTCAAACATTTGTTGTGTAAATTCAATTTTTGCATTTAATTTTTCATTTTGTGTTGTTAAAGATTTTATAACATTTTCAATACAAAAATCTTCTAAATCTGTAAAACCTGCCGCATCTTCAATTTTAAAATTGCCAACTTTTGTTCTGTAAAGTCCCACCAAATGCGCTGCAGAACCACATTCATAAGCTATATCTCTTGCAAGACTTCTTATATAAGTTCCTTTTGAAACTGAAAAATCAATTTGGGCATATTCTACAAGATTCTCTGAATTAAGTTTTGTTTCTATAATTTTTGCGTCAAAAATTGTAACAGGTCTTGGCTTTAATTGGGCAGTTTTACCTTCTCGGGCAAGGTCGCTAGCTCTTTTTCCATCAACGTGAATTGCAGAAAATGCCGGAGGTGTTTGCATAATATTTCCGTTAAATTTTTTTAATGCATTTTCTAATGATTGCAAAGTTGGTAGAGGAGCATTTTTTATGATTTGGCCAGTGCATTCTAAAGTGTCTGTTTCTTGCCCAAACTTTATGATTGCTTTGTACGATTTGTCAAATTCTGTAATATTTCCTGCTAAACGAGTTAATCTACCGCAACAAACAACCAAAAGTCCTTGTGCAAAACTGTCCAAAGTTCCTGTGTGACCAACTTTTGTTGTTTTAAATGCTTTTTTTACACAGTTTAGAGATGTGAATGAGGTTAAACCTGTTTTTTTTGCCAATAATACAATTTTATCGCAATTCATACTTTTGTTTTCCTGTGTTAATGTGTTTTGAACAAAAAAAAAGACACTTCAAAAATTATTATGAAGTGTCTTTAGTGGGCAGTGAGAGGATCGAACTCCCGACCACCTGGGTGTAAACCAGGCGCTCGTACCAGCTGAGCTAACTGCCCAAATATTTATATTTAATTTATACAAAAAAATTGGAAAGTTGTCAATACATAATCAAAAAAATTAAAAAAATAGTAAAATAATAATGACCTATTATTCAATAATGTGGTAAAATGAAAAAAAAATGAAAAATCGAAAAAGTTTTTTTATACAATTATTAATAATATTTTCTCTATTGATTTCTTGTTCGAACTCTACTAATCAAGTTCAAAAAACTTCTGATATTCAAACTTTAAAATCTGATGCTTCAAAATTAGACAGTGAATTAACTTGGACTATTGATTTAGAACAAAATCGGTTAACAAAGTCTGTAAACGACGATATTAATTTTTTAAATAATATTCAACCAAATACACAAATAATTTCTTCAATAAAAAATTTTAAAGAAAAAAAATATCCTGAATTAGAAGAATTTGGTAGTTTAGATGATTCTGATATTTTGCCAGAAATTAAAAAGTCTCTTAATGATTTTTTTTCTGCTGTATCTAAAAACGTTGATAAAGATGGAATTTCTTTTTTTAATTCAAATTATTCAATGAATTATATCTTTTTTATAAAAGATTTAACCAAAGGGTGGAATGAAGCATTTAATCAACCTTTTCCACAAATAGAATTAGTAGAAAAAAAGGAAGAAAAATCAAAAACAAAAATTAATGTTAAAAAAGATGAAAAAATAGAAAAAATTGAATATGAACAATTGTTTTTACAATGGATTTTTGGCCAACCAGAATTTTCTGATGATTTAATTTTAATTCCTGTAAGAATTTTCTGTAAAACAGGCTCAATTGATGTTATAATTTATGTGTCTTCTAGTGATTCCAAAATATTACAAATTTATATAAACAAATGGATAAAAAACGATGAATAATGACAAATTAACAGGAATTGAAAGAGAATTAGTTTTGCAGTATCTCATAGATGGAAATGTACCTGTAACATTAACACCAATTGAGCAATCTGAACAAAAAGATAATTCAGATACAATTCATTCTGTACCATCACAAATTTTTCCAGTTGCAATAAAAGGTGAAAATGTAAAAGCTTCAAAAAGTGGCCAAATATTTTTGGAAAATGTTCCTCAGTCTGCAATAAATTTTAAATCTAAATTAGTAAAAGTTGAATTTTATTTTAATAGAGTAGGATTATTTTTTGAATCAATTGTAAAGGAAACAAACGAAGGTTTTACTTTAGAATTGCCAAATGAAATTAGTAGAATTCAAGATGTTGAAGAAGAACAATTATACGATTTTTCTGCTGTATTATATTTTGATTTTAAGAACAAAAAAGATATTAATACAAAATGTGTGCCTTCAAAAATTGTTCAATTGTTTGAACGTCCTGTTTGGAAATCTATTCCGTTGGAAAATCAACAAAATGCAAAAAAACTTTTGGAAAAATTTGTTGATGAAGCCAAAATTCAAAAAAACATTGGTAATGGTTTGTCATTAATTCCTGTTTGTAATTATTTGACTTATGAAAACCATCAATTTGAATCTTTGGAGAATAGAGTAAAACCTTTTGAAATCTTATATGTGGATCACGAAAGAATTGTTTTAGGTTTTGAAAGTGAAAATGATTTTGTTGAAAAAGATGAATATGGCTTAAAATTTATTTTTTCATTAAAAAAAGGACCAATTTTATCAAGGGATATTTTTGTAACAGCTTATATTAATAAAATTTATACACACAATTCAAAAAAATGCGTTGATTTTGTATATACAACAATTCAGGAAGAAGATTTAAGATTCCTTTATGAAAAAGCAACAAAAAATTTATTTATATAGTTATGGAAATTAAAATGAATATTCAACATTTACAAAGAATTCAAAATGTAATGGAAATGGGTGTAAAAAATAATCATATTTCTGGTTGCAACTGTTTAATTTATAAAAATAATCAAGAAGTTTTGTATTTAGAAAGCGGCTATAAGGATATTAAAAATAAAACTAAGTTTTCTAGAAATACAATATGCAGACTTTTTTCTATGACTAAACCAATTACAGCTGTAGCAACTATGATTTTGGTTGAACGTGGAATAATTGATTTATATCAAAACATTGCAGATTTTATTCCAGAGTTTAAAAATTTAACAGTTTGTAAAAATGGAAAAGTTGAAAAATGTAACAGACCTATTCTTGTAAAAGATTTGTTGAATATGACATCTGGGTATTCATACGGTGGTGAAAATGATGAATCTGAAAAAGAAATTTCAAAACTATTTTATAACTTTTTAAATGACAACGTTGCTAACGAAAATAATTTTTCTACAATTGATTTAGCAAAAAAACTTGCTACAATTCCAGTTTCTTTTGAACCAGGAACAGATTATCAATATGGTTTAAGTGCAGATATTTTGGGCGCAGTTATTGAAGTTGCTTCTGGAATGAAGTTTTCTGACTTTTTGAAAAAAAATATTTTTGAACCACTTGGAATGAATGATACAGATTTTTATGTTCCGCAAGAAAAACAAGAAAGACTTGCAAATGTTTACGAAATTGAAAATGGAAAATTAAACAAAGCTGAATATTGTAATCTTGGTATTCAAAACAAAATGACTTTAAAACCTTCTTTTGAAAGTGGTGGTGCCGGATTAAACAGTACAATTGATGATTATATGAAGTTTTGTTTAATGCTTGTAAATAAAGGTATTTTAGACGGAAAAAGAATTCTTCAGGAAAAAACTGTAGAATTTCTGGCAAATGCAAAGCTTTCTGATAATTTACAAAAATGTTTTGATAAAAAAATGGAACATTGGCAAGGCTATACATATTGTAATTTAAACAGAGTTTGTATAGATAAAGGAAAAGCGTTGGCATTAACAGAAAATGGTGAATTTGGATGGGATGGATGGCTTGGGCCATATATGTCTGTAGATATTAAAAATAATCTTGTTGTTGTTTATTTACAGCAAATTACAAATTCTGGAACAACAAGTTATACAAGAAAAATTAAAAATATAATTTACAGTTCGTTGTAAAAAAAACTTTAACACCATATAAAGATGAATAAAAAATCATTTTCTTGACAGATTTCTAGGGGTGGTGGTATGATAATATAATATTTTAACCCCAAAATTTAAGATAATATAAAGAGAGCTTTATGAGATTATTCAAGAATTTTTATTTATTTTTATTTGTAATTATTTTAGTTTCTTGTTCTTCTGTGTTTGAAAATTCTAACACAACAGATTTTTCTGTGTCACTTGATTTATCACAATTGGTAAAAAATCAAAACAAATCACATGCTCGAAGTGCAAACGCAACTAATAACACCCTTACATTAACACTATACGATGCACAAAACTATTCAAAAGAAGAAGCAAATGATGCTCT
>JAEIGA010017746.1_pt1 | contig 10840 bp, 9 predicted proteins | sample 9270691 | NCBI WGS metagenome assembly JAEIGA01 (sample SAMN17057246, study PRJNA624740) | gut metagenome | biome: biome; isolation source: fecal sample | host: Bos grunniens | place: China: Xizang | collected 2019 | reverse complement strand
GGTATTACAAGACTCTCAAAATGGCTCCAGATACGTCTGGAGACTGAAGACGTGACATTGATACAGAAATAATCCATGAATCCCTGTTTTGCGATAATAGATAGAAACACATTGGAAAGCACAGCTCTCAAGGACATACTTTGGGAGCTGTTCAACCATGTGGAAATCTGCACATATTGCAACATGGAGGCGTTCATACGCGATTCCAACAGACATTTCATCCATTTCTTTGTCAGTTCGGACATGCTTTTCGCCAATAGCGAAGAATTCGAAACCCTGAAGCACATGACCACCGTATTGACTGACGGTGAAAACCCGAACCTTAACCAGTCCGGCTACATGACTCTTGACATAACTGAATGCGAAGAAGACATAATGTCCAGACTCATGAACCTGCAGCAATTGGGGCATTACGGAAAGATAAACACAGGCATGGATGACACTGCCGACAACATTCAGAAAAAACTGTCCGAGCGTGAGAAGGAAGTGCTCCGTCTCATAGTAAAAGGCATGATAAACAAGGAGATAGCAAAGGAACTCAATATCTCCCAAGCAACCGCTATCTTCCATCGCAACAACATCTGCGACAAACTGCAGACCCGTTCGGTCGGAAAACTCACAATCTACGCCGTACTCTCCGGCATCGTAAGCATCAAGGAAATCTGACAAATTTCACCGCAGCTGCAACAAATCGTTCTGCCATTCGTCTATATAGGTGAAACTTGACCTTGATGAGAGAAACAATAAACATAGAAAAGATATATGACATCATGTCCCAAAGGCTGTACAACATAAGCCTTAGGATTGTCGGCAGCAGTGCTGATGCTGAAGAGATCATGCATGACACTCTTCTCCAATACTGGAAGTTCGGCAGGAAGCATGAGATCATCGATATCGGGAAGTGGCTGTCAAGCATATGCATCAGAAAATCCATCGACAAACTAAGGGAAAGGTACAGATGGAAGGAACTCCTTGAGAACTACGAGGACCCGATATTGGATGAACCCGAAGCGGAAGATCTCGAATACGACATCCAGACGGTCAGGAAAGCCCTCTCCTCCCTCCCCGACCATTACAGGGCCATAGTCTCGCTCCATCTTTTCGAAGGATATGACTATCAGGAGATAGCACAGATAACAGGTGCAAACGAAAATACCATCAGAAGCCTCTACATGAGAGGAAAACAGAAACTGGCGGCAGCCATGAAAAAGGAAAGACCATGACAGAACTTGAAAGATACATACTTGACAACCGTGAGGAGTTCGACTCTGAACCGGTTCCCGAAAGCAGTCGTGAAAGATTCATGGCATCGGTTGCCGCAGAAAGGAGAAAAAGACGCGTAAGGTTCGCTGGCCTTGCATCGACCGGCATTGCTGCTGCCTTGGCAGCGTTGCTGACACTTACTCATCAACCAGACATGGAGACGGTCATAAAGAAACATCATACGCGACTTGCTGAAAAGGAAAAGGACATAATCTCATTGACTCAGGAGAGCCATCCTTATGAAATGGAAGAGATGATCAACAGCATACGTTCTATAACCTTCGAGGCCATACCTCTGGAGGAACAGTTGCCGGAAGAACTTCCCGTAAAGGAAAGAGTCAGAATACTTAATGAATACTACAATCTGAAATACGAGGCTCTTGAGAACCTGATGGCCCACCTGTAAAAGAGATAAGCGATGAGAAAGATACTTTTGACATTACTGTTTGCGGCAGTTTATATGCTGAATATTGATGCTCAAACCATTACAGGCAGGGTAACTGACGAAAACAACGCCCCTCTGGCATTCGCCAACGTCATACTTCAGAAGGCAGATAACTCCTACATTGACGGCACTGTCACTGACACGACAGGTCGATTCAGCATCGCCGGACATCAGGATGCCGCAAAGATCCAGATATCGTTCATCGGCTACAAGACAGTCTATAGAACATTGGACAATCTGGAGACCGTCAAACTCATTCCGGACACTGAAGTCATCGGTAAGTCGGTCGTCAAGGCTACCCTCCCAAAGACGGAAATCAAGGGTGACGCCTTCGTTACAAGGATCGAAAACAGCGTGCTTTCTGAGGCGGGATCAGCCAGCGACGTACTTATCAGACTTCCCGGAGTGACATACAAGGATGAGGCTTATGAAGTATTTGGAAAAGGCACTCCGCTGATATACATCAATGGAAGACAGGTAAGGGACAACGCCGAACTTGAACAGCTTAATTCAAATGAAATAAGGAATGTAGAGGTCGTACAGAACCCAGGCGCGAGATATGATGCCGAAGTAAGGGCAGTCATCCGCATCCAGACCATCAGGAAACAGGGAGACGGATTCAGTTTCGACCTTCGTTCGACCACATATCAGGGAGACAACACAGACCTTATAGAAACTGTCAACTTGAACTACAGATATAAGGGATTCGATGTATTCGGTTCGGTAAACTACACCAGAAACGACTGGTACCAGAAAGCGGACATCATTGAGACTCTTCAGGGAACTAAGCTTCTAAAAGCAGTCCAGGAGACGGAATTCACCGGACTTTCAAACAACCTGTCCACAACCATCGGACTCAACTGGCAGCTGAATGAAAATCATTCGGTCGGAGTGCGCTATCGTCCTGACTACCTCATTTCAGGAAAAAGCGGAAACCATGTGCTTTCGGATGTCACCCTTGACGGAATCACTGACGACATAAGTGAGACCAGGGCAGAAGGATATACCGAGCCCAAGACAGACCATCAGTTGAACATCTACTACAACGGTAATGTAGGCAAGCTGAACATCGACCTGAATGCAGACCTGCTTGACGGCAGATATTCCGAGATAAAGAGATTTGACGAATTCAGCGACATTCAGGAAGACCGTGTGATCAACACAAGCAACTACATCACCAACAGGCTGTATGCATCCAAACTCATACTCACATATCCGATTGGGAAAGGAAGCATCTCAGCCGGAACTGAGTACACATACACATATAGAACCGACAGTTACCTCAATCCTGAAGGCCATGTACCGTCATCGGACACAAAAATCCAGGAAGACGACATCAATGTATTCATGGATTTCAGATATCCATTCAGTTTCGGAAGCGTCAGTGCCGGACTGAGATATGAACATATGGCGTTCAACTACATCCAGGACGATGCATATCAGACAGACCGCAGCCGCAGATACGACAATGTATATCCGAACATTTCATTTGACGCGTACGTCGGAGACTTCCAGTTCATGCTGAATTATGCAATCAAGACCCAGAGACCTACCTACCATCAGTTAAGGAATTCCGTAGTCTATATGAACAGATACAGCGTGGATGTCGGCAACCCTTTCCTCTTGCCGGAAAGCATCCAGGACCTTTCCTTCATGACGGCATGGAAATACATTCAGGCAGGCGTAAGTTTCCAGCACACCAGAAACGCGATCCTGCAGCAGGGATTCCCTGCAGATGATGCAGAGAACGTGATAATGTCAAAGACCTTCAATCTGGAAAAGGCATTTCCAACTCTGGCCGCATTCATCTCAGCCAGCCCGACAATCTCGTTCTGGTCACCGATGGTCGGAGCAAGCATAGAAAAGCAATGGCTCTCTTTCGAGTATGAATCGAAGACCATCAACTGCAACAAGCCGATCATCATGCTTGAATTCAGCAACGCATTCAGTCTTGGCAAAGGATTCATGCTGACCGCTGACTACACATATTCATCAGGAAGCGGGTACTGGAGAGACTTCAAGGTGATTTCGCCAACACATAAAGTCGATGTCTCATTACGGAAGTCATTCCTGAAAGACGCACTGAGTGTAGAGTTGAGAGGACATGACCTCCTTCTTGCCAAGGATGACTACTCTACGGAAACAGACATATTCTCAATTATACAGTATAATGTCAGAGACACCAGAAAGGCCTCACTGACCATCAGATACAGATTCAACAGCGCCAGAAGCAAATACAAGGGAACAGGCGCAGGAGATCAGCAGAAGAGCAGAATGTAATTAAAATATAAAAGCATAAAACATGAAGAAATTATTTTTGACATTGACAGTACTGGCCCTTGCCTTGTTAAATGCAGGTGCAGAAGAAAAGACCAGAACCTTCAGCTTCGGAGACATAGAGTCTCTTGATGTCAACTTCTCTTATCAGGTACATGTAACAGAAGGTAACTCGGGCTCGGTAAAGATTGTTTACGACAGTGCATTCGATGAATTCATCGTAGCAGACTACAACTCGAAATCACGCATGCTTGTGATGGACATAGACAAGAAGATGCCTAAGAAACTGACCGTCGGACGCAGTCCGCAGATCCATGTCTATGTTGAAATGGATGAGATTACAGCACTTCAGATAAGCGGTGCGGCTTCAGTAACATTCGACGGTGAATACAAGGGAAACGATCTCAGGATAGAACTTTCGGGTACATCTAAGATCAGCAATCTCAACATCGATGGAAAGAGCCTCAGATTTACCTGCAGCGGAGCATCCAGCGGTTCCATCGAAGGTAGTTTTGCCGGAAACGTAGACCTCGACCTGAGCGGCGCTTCAAGGCTGAAGTGCAACTGCAACGGAAAGGAGTTCAGTGCAGAAGTAAGTGGAGCATCAAGGCTTGATTTCGAGGGTGAATGTACCGCTGCTGACGTAAGATGTTCGGGAGCGTCATCGGCCAGTCTGGAAGGCAGCGCAACGGAAGGTAAATTCGAGTGCAGCGGAGCCAGCAAGATTGAAGCCGAGGATTTCATCACAAAGAATCTCAGAGCCGACCTCAGCGGTGCAAGCAAAGCAGAAGTGCATGCCACCTCAAACCTGACTTATACGGTTTCAAGAGCATGCAAGATCATCTACCACGGAGACGCAGTTCTGAAGAATCTGACATCAGAACCGAATGTAGTCAAAGGAAGATAAGTTCTAGTCGTTCTGACGGCGGAGGGAGAAGAAGAACTGAAGTCCTCCTTCAAGACGGTTGATTACACGTACTGTTCCGCCATGGAACTTCACGGCATTCTTTACGATTGAAAGGCCGAGGCCAGAGCCACCGACATCTCTGGCGCGGCCTTCATCTATTCTGTAGAACCTCTCGAAGATCTTCTCGAGATGGTCCTCAGGTACACCGGCACCTGTATCGTAATATGTTATGTAGCAGAACTTTTCGATGGTACTATAGCATTCGATATGCATTGTCACGCCTTCTCCTGCATACTTCAGGGTATTCTCCACAAGATTTCTTACAATCGTATAGACAAGGGACCTGTTGGCAAGAAGGACGGTACCGGCCGAAAGTTTGTTCTCCACAATATTGCCCTTTTCAGCAATCCTCTCCTCAAACTCGTCAAAGACCTCGTTAACGACATCGTAAAGGTCGATTTCCTCAGTCTTGAGTTTCTCCGAGCGTTCTTCCATCTTTGTGATGAGAGCCATGTCCGTAATGAGTTCTGACAGGCGGAGAGTCTGGTTGTATGCCTTCTCGACAAACACGAGCTTCTTCTCCGAAGGCATGTCCGGACATGCTATGATGGTCTCAAGATAGCCTCTGATGCTGGTCACCGGAGTGCGGAGTTCGTGAGCGATGTTACTGGTCATCTGCTGCTTCAGTTTCTGACTCTGAGCATCAGCCTTCTGCTGGCTTCTCTTCCATACGCGGTGAAGCAATGCTCCTGCCGCAACCAGAGCCAGACCTACGAGAATATTGATAATGATAAAAATGATCTCCATCAGTCAACCGGATTGAAAATGTAACCATAGCCGGACCTGTTGGTAAGATATACCTTACATTCGCCGAGCTTGCTTCTGATTCGTGCAATATGCACATCGACAGTCCTGTCCAGCACATATGGAGCATCCTTCCAGAGTTCATTTATAAGGTCCTCACGCGAATATATCTTGCCTGGATGCGATGCCAGAAGGGCAAGGATCTCAAACTCCTTCTTTGAGAATGTGATCTTTTCGCCATCGACATACGCCATCTTTGTCTCCAGATCGATCTTAAGTCTGCCACACTCCAGCATATCAGGAAGTTTCTCTTCCACCGGTGCCATACGTCTGAGGACAGCCCTAACGCGTGCTATCACCTCCTGTATCGAGAACGGCTTTGGAATATAGTCGTCACCTCCGGACGAGAATCCGGTAAGAAGATCATTCTCGGAACTCTTTGCTGTAAGGAAAATGATCGGTATACTGCTGTTCCTCTCATTTCTGAGGACCTCTGCCATTGCGAATCCTGACATTCCGCCCATCATCACATCCAAAAGGATAAGACCATGCTCAGGGCTCAGTTTTTCCAGAGCCTCTTCAGCAGATGAAGCGCATTCCACATTGAATCCTGCATTCTCAAGGTTGAACTGCAGGATTTCCCTGATGTCAGCCTCATCGTCGACTATAAGTATCTTTCTATCCATGATTACCTGATTTGCTCTACAAATATAATCTAATTTCCGTATCTTTGTATATAATCGACACATCGAACATGAAGTTTATCCACATATCTGACCTGCACATCGGCAAAAGAGTCAATGAGAAGTCACTCATTGACGAGCAGAAGCATATTCTGGAACAGATCTGCAGGATTACCGGTTCACGGAATCCGGACGCCGTCCTCATTGCCGGCGACATCTATGACAAGGCTGTGCCATCAGGAGAGGCCGTACTGCTTTTCGACGATTTCCTGACAAGGCTTTCCGCTCTGTGTGACCATATATTCATCATCAGCGGCAATCATGACAGCGCAGAGAGAATGGCATTCGGAGCCAGACTTATGAACAGCAGAGGCATATATCTCTCACCTGTCTATGACGGTCCTTCCGGCTGCGTCACTCTGAGCGACGGATACGGAGAAGCGGACATCTACATGCTTCCGTACATCAGGCCGGCAAATGTGCGCCATGTAATTTCCGAAGAAGAGAAGGATAAGATCGACTCATATGACTCCGCCGTACGCAAGGCTGTGGAGATGATGGGAGTCGATCCGGGACGCAGGAATGTGCTGATCACGCATCAGTTCGTGACCGGAGCTGCCCGAAGCGAGTCTGAGGATGTGAATGTCGGTGGACTTGACAATGTGGACGCATCCGCCTTCGACAGTTTTGACTATGTGGCTCTCGGCCATCTTCACAAGCCTCAGGACTGCGGAGACGAGCGCATCAGATACAGCGGCAGCCCGATGAAGTATTCATTCTCGGAAGTAAATGACAGCAAGTCTGTTACCTTGATCACTCTGAAGGAAAAGGGGGCCATCGAACGCGAATTCATACCTTTGGTTCCCCTGCATGACTGGCATGACCTTCGCGGCACATACGATGAATTGACAGCACGTGACTTCTACGCGGGTACGGCATGGATGGAAGATTTCGTAAGGATAACGCTGACCGACGAGCAGGACATTCCGGACGCGATTGGAAAACTGAGGACCATCTATCATAACCTTATGGAACTCAGATATGACAACAAGCGCACAAGGGCAGGAAATGAGGTCATAGAAGGCAGTATGGGTACTGCGGAAAAGACTCCGATGGAACTTTTCAGCGAACTCTATGTCAAGCAGAACGGAGACGGACTGAGCCCGCAGCAGGAAGACTATCTGAAGAAAGTGATGGAAAAGATATGGGAGGACGATAAATGAGACCTTTGAAACTTTTAATGTCGGCATTCGGGCCATATGCTTCTGCCGTTGAAATAGACTTCACCCTTTTCGGACGCCAGGGACTCTACCTGATATCCGGAGACACGGGCGCAGGCAAGACCACCATCTTCGATGCCATAACCTTCGCACTTTACGGCGAGCCAAGCGGTTCGAACAGGGACTGCGGAATGTTCCGTTCCAAATATGCGGACTCAAAGACTCCGACATACGTCAGGCTCGAGTTCGAATACGACGGAAAGACATATACCATAGAGCGTAATCCTGCATATGAAAGACCGAAGGAAAGAGGCGAAGGTACAACGGTACAGAATGCCAACGCTACCCTTCTGATGCCGGACGGAACCCCTGTCGCAGGAGTGAAGAATGTGGATGCCAGGATTTACGAGATTCTTGGCATCGACAGGACACAGTTCTCTCAGATAGCGATGATTGCGCAGGGAGATTTCATGAAACTTCTGTTCTCCAAGACAGACGAAAGGCAGAAGATATTCAGAAAGATATTCAAGACCGACATGTTCGTCAAGCTTCAGGACATCCTGAAAAGAGATGCAAATGAACTTGCAGGACGCAGCAGGGCGGAAAGGGCTGGAATTGTTCAGTACATTGACGGGATAGTTCATGGTCCGGAAAGCGCGTTTGCCGCCATGGTTGCAGAAGCGAAGGCTGGAAGAATGAGCATCGAGGATGTTACTTACATGCTTGAATCCATCATTAAGGAAGACGAGACTGCTGACAGAAGGTATTCTGAAGAAAAGAAAGCCTGCGACCAGAAAGTGAAAGAAGCGGAAGCCCGGCTGAAGCAGCTTCATGATTACGAGGCAGCATTGGAGAGGATAACCCAGGACGAGACAGCACTGGCAAAGGCTGTCTGTCAGCAGGAGGAACTGAAGAAGGTCAGGGAGGACAGCAATTCAAAGAGGCCTCTGGCCGATGAAATGACGAAGGAAATCGGAAAGATCGAAGGGCTGCTCCCGAAATACGGTCAGATAGACAGCCTCAGGAAGAATCTCACCGAACTGAATGATGCCATCAGCGACAAGGAGGAATCTTCAAAGACAAAGCAGGACGAGTTTGCTCAGATGTCTGATGCATACAAGGCAATGTGCGATGAGTTCAAAAGCCTGGAAGGCTGTGGGGAGAAACTCCTTGCCGCTCAACACGAGAAGGAGTCGTTGGGAAAACTGAAGGACGGACTTGATTCTTTGAAAAAAGAGATAGACTCATACAATACAGAGAGCGAAAAACTGGCCAAGTACCAGAAAGGTCTGACCACCAGAATGTCTGAAAGGAGAGAGGCGCTCGCGGATTATGACAACGCCTATAATCTGTTCATGTCCGAACAGGCCGGAATAATGGCAGCAAGCCTCATGGATGGTGATCCATGTCCTGTATGTGGTTCCAGAACCCATCCGTCAAAGGCTGTTGCTGCAAAGGACGTCCCTAGCCAGGCCACCGTGGAAGAGCTCAAGTCCAGGGTGGAGGATCTTGAAGAGAAGGTCAGAAAGGGAACGGAATTCTGCATGGAGCAGAAGAATAAAGTGGACACGTTGAATGCATCCATATGCGGGCATCTTAAAGAGTTCATGGACACATCGGAGTTGAGCAAGGACACGCTGGACGCGATAAACGCAAGATATACTGAGGTGGAAAAAGGGTGCAAGGAGGTCGACCGTCTGACAGAAAGTCTGAACAGCAGCATACAGAGACGAGAGAAACTGACAGGACTTATACCTGTACAGGAAAAGCATATCTCTGCCCTGCAGGCCGAACTGAACACTCTTGGCGAAGAGTTGTCAGGAATGAGGGCAGAATCCAAGACTAAGTCGGACCAGTTGGCTGAAATGCTCAAGGAAGTTCCTTTCAGGACCTGCAAGGAAGCCCAGGACAAGACCGACCGGCTCAAGCAGGAGTGCCAGGCGATTCTCGATGGAATAAAGAAGAGCGAAGATGACGAAAAGGTGTGCAGAGAAAACATTGCAACCCTCAAAGCCGGCATCGAGACTCTTAGGGAGCAGGTCAAGGAAGGCGTCTCCATAGACAGAGATGCGGAAACATCCGTAATGGTTGCAGAAGGTGCAAGGTCGGCTCAGTTGGAGACCATCCTGCGTGACACCCATGCACGCAAGGTAAGGAATGAGAACACGCTTGGCAACATTTCAAGAAAGTCTCATGACCTTATGGAGATGGAAAAGGAATTCTCCATGAAATCCGTACTGGCAAAGACAGCAAACGGTGACCTCGAAGGCAAGGAAAAGATCATGCTTGAAACCTATGTCCTGATGGAGTATTTTGACAGGATCATCGCAAGGGCAAACACCCGCTTCATGTCGCTTTCGGGAGGACAGTACGAGCTCAAGCGTCGCGAGACCGCATCAAACAACAGAAGTCAGTCCGGTCTTGAACTTAATGTCATCGACCATTACAACGGCAGCGAGCGCAAGGTGGAGAGCCTTTCAGGAGGAGAACAGTTTAAGGCATCGCTATCGTTGGCGCTGGGACTTTCTGACGAGATACAGTCGAGCGCAGGCGGTATCAGACTCGACACGATGTTCGTTGACGAGGGTTTCGGTTCATTAGACGAAGAGTCATTAAGACTGGCGATGAACACGCTGGGAAGCCTTACCGAGGGCAACAGGCTCATAGGTATAATTTCGCATGTACCGGCATTAAAACAGATTGATAGACAGATACTTGTAAAGAAAGACAGGTTTGGCGGAAGCCATATTGAGACCATCTGTTGATGCTTGTAACGATTTGTAACATTTATTTAACCACGAAACTATTGACAAGGGCCGAAAAGTGCTTACCTTTGCACTCGGTTATTAGTTTTAGTGTTATTAATTATGTGGTTATGATGAGGCATCCTCGCGTGAGCGACGAAGTCTCATTTTGTTTTATAGGGGTACTGCCCACCGTAATTCATAACACGTTACAAGTCAGACAAATACAACAAATGCGTGCTGCCAAAAGGGAGCACGCATTTGTTGTAAAATACTAATAATCAGAAGATTAGCGAACCTCCTTGATGATATCAAGAGCGGCACGGCAGAGATCGGTGATTGCCGACCAGTCCTTTGCTGCTATCGCTTCCTTAGGGAAGAGGTTGCTGCCCATTCCGACGCAGGTCACTCCGGCCTTAAACCAGCCTTCAAGATTCTCCTTTGTCGGCTTCACACCACCTGTCACCATGATCTGGCTCCATGGCATCGGAGCCTTG
>JAEIGA010017745.1_pt1 | contig 10841 bp, 10 predicted proteins | sample 9270691 | NCBI WGS metagenome assembly JAEIGA01 (sample SAMN17057246, study PRJNA624740) | gut metagenome | biome: biome; isolation source: fecal sample | host: Bos grunniens | place: China: Xizang | collected 2019 | reverse complement strand
CCCATCAATCTGGCTTCCAGTTCCCTACCCCCGTTAGAGGAAACAAACCTGGTTTGAGAATTTGCATCCATGATAAACACTGTGATGTTGTTAACCCGACAGATTTCTTCTAATTTATGATAGAAATTATCCGTAGAATAAATATCCTCTCCCGTCATCTGTCCAATACTTTCATAGGCGTCTAAAATCACCGTGGTTTTCCTTCTCATATAGAAGGATTCCAGAAATACATGATGAATGCACAAAGAAAGCACAATTGTGCCTGCCACCAAGCCGATAAATATCAATGCAAATTGTCGTCTGATAGAATGTTTCATTTGCTCTACCTCTCTGTCAAATACAATCAAATTCTAACATCCACAGGGACCTGTGACAAGTATTTATTCGTTGACACTTTTCTGTGAAAAAGGTAAGATGGATACAGAGATTTCAGAAAGGAATTCACAGGTTATGACCAGTCAGGCAAGATGGACGAAAACAGCACAACTGATAATTCACGCATCCCTGCTCTTTTTGTCCGCATTGGCAATATGCAAAACTCTGTTCATCGGATTTGATATTGATGAAGCTTATGCAATCGCACAATCCTATCGTTTGGCCATCGGTGATAAACTATTTCTACATATGTGGGAGCCACACCAAATGAGCGCCTTCGGCTCCACCCTGTTTATACTACCCTACCTTTGGTTGGGAGGTACCACCACAGGCATCGTTCTCTATTTACGTATTGTGGGCACCCTTCTCCATCTGGTGTTAGGCTATTGGCTATATCAGACGGCACGCAAATGTTTTGATCACACCGGCAGCCTGCTTATCTTTTTAGTACATGTAAATTTTTTGCCTAAATGGATTTCTTTGCCGGAATTTGAATTGATGCAGTATTGGGGTGTGTTGATTGTCTTTTTGTCTTTACTTACCTATGAGCGAACTCATCAGTCCCGATATCTATGGCTTGCCGGATCCGGTATGTTTTTGACACTAATGACTTACCCCACCATGATATTATTATACCCTGTTTATCTGATTGGAATATGTGCCATGTTCGGCAAGAATTTGAAAGAAAAGTTCGTCGTATGCGTTAATTTCACCGCTGTCCCCGCTCTACTGGGATTGTTTTTCCTTATTTACCTAAGAAGCTATATGACATTTTCCGAATTTCGCAGCCATCTTTCCATGCTATTTATGGACAAATCCCATTCGGTCAGTGTGGCATTCCGTTTCAGCGAATATGGAAAAGAATTAGGCCAACTTTTACTGGATTTGGCTATCTGCTTACCGTTTGCGCTGTTATTGACCGGAATTACCATTGGAATTACACGCATTTTCAAGAAACATAATAAAGCCAATGCAGAGAACAATATCACAACGAACAAAATTTGGACAAATTCACACTACCGGTTCCTTTTCTTATTATATGTGTTGGTAGTCCTTCTCTTCCGCCACATATGGGGGTCCCTTTTGGGAGACGAAAACCAGTTCTATCTATATTTTAGATATGTGTTTATTGTCGTTATCGGCATCCATGTATGTACGCTGCTCAAAGACCGCTGCAAACCATATCTGTATTTGACCATTCTCCCGGGCGTTGTTGGCATCCTGGCATCCGCTTTGCTGACCAACATGTCTCTGGAAATCTCTTTTGCCAGAGTGTACATCGGTGTAGTGGGTAGCCTCTTCCTGATTTGCGAACTGCTTGCGGACAAATGGAAGGAAAGCAATTTAGTTAGAATCCTTTCCTATGCTGTATGTGTCCTATTCATCGGCAGTTTGCTGATATCCAAACTTGTATTAGTACGCGTCACCGGTTGCATTCCTGTCACTGTCCGTATGCCTTTGGGCCAAATTACAGAGGGGCCTGCCAAGGGAATCTATGTACATAAGGATTTGGCTGCACAGTTTAATGAAAATATTCCTGTGATTTTGAACCATATAACCGATGAGGACAACCTCCTATACTTTGGTTGTGAAAACCTTTATTACTTGGTAACCGGTGCCACCATCGCCAGTCCTTCGGTACAGGGAACCACCGTCTTCGACGAAGTATTTCTGGAATTTTATGACATGCATTCGGAACGAATACCCAATGTGGTGATTGTCGATAAAAACTTTGAAAAAAATCCTGACTACAGATATCAATATGAAAACCATATCGTGCTGGATTGGATTCACGAAGAATTTAAGAATGCAGAATGTATTGAAACCAACAATTTACTGATTTATAAAAGATAAAAACAATGGCAAAGAAGTCGAGCAAAGATGTGCTCGACTTCTCTTTCATTTATCATAAAATATAACTTACTGAATTCCGCAAATTTTATCAATTAGCGTTAATTCCTCGTCGGTGAATGTACTATGATTTAGAACTCCAAGATTATCTAAAATCTGAGCCGGTCGGGATGCACCAATCAACACACTGGTGACAATTCCATCCCGGAGTACCCAGGATAATGCCATTTGCGCTAATGACTGTCCTCTCTCCGCCGCCAACGCATTTAACTTATGAATCCTATCCATCGTTTCCGCGGACAATAAATAGCGATACCGCTCATTCTTACCTACACGGCTATCTTCCGGAACACCATTTAAATATCTGTCTGTCAACAATCCATGGCACAGAGGACTAAATGCAATGATGCCTTTTTGCAGTCTCTTGGCTGTATCCTTCAGCCCATTGTTTTCCACGGTTCTCTCAAAAATAGAATATTGATTTTGACAGATGATAAAGGGTGTTTTCAAATCATTTAAGATTGCGGTTGCCCGTTCCAAGGTAGGACCATCATAGTTGGATAAGCCAACATACAGCGCCTTACCACTTCTAACTGCCTGATCCAGTGCTCCCATAGTCTCTTCCAATGGAGTATTAGGATCCATACGATGATGATAGAAAATATCCACATATTCCAGTCCCATACGCTTCAAACTCTGATCTAAACTGGACAAAAGGTACTTTCTGCTACCCCAATCCCCGTAGGGTCCGGGCCACATATCGAAACCGGCCTTGGTACTGATCAGCAATTCATCTCTATATCTGCCAAGTTCCTCCTGTAATACCTTACCAAAATTCCTCTCAGCAGACCCATAGGGCGGACCATAATTATTAGCCAAGTCAAAATGTGTAATTCCTTTATCAAACGCTGTGAAACACATGGCTTTGATATTTTCATAATCAGCTCCGTCGCCAAAATTGTGCCACAGACCAAGGGACACGAGTGGTAATTTCAGTCCACTGTTGCCACTTGCACAATAACGCATTGATTCATATCTATTCTCTGACGCTTGATACATTATTTTCCCTCCGTTTTTGCAATTCGAACTTGTGTTCGATTCTTGTTTGTGTTATAATTATCTTAGTAGCAGAAATGCTACTGGCAATCGTGATACAGGGTGGTTGACCTTCATTCTACATAGAATGGAGGTGATGCTTATGAATGGTAATTTCGGTTTTTCAGACATCATGTCGTTCGGAATGTTCCTCTTAGCGTTGCTGACATTCATTTATATGGTTTGTCAGTAATATAACAAAAACCTTCCCTGTACTTTGGCCAGTGCGGGAAGGCTTTTGTTTCTTATACTGGTCAACCACTCTGTGGCGATTGCCTTTTGTTAATTATATTATAGCAGAAATCGAGATTATTACAAGCAATTTTGAACTCAATACAATTTATAGTTAATTTGTTATTTATATTATTATCACTCTACAACCTTACAATCTGCGATTTCAGTATTATTTAACAAACTAACTTCCCTCATCTTACCTAAAAAAGTTTTTTTGTCTCCCACCGAAAATTTCTTGTTCTCTGTCTCTATCCAGCAGGTAATCTTCAGTCCTTCAGCTCCACGTATACCATAGAGATAATACCCATACATATCACCTCCGTCGGATACATAACTGACTGTGCCTGTTATTTGAACCCATTTGCCATTATATCTTTCACTTGCAGACTGTATGTCCGCGTTTATTTCTTGAACCAACTGCTCTACTGAAACTATCAAGGGATATTTTTCAGATAAACCATCTATTTTATCTTTAATAATTTCATTTGTTTTATATGAATATATAGGTTCATTGTAATAATGATTTTTCTCCGGCAAATAATAATAAATCGAATGATCATTATAATCTTTAATCCATTCAATTTCCCTAATATCATCCAACAAATCACCAAAACATACCCACAACTGTTTGGTCTTTGTCGTTAATTTAATCGTAAGTGTAGAAAAATTATCAACTTCACATACTGCCTCTGTGCTATCATCAACACCAATTTCATCAAGCACTTTTTTCATGGATTCTCCAAAAGGATACATATCAAGATTGTTAATGTCAATGATTTCTCCTTCTAAGTTTACATTTTCACTCTCTGCATCAATATCTGTTTCCAGGTCAGCACTTATACTTGTTGGATATATCATCACACATGTAAGAATCCCGACAATTGAGACCAAAACCATCATCCAATTTTTATAATAAATATTACGTTTGTTTAGTAATATTAAAAATTTGGGATTAGTTAAAATTGCTGTTACTAGCAAAACCAAACCACATGCCGGAGTATTCATACAGAAAAAGCACATAGAAAATAGAAAAAAGAATATCGATAATATCCAAAAAAATACTTGATTTAAAAAATACAATGTTTTTTTCATTACTATTTTTCTCCTTCTTGCATAACGACACCAAAGTATTAATATGCTAATTATTTGAGGTTACACCTATCTATATAATAACAAATTTACTAATATTTTACAATTGTAAAAACATTGCTGTATATATTCACAGCAATTAAACACATATCAATCTCTCAGCCGGTTGCTTCGCGCTTCGCACTCTCGCACCCGCGTCCATTTACAACTCTCGCGCGTTGCGCTTCGTTGTTCATGTCCGTTCGTTCGTAAAATAAAAGTGTCCTTACAAATAAATTTGCAGGACACTTTTGCTTTACTCACTGTCTTCGCTCAATTTATACCCCATCCCCCAGATGGTCTTTATCATATCACCCTTCTCACCCAACTTACTGCGAAGTTTTTTCACATGGGTGTCGATGGTCCTGGCATCTCCATAATAGTCATAATTCCATACTTGGTTCAGTATTTTCTCTCTAGACAGTGCAATACCTTTATTTTCAACGAAGTAGGACAAAAGTTGAAACTCCTTATAACTCAAATCCACAGGTTTGCCATCTATGGTAACAATGTGGGCACCTCTGTCTATACAGATACCGCCACACTCCAGCAAATCTCCCTCGGCGCCTTGACTTCTTCTTAAAATCGCCTCAATGCGTGCCATAAGAATCTTAGGGCTGAAGGGTTTACCGATGTACTCGTCCACCCCCAAATCGAAGCCCTTTAGTTCATCCGCCTCTTCCGCCTTAGCGGTAAGCATGATAATGGGTACTCGGGACAGTTTTCGAATTTCCCTGCACACCTCCCAGCCGTCCAACTTCGGCATCATCACATCTAACACCACCAACGCAATATCGCCGTTGGCAAAAAAAACATCCAAGGCCGCTTCTCCGTCAGCTGCTTCCACCACCGTATAGTTTTCCCTTACAAGGTAGTCGCTTAACAGTTTTCGCATTCTGCTTTCGTCGTCCACCACTAAGATTTTTCGCTTACTCATGGCTCTTTTATTTCCTCTTTTATTCTTTTATATAACGCCTCAAAATAACATGCAAATCCCTTATCATTGGGATGCAGGCGAAGGTCCGCATAATAGTTTTCATCATGAGGCACAAAATCCATCCCTGAAATCACCTTCACATTTGCAAGATCCTTTACACATTCACGAATGGCCTCTTCCACCTGTTCAAATGGTCCAAACGCTCTATCCTCATGCATATCCTTTCGCCAAATGGGCGTCATAGCGAAAATAACTGCATTAGGATAATATTGGTTCAATGTAGCATAGAATTCCCTGCAAAGGGACAGAAACTGTTCCTTCCCTATCTTATTCCAATCATTTGTACCATAAGCAACCAAAATATAATCCGGATCAAAAGACTCCTTCCACTGTAAAAGATAGGGACAGAACCCCTCTCCGCCAATGGCTTTGCAATATTCCTCTGCATCCAGTTTTCCCGCCAATTTGGCCACATAACGATTGGAAGGGCGAAGGGCATCATATCCATGAGTAATGGAATCGCCAAACACGAGCATCTTTTTTGCAGGCTTCACTGCACGTACAAATGCTCCATCATCCACAATCATGGGGGCAAGCAATGTAGCCACCGACCAAGGCAGGTGCACACAAACCTGTTTCACACCCTCACCAAGAGAAAACATCATCTCATATTCTCCAAACGCAAACTCCTCTTGGGTATAATCCTGGGGCAAGGTTCTGTCAGAAAAGTTATCGATATTTCCGATTCGTTCCCCATTTACTAAAACATCTACGGAAAAGTAGGATCTCATAGAAGCTTTGAAAGTTTTTACTTTCAACCCCAAATGCTCACTGTCCGTGTGAAAACACAATTTGATACCGGCTGTGGCAGGTGTTTTGTAAAAGAAATCCCAGGTTAATTCCCGATACATCTCCTCTTGTTCTTTCGTAAACCGATGCATACGAAGGAATCCATCTTCCTCCTCCATATAGACTGCGCCCGTTACCAGTTCTTTCATTTGTTCAAACTTCAGTTCCATTTTTGCTCCTCGCTTTCTGTATTTTACAACACAAATGTGTTCATTTTGTTAATTTTAGAAAATTATACCAAGTTATGAACTTTTTCTCAATGCATATACATATAAAAAAAGAGTAATTTATTTATGAACAAAAAGAACCGAACTACATTTATCATTGCCCTGCTGATACCACTTGCTGTAGGGATTCTTTCCAGTATTTTCAGTGGAGATATGTCCCTCTACAGTAAAATCAATCAGCCATCCTTTGCCCCACCTGCCATTCTGTTCCCCATTGTGTGGACCATCCTATATCTGTTGATGGGACTTTCCTCCTACATCATCTATACCTCTGACAGTCCCATGAAGGAAACTGCTCTCACCACCTACGGCATCCAGTTGTTCTTTAATTTCTTCTGGAGCATTATTTTCTTCGGGTTTGGTCAATACCTGGCCGCCTTTATCTGGCTGGTGGTTTTGATTGTACTTATTATTGTTATGATTTATCAGTTCTATCAGATAGAGCCCCTGGCAGCATATCTGCAGATACCATACCTGATTTGGTGCGTGTTTGCTGCGGTGTTGAATTTTGCGATTTATAGGTTGAATAGGTAATCGATTAGAACGAATCATCTAACCCATTATCAACAAACCATAAAAAACTCCCATGTAGATTTGGGTTGTTCACCCAGTCTACATAGGAGTTGTCGTGTCATTCTAATCCGCCGAACTCTTTTTTCTCTTTTTATGAATTCTTGAAATCAATTCTCTGCTTTTTTCCATGCTTTTTTTTAATTCTTGCTCGTTTACCTTATAATCAGGGTTACGCTCAAAAAGTTTCAACGGTTCAAAATTATACTTCATATCATTTAACGCAGTGCTTTTCATATATAGTCTCCCTATCGATATAACAAACCAACTTCACTACATTTTGCTAAAAAAGACAGCGCCGCTAAATACTGTTCAGCAACGTGCGAATACGGAGTTAATTCCGCAATACTTTCCTGAAATAATTGAAATGCCTTCCTATAATCATATCCTTTTTCACGCATCATATAATGTACCGAGCCTTGATTCGATACAACCACCATTACCTCTATCATATTGTATTGCAAAAAGAACTGAATATCCTGCAACGAAAATGTCTGCGTAGATGGATGATTATGCATCACCACCACTGCAACAGAATCTTGCGAAACTATAATATGATTCGATAACGTGTCTGCGAGTATATCTACTTCGTGTTCCGTTCCCAGTGCAATACCGAATTTATCAAGCGGATTGGAGGATCCCAAATCACAGGTAATAGCAACTTCATTGCTATCATTTTCTTCTTTAGATAAAAGAAGAACATTCCTTGTTAATTCCTGCATGATCTTACATTTTTCTGAATCAAACCCACGATATTCAATATATGGGACTTTTTCAATTGCAATATCTGTAATATATACCTTGCGGTCTCGTCTCTTTGCCTGTTCTAATTCACGCATACCAATAAGGTCCTTTCTCATTAATACTCTATTATTTTTGTCTTTGGAACCGTATCTTTTGTATGCATGTAATTTACTTTTATCTCTAATATTATACTACAATACGAATAATTGTATGTCAATTGAGAATTCATATTGACATTTGAATTGCATATGCTATACTGCAAATAAGTTAACTCGTGATGGATACGGCTGGGTTCCCGAATGGGAGTAGGTTGAAGACCAAGAATTCCTTTGCCCCTGGGGTTAGCTTATTTTTTGCTATTAATAAGCCGAGGGTAAACAAAAACTCCTATGTAGATTTTGGCTGTTTGACCAAATCTACATAGGAGTTGTTATATCAATTCTTGTAAAACAGCAAGCCTTTTAAAAAACATTTTCTCATGCTTTTTATCCTCAAACCAGTTTCTATCAATCTCTCTGATTTGATTCAGTCCAATGCGTCTAACCGCCTCAACGGCTGCTTGTTTCTGGGACATTTTCACTTCTAATCGTGCATCTACCATTTTCATAGATTCTCGCCACACGCCTATCCATGTGCATTATATCAAGAAATCCCCAGCCTTTTGATAGCGCCTGCACTTTTCTATTCTCAACACTCACAAGCGAACTCCTCCACACAGTAGGAACAACTACATTTTCATTTCCATCAAAGGATATCACAAGATGACGAAACAGGCAATCTTATCCTTACGGGGTATTTTTATGATTACGGCACTCGCACATTTGCGCCTACGGCGCTGAGTGAATGTTCTCAGATGCGAAGAATCAAGAGTCCAGATCTATCCATAAAGCGGGGCGGACGGCGTGAATATCACTGTCGACATTGTTACCAAGCTCATTGACGTCGCTGTCGACACGAGCCGCAAAACCCTGATCGAGACCGGGGGACCGCAGCCACCACAAACAGTTGCCATCGTCGCCTTTATAAGCTCCTTGGGCAACTGCGTAAGCTGTGGGCTTGCATTGACGTGCAGTATCTGACTTAAAGTATTTGTTTGCTTCTGGAATGCTTAATAAAAATACCTTATCCTGGGTCGCATTACCCGGATTGGTGCTATACTCAGGATTCTTATCCGCAGACACCGTCACGGTAGGAATATTTTTCTTCTCTTCTTCAAAAAACGCAGTATTTATAAAACTACCATTTAGCCATGAGCGTAGCGTACATTTTTCCCACGTAATATCTTTATACTCTTTATGATATTGCTGACAGTCAAGAGCATGTTTACTTACAACTAATATTTGGTTCTCTCGTCTTTCAAGCACAAGCCATTCGATATTTTCTTTTCCATTTGACTTGTTATTATCCTGTTCATATGCTCCAAAATAGACATAGTCCCCAGCTTCAGCATTTAGCAAATCAAACACTTTACGCTCATTCGGATACTCTTTGTAAATTGATTCTGTCTTTGTAACACTGTCTTTATATCCTTCTAATGCTGCAAAAGATTTATATGCTTCAATAATGTTTCCTGCTTCCATCATCGCAACAGCTTGATTATATTTGCTATTTAGAATAATCACACTATTTAGAATAATCACAAACGCAATCACTGCACACACAATTGACGCTGTTATAATCGCAATCTTTTTATTCCTTTTTGCAATTCTTTCAGTTTCCTTACGAGCCGCTTCTTCCGCGTTCTTCTTTTCATCCAATTTTTGCTGACATACTCGAATCAGTTCGTCTGCATCCTTCCAACCGGAAATAGCTTCAAGTTGCTTGATAGAAGACTCATAATTACTATAAAGTACTGAATCCATATGTTTTTTAACATTGTCTATAATTGTATCCTTACGTACGATTTCTGCTTTTTCATTGCATTTCCGAGCAAGTGTCGAGGAGTCCTTGTATGTTAGAATCGGGTCGAATTTGGTTGCCGCCTGCTTGAATTCATTTTCCGTACGCGCACGTTCCATAGCATCATAAGCGGTTTTATAGATAGCCTCCATTCTGGCTTCCTCAGCCATTTCAAGGCACTTTTCGATAAGTTCTTTTGAGTCCTGGAAATCTACAATTTCTTCAAATTTCCTAGCAGCCCCCTTATATGCTTCCCAAGTGCTGGCTGCCTGCATCATCGCAACAGCTGCTTTATACTGGTTTGTCAAATTTCTTTCAATTATAAAGTCTATGTACCCTTGAAGTGTACTGCGCAGTTCATCATCTGCAAATCGAATGGTCTTTTGGAAGTTTGCATAAGTGTCGAAAGGCTGAGGCAGGGACGGTAAATCACTCTGAGTTCGCACTTGCAATTCCGCCATCAACTTACCCAAATATGCTCGTGCATTTTCAGGGTCTAAGTTCAACACCTGCTCACAGAATTCATCTGCGCGAATCCAATCACCATCCTCAAGGAACATAAATGCTCTTTTCAGCAGAGGTTCTGTCGTTGGATTGCCGGAAGATACAACTGTTTCTTTCTCAACAGCAGACTGTACTTCCTCTTTTTGAACAACCTTCTTGATACCACGAACAATATCATTGATAAATCCGATTTTTCCCATATCCTGTGCCTGTAAGTGGGCGAACTCCTCGGGTAATTCGTATGGATCCATCCCCTTGTAACAAGGAATGAGCATCTTACTGCGGTCATTCTTCAGCATTTTGAGAAATCTCGACCACTCGTTCTTCACCCAAACGGCACTAAAATATTCCGGTTTTGTACCTATGGAGAGCATGACTTTAGAGGAATTAAGTGCAGCAAAAATGATCGGCTCATAAGCACTGCCAAT
>JAEIGA010017744.1_pt1 | contig 10841 bp, 13 predicted proteins | sample 9270691 | NCBI WGS metagenome assembly JAEIGA01 (sample SAMN17057246, study PRJNA624740) | gut metagenome | biome: biome; isolation source: fecal sample | host: Bos grunniens | place: China: Xizang | collected 2019 | reverse complement strand
CGAAGCCCTCTAGAATTCCAGGTAGCCATCCACTCTCCTTAATCCATCGTCTGTAACAAATCACAAACCCGCCGGTAATCCTCAGGAAGCGGTGCTTCCATACACCGGCCATCCGGCAGTTCTAATCTTGCAGCATGCAAAAGCTGCCTGTTAAGCCCTGTCTTCTGCTTCCAGCTCTTATTGTCGGAAATGTCCCCATACTTCGGATCCCCGAGGATCGGGTGCTTCATCTGCGCCATCTGCGCACGGATCTGATGGGTTTTTCCCGTATGCAGCAAAATCTCCAGATCCGTATAGCCCTGAAACCAGGTCGCCGGCCGATAGGAAAGGCAGATCCTCTGCGCGCCATCTGACGCATCATCCGTAATCTGTACCTTATTTACTGTCCGGTCCTTTTTCAAAAAGCCGTCCAGCTCCCCTGCCTCTTTCAGCTCTCCTGCCACGATACAGCGATAATACTTCTTTGCGGTATGGTCGTGAAACCACGCTCCCAGCTGCTGCAGTCCGGATATCGTTTTTCCGACTGTGATCAGGCCGGAGGTGTTCCGGTCCAGCCGGTTCCCGATGGATGGCTTAAAATCAGCCAGTTCTTCCTGCTTCAACTGCCCGGACCGCAAAAGATACCGGATGGCCCATTCATTGATCGAATCATCCGACTCCTTTGCTTTTTGTGAAAGGACACCGGCCGGTTTGTCGATAAAAAGCAGGTCCGCGTCCTCATAGATGATCTGCGGGTTTGTCTCATCGACCGCACAGTTTTGCATCGCCGCACTGCTTGTCCTGTTTCCGTTTGAAGAAAACTTTTCAAACGTTTCATCGCTGAAATAAATGCGGATCGCATCATCTTTCTGAAGGATTTCCCTGCCGTCCGCTTTTTTGTCATTCAGCACGATATTCTTTTTGCGCAGCATTTTGTAAAGAAAACTTTTCGGCGCCTGATCCAGCACCTTCCCGAGATATTTATCAAGCCGCTGTCCGGCCTGTCTGTCGGTGATCACAAATTCTTTCATAAAAGCTTTAATGCCTCTTCAAAATCATCAATAAAGAAATCTGCCATATCTATCTTCTGCTGTCTTTGATGTGCAGAATACGCATCCTCAATGGCACAGACCTCCATGCCGGCACGATGCCCTGCCTGGATCCCCTTCGGAAGGTCTTCAAACACCAGACAGTCCTTCGGTTCCACGCCAAGCGCATCTGCTGCATAAAGATAGACATCCGGAGCCGGTTTTCCTGCATTTGCCTCACAGCTGGTGGACAAAACAGAAAACAGATCGCTGAGCCCCTGGACTTTCAGGAAATGCTCTGCCAGAAGCCTGGAATTACTTGTGGCGATCCCCAAAAGCACGCCATTCTCATGCAGCTTGTATAAAAGCTCTCTGGCACCGGGCTTTAACCGGATACGTGTCTCATAACTTTCGTAAGCCATATTATTCCAGATGACCTTCAATTCATCGATCGTCTCCGGCAGCTGAAACTCGCTGACAAAATACGCTGCAGTCTCTGTAAAGCTCATTCCCTCAATATCCTGCTGCAGTGTGTCAGGCACGGGGATGCCGCGGGAAGCAAAAAACCGGTTGTCAATGTCTGTCCAGACCCACATGGAATCTGCCAGCGTCCCGTCCAGATCAAAGATCACTGCCTTTTTATCCTGAAACATCTAACTCTCCATTCAAGTGAAACACCCTCATGATACGATGATCTGAGGGTGTCTTTTTCATTCATTATACATGCAAATCTCTATTATTTATCAGAAGAGATGATCGAAATGCCTTCTCCGGACTGCTGTGCGGATGTTCCTGCCACAACCGGTGCTGTTACCATCTCCGGTGTCAGTTCATTCCGGTTGGAATTAACGATATCCAGGCACTCCTCAAGAGAACCGAGCAGGCTTCCATAGTAATCGTTCGTCACATGTACGGAACGGGAAAGGATATTCTGCAGATTCTCCAGCAGATTATCTGTATAATCGATCGCTGCGGTACGGATGTTGTTCGCATCCTCAGCAGCCTTATCGAGAATCTCCTGTGCCTGATCAGAAGCCATCGTTACGATCTCGTTTGCCTGCGCATATGCCTGCTGTGTCACAGCATGCTCTGTAACCATTTCTTTTACCTGCGCCTGTGTCTCAGCGATCATTTCATCCGCCTTTGACTGTGCGTCAGCAAGAATTGCGTCTTTATTATTTAAGATCTTCTGATAACGCTTGATCTCTTCCGGTGTGTTCTGACGAAGCTCATCCAAAAGCTCTTCCAGTTCATCTTTATTTACGACAACTTTTGAATTGGAAAGAGGCTGATATTTACAATTTTCCAGATACTCCTCAATCTCTGTGATAATTTCTTCAATTCCGCTCATTTTAGAATCTCCTTAAATTCAATTTGCACTCGTAACGATAACGTTACTTGTATTTATCATATACCCGTTCCGCAATAAAGGCCGGAACAAATTTGGATATATCTCCTCCGTAAGAAGCGACTTCCTTTACAATGGTTGAACTCAGATACGAATACTTTAAACTTGTTGTCAGAAAGATCGTATCGACTTCTGTATTCATGATATGATTCGTCTGCGCGATCTGAAGCTCATATTCAAAATCAGTGACCGCCCGAAGTCCGCGAACGATCATATTTGCATCTCTTTCACGGGCAAAATCAACGGTCAATCCGTCAAACGATTCTACAGAAACATTTGGAATATCACAAATAGCCTCTTGTATCATACTAACACGTTCATTAATAGAAAACAACGAATTTTTTGCGCTGTTAATCAAAACCGCAACGATCAGTTCGTCAACAAGACGTGAGGATCGTTCAATGATATCAAGGTGGCCAAGGGTCAGTGGATCGAAGCTTCCGGGATAAATCGCTCTTTTCATTTTTGTTCTCCTGCTGTTATGAAACTCGTTGTAAAAACACGTGCCGATTGGTCTTATATCGTTTTTCCTTTTTGATCGCAAACGCACCATCCATTTCAAGTTCAGAAAGATCGGTATCAAGAGAGGTCTCCACGATCAGGATCGTATCTTCTGTTAGTATATCGGATTCCTTCAGTGCCGAAAGCACAAGGTGCTCTAAGCCCTTGCCGTAGGGCGGATCCATAAAGATCAGATCAAACTGATATTTGCCCTCGAGGCTTCGGACCGCTGCAACCGCATCCATACAGAGCACTTCTGTTTCCTCTGTAAACTTTGTAAAGCGGATGTTTTCTTCGATGCAGGCAGCTGCCTTCTTGCTGTTGTCTACAAAAACCGCCTTCACAGCACCGCGGCTGACTGCCTCTAATCCGATCCCGCCGCTTCCGGCAAACAGATCCAGAAAACAGGCACCCGGCAGATCAAAATGGATCATATTAAACAGGGTTTCCTTGATCCTGTCTGTCGTCGGTCTCGTTTCTGTCCCGGGCAGTGTCTTTAACGGCATGCTGCGGGCCGTACCGGCTATAATACGCATCTTATCTCTGCTCCTTTAAAACAGCTTTGTTTTTCATCAGATAATCAACCAGCGAAACAACGGTCAGCACAAGTGCCAGCCAGATCGCGATCTGCTCCAATACCTGAAAAGCGGTAAAAGGCAGGTGCAAAAGCAAGAGGATGATCATCACCATCTGCACGACAGTCTTGACCTTTCCCCACATGCTTGCCGCGATCACGACGCCGTTATCGACAGCGATCAGTCTGAAACCGCTGATGATAAACTCTCTCGCGATGATAATGATCACGATCCATGCCGCAAGTCTGTCGATCGCGATCAGGCAGATCATCGCGGAGCAGACAAGAAGCTTGTCCGCAAGCGGATCCATGAATTTTCCAAAATTGGTCACCAGATTATATTTCCGCGCGATCTTTCCGTCCAGCATGTCCGTCAGACTTGCAACGATGAAGATCACAAGTCCGATGATGTCTCCTGCACGCCCGAACAGCCCGCTTAAGACAAAAAATACAAAAAACGGGATCAGGATCACACGAAACATAGTCAGTTTATTCGGCAGATTCATCTTCTATTACCCCAAGTAAATCATATTCCCAAGCACCGTTGATGCGAACCCGGATGAAATCACCCGAAACCAGCGGTCTGTCATTCTGTACAAATACATATCCGTCCACATCCGGCGCGTCTCTGTAGCTGCGGCCGATGTAGACACCCTCGCCCGGCAGTTCTCCTTCGATCATCACTTCCAGATGCTCACCGATGCGGGCTTCATTTGCGTCTAGGATCACTTCCTGCTGTAACGCCATCGCTTCATTCCGGCGGTCTTCTTTGACAGCATCATCGATCTGATCGGGCAGCATGGCAGCCGGTGTGTTCTCTTCCTGCGAATAGGCAAACGCGCCCATCCGGTCAAACTCCATCTCGTCTAAAAACGCCATCTGCTCTTCATGCTCATCATCTGTCTCGCCGGGGAAGCCGCAGATCAATGTTGTACGAAGCGCGATATCAGGGATCTTTTCTCTGATCAGCGCGATCTTTTCACGAAGCTCCTGGTTGGTTGTCCTGCGCCCCATCCGTTTTAAGATCCTGTCATTGACATGCTGGATCGGCATATCCAGATAATGGCAGACCTTGTCATTTCTAAGCATGGCATCAAGAAGCGCCTCATCGATCTCTTCCGGATAACAGTATAAGAGGCGGATCCAGTGGAGACCATCGATCATCTGCAGCTGATCCAAAAGATCCGGCAGACGCTTTTCCCCGTACAGATCCAGTCCGTACCGGGTCGTCTCCTGTGCAACGATGATCAGCTCCCGCACGCCATGTGCGGCAAGATCCTTTGCTTCATCAAGCAGTGTTTCCATCGGCACGCTTCTGTATGGTCCGCGGATCGACGGGATTACACAATAGGTACAGTGCTTATCACACCCTTCGGCAATCTTTAAATAGGCAAAATAACCGCCTGTTGAAAGGATTCTTTTTGCCGGTGCTTTGGGCGCTCCGAGCTTCTCTTCCACTGACGGGAATTCCATAAAGGCATTTCCCTTCATTGCTTCCGAGATCGCACTGGTGATCCGGTCTAAAGCCATCACGCCAAAGCATGCATCTACCTCCGGGATCTCCTTGATGATCTCTTCCCGATAGCGCTGTGCGAGACATCCGCAGACGATCAGCACTTTGCATTTGCCGTTCTCTTTATACTGCGCCATCTCAAGGATCGCATTGATGCTCTCTTCCTTAGCCGCATCAATAAACGCGCAGGTATTGATCACGATCGCTTCCGCTTCTGTCTCATCATCCGTGATCTCAAATGCCGCATTTGCCAGATGACCCAGCATATATTCTGAATCGACTCTGTTTTTATCGCATCCGAGCGAAAGGAAAAATATCTTCATTATGCTTCTTCGGTCGTCTCAGCCTCTTCGGCATCCTTTTCTTCTGTCACTTCTTCGGAAGCTTCCTCTGCTTCTTCTGTGTCTGCCTCTTCATTGGCAGCTGCCGCACGCATTTCTTCCGCAAGCTGCTCTGCGCGCTCCATTTCCTCCTGAAGTGCCTGTGCGGATGCCGCGCTTAAGATTTTGACAGAACCTTCATTAAGCTCTTCTACAGCGATGGAAAGCGGCTTTCTGTCTTCCGTTTCTTGTACTTTTGTATCCGCATGATCGATCAGCTGACGTGCGCGTTTTGCAGCAGCCGTAACAATCGAATAACGGCTTTTTACGATCGGTTCATCCGGTTCACTCTCTTTATTAACTGCCTGCATTAATTCTACATAGGATGGATGGATCATATCATTTCTCCCTTCTGGTATTCACTGAGTTCCTTACGGATCCGCTCGATCGTTTCCGCATTTCTTGCCATACTTTTATGTTCCGCGCGGATCAGCTGATGAAGCTCCTCCACGCACTCGTCGATATCATCATTGATGATCAGATAGTCATAGGCCTCGCATCCGTCTGCTTCTTCGATCGCACGCGCAAGGCGTCCGGCAATGACTTCCTCTGTCTCTGTCCCACGCCCGATGAGTCTGGCCTTTAACTCTTCAACCGAAGGCGGCGTCATGAACAACAGCACCGCATCCGGAAATTTTTCCTTTACTTTCAAAGCACCCTGGATCTCGATCTCTAAGATCACGTCCTTGCCTTCTTCAAGCGCTGTTTCAACAAACGCGCGCGGCGTTCCGTAATAATGACCGACATAGCCTGCATATTCGAGCAGGGAGTCTGTCACGATCATCTCGCGGAATTCCTCTTCCTCACAGAAGAAATAATGGACACCATGCACCTCGCCTTCTCTTGGTTCCCTCGTCGTAGCTGATACCGAAAGGATATAGTCCTCCGGGTATTTCTCAAGCAGCATCCGGACAGCCGTACCTTTGCCGGCACCGGAAAAGCCGGATAAAATGATCAGCAAGCCTTTTTTCATGCTATCTCCTTATGTCTATTCAATGTTTTGTATCTGCTCTCTGATTTTTTCGATCTCCGTCTTCAAACGGATTCCGATATCTGAGGTGATCTTATCATTTGCCTTGGAGAGGATCGTATTTGCCTCGCGGTTCATCTCCTGTGCAATGAAATCAAGCTTACGCCCGATCTCATCCCCTGTTTCAAGCACATCCAGCATATTGTTGAGATGGCTTCTTAACCGAACAGTCTCTTCATCCGTACAGATCTTGTCTGCATAGATCACGATCTCCGATGCGATCCTGGATTCTTCGATATGTGTATCGCCGAGAAGCTCTCTTACCTTTTCAAGCAGCCGTTCTCTGTGCTCTTTTAAGATCTCAGGCGCGCGTTCCTCAACCTGATCGATCAAGGGCTCCATTGCGCGAAGCTTGCCCATCAGATCAGTCTTTAATGAATCGCCTTCCTTGCCCCTGGATGCCACAAACGCGTCACAGGCTGCATTCACCGCTTTGCTGATGATCTCCCAGATGCTCTCATCGTCATCATTTTCCTCTTCCATCGTCAGGACTTCCGGATACCTGGAAAGTGTGCTGGTCCGAATGTCCATATCGATTGAAAAATCCTCACTGATCTGGTGCAGGTATTCCATATACGTCTTCGCCAGAGCGGCATTGTACTTCAGAAATGAAGAACGTTTCTCATAGTCCTCAAAGCTGACAAAAACATCCACCTTCCCACGGCTGAGGCGAGACTTCAAAAGACTGCGGATCCGTGGTTCGAATGCATTCAGCTTGCGCGGCATTTTAATATTCAGATCCAGATACCGGTGGTTCACCGATTTCATCTCTACTGAGACCCTTCTCTTGTCATTGGACTCTTCAAAGCGGCCGTAGCCTGTCATACTTCTAACCACGAAAATACCTCCAAAACCAGACAGTAACTCATAATCCGATTCATTATAGACGCTTTTTCATCACAAGTCAAGGCACCAGGCGCTTTCGCGCTTTAAATCAAAAAGGTGCCAGGCACCGTCGCACTTTAAAGTGTGACGGTGCCTGGCACCTCAGCGAATTAACGTACGAAGGTGCCTGACCCCTATTTCTGTATGAACTCGATCAGTACGCCGTTGCAGTCACGGATGAACATCACCGCATCATTGCCCATCCGGACTTCATGCGCGATGTCGACACCGTTTGCGACAAAGCCTTCTTTTAAGGCATCGATGTCATCGGTTTCAAATGCGACATGCTTTGTGCCGACCGTCTGCAGATCGGTATTTGGCATCAGCCGGTCTTCTGGCATTCTCTTTGGCTCATCATATTCAAACAGCTCGATCTGATAACCGTCTTTTTCAATGAATACGATCTTTGCCTTCAGCGGCGGAACATATCCGTCATCTTTTACCACTTCAAATCCCAGGTTTTTGCGATACCATTCAACGGATTCCTCCATATTGTAAACGCTGATCCCGGTATGAAGCACTCTTGTAATATTTGAAGTCATGATACTCCCTCCATGATCCTTTTATTCTTCCGTCCAGTTGATCACGCCGCCTGTCAGAGAACCGTCAATGTTCGGATAGACATAATTTGCATATGCTTCGGAGATCTCAGTGTATTTGAACTCATGGCTGATCAGTGGTGTGATATCAAGCTTGCCGTATTTGATCAGACCGAGGAATACACGGATATCTTCGTCACTGGTCCAGCAGTCGGAATTGCCATATCGGGCAAGATCACGATGCATAACCGGCGGCCAGATGCCATCGATAAAGAGATCTGCTCTTCTTAATTTAAACGGTTTTGAATTGACATAGGTACCGATCAGACTTGCACCTTTCTGCATGATCGGATCATCGATCGGCGGCATCGCCTCCCCGTGAACCTGAGAGATCATGACCAGACGACCTCTCTCACCGATCAGCTCTGCAGCCTGCATCAGCGGTCCTCTTGCGCCTGTTGCTTCAAAGATGACCGGCAGACCGCCGCCAAGCTTTGCAACCTCATTTGCCAGCCCGTCCGGATCAGTTTTTGAATTGATTGCCACATCAACGCCCATCTTCTTTGCCGCTTCAAGACGGTCGTCATCCAGATCCGTTACGATCACCGGCATTGCGCCTGCGATCCTTGCACACTGTGCTGTGATCGCGCCGACAAAGCCCTGTCCGAGCACTGCACACGGTTCACCCATCTGCAGACCGGAACGGCGGAGTGCATACATGCCTGTATGACCCAGGTTCCAGAACGCTGCCTGCTTTAAATCAACCCCTTCCGGGCAGATCGTGCAGTTCATCTCATCCATGATCAGATACTGCGCATGCTCACCTGTTGTTACAATATGATCACCGACTTTCAGTTCATATACTTCCGGTCCCGCTTCGATGACCTCAGCCACCATCGCATAACCGATACTGGTCGGAAGGGGAACGATGTGCTCTCCCAGAAGTCCGTTTTCTGTTCCCGGACTCATCGCGGAATATTTTGCTTTTAACAGAACCTGTCCCGGGCCCGGAGCCGGCAGCTCTTTCTCAACCAATGCGACTGTGCCGCCTTTTTGTGCCTGTGCATAAAGTGTTTTCATGATATGATCTCCTCTATCCTATTCAGCCTGTGCTGTTGTTGCTTCTTCCATTCCCTTGTTCGCGTCCTTTCCAAGCCCACGGTCAAGGTAGTTTGCATCCTTCATCTTCAGCATGGATGCGGTTGCGACGATACCGATAATGATAACAACGATCAGGATGCCGAATGCCAGATTGGATTTGCCTTGGCTGATCAGCGTGATCATCATCATTGCTGCAAAGGAATACGGAATCAGCTGGATCGCCATGATGATACGGTTTGCTGACTGATACTCACGACGTCCGTATGCAAAGGATGTGATACACGGATGCAGTGTCGGAACACCACCTGTCATACATGCTACGCCAAATCCCCAGACAACCATCAGCGGAACGCTGCCGCCCATCGGCTGGAACATCAGTGCCAGTACCGGAATCAGCTCTGTCAGGCCAAGGATGATAGAAGCTTTTACGGAGCCGAACTTGTCATCGAGGAAACCGAATACAAAGGACATCGGGATACCTAAGATCGCGCCGATCGCAAGGAAGGTAACCGCTTTCAGCCATACTTCCAGGCCGCCGAGTGCCATGTAACGGACTGCCATGGAGCCCATGCATGCTGCGATGGTAAACTGGAATGCGCCAAAGGAGATGATCAGCTGCCAAGCTTTCTTCTGCTTCAAAACATCACCTACCGTCAGTTTTACTTCGTCATTTGCTTCAGACAGCGGCTTGTGATCTGCGCCATCCGGGAAAAGCCCTGCTTCTTCCGGCGTGTCTTTGATGCCGATTGCTACGACGATGCAGATGATCACGATGATCACTGCGATCAGGATATAGAACGGACGATAGTCACCGCCAAGGCTCTTTGCAATAAAGTTTGTCATAACCGCAGTTCCGATAACGGAAAACAGCGGGGAGCCCATTGTGACGATACCCATGATCATGCCTCGATACCGGATGAACCAGTTTGCTACCAGCTGGAAGCCGGCCATCTGCAGGATCATACATCCGCAACGGACGATAAACATGGATACTGCATAGATTGCGTAATTACCGGAAGCTGCGCCGCCGTTGCAGTCAAGACCATTTGCTGCTGCGATACCCAGTGTACCGATCGCTGTGATGATCAGAACAATGATCAGCGGTTTCTTTACGCCAAACTTAATGAACAAGCTTCCATATACAAATGTCAGGATGATACATACGAAGTTACCGACAGTCATCGGGAGCTGTGTCTGTGCCGGTGTCCAACCACCGTTATCCGGTGTGACGAATGCCTGGATGATATTGATCTGGTCACTCTGCAGTCCTGAATAAACGAACATGAAGATGACACCCAGTACACAGAGCAGGATCGCTCTTCCTAAAAACTTACCGTTCTTTGCCATTTTTCATTTCCCCCTTAGAATTGAGAATATTGAGTCATTTTGTGGTGCCGCGTGATTCACACATTCAGCGTTGCAACTTTTGATGAACTCATTATGGCATAGGATGTATTTGAAAAATACACGCGTAATTGTTAAAAAAGTGAAGTTTTTTGTCATAATATGAAATAACAAAAAACTTCTGGTTTCTCGCAAATATACCCGTTTTTCTTTCAAAGAAACTCTGTCATAATATATAGGAAGTCACACAAATCTCTATGAGAAGGAAATTTACAATGAATTCCATAAACACAAAACAAAAAAACCTGTTAAAGGTCGCGATCATCACCATGTCCTTTGTACAGCTTGGTACAAACGGCATTGCGCCGATCCTCGCTCAGATCCAGGATGCGTTTCCGCAGGCCTCCGCGGCAAATGTACAGTTTTTAATGACATTTCCGAGCATCTTCAGTCTGATCTTTGCAATGGTCTGCGCCTTCCTTTCAGACCACATTTCAAAAAAGGTCCTGGCGATCACCGGGCTGCTCCTTGTCGTTGCGGCGGGCTTCCTTGGATTCTT
>JAEIGA010017743.1_pt1 | contig 10841 bp, 12 predicted proteins | sample 9270691 | NCBI WGS metagenome assembly JAEIGA01 (sample SAMN17057246, study PRJNA624740) | gut metagenome | biome: biome; isolation source: fecal sample | host: Bos grunniens | place: China: Xizang | collected 2019 | reverse complement strand
CGATCATTCTCAGTCACCTCCCGGACACTCACGCGGATCTCAACTCCCTCTCGTTCGCCGATGATCTTCGCGAGCGTCTCATAGAATCGAACTACATCAACACTCACGCAACATCACCGGTCGCAAACAACCATTCGAACGACTTGTGAAAATGTTCACAGAGAATGTGACACTCATACGCAGTGATGTCCGTTCCTCCGTTCGCTTTACCCAACAGACGACGGCGCATCGCCTGATCACTAATACCGATGATTTTCGCCAGGTCACCGACCGTCATGTTGCGTTCCGTGATCTCTGCGAGGATGTTCGGGTAGATGGTGGACACCGACATTCTCGTTTTCTGTACAGAAACGATTTTCTTAGGTGCTCTATTCTTCATCGTTGTTCCTCCTTTCTGAAATTCAGTATGTGAACTTGTTCGCGTTTTGCGAACTTCACGATTTAGATTATAAGTCTCAAAATGAAAACAGTCAATCACATAACGCGAATGTTCAATATTATGTAATAACTACGTCGCATTTTGTAACAAATGTGAAAAATCTCAAAACGCGACTTAACTTTACATTTTGAAATCAATGCTTTATAATTTGAATAGATAGGTTTACAAACTAATTTCACGGAGGAGATAAAATGAATAATGAAAATATGTTCTGGGAGGAATTGACGGCTCGGTTGAAAAAATATCGAGATCGATACGGATATACGCAGCAGTTTGTAGCGGATCATTTAGGTGTCGGAAAGTCGACCTATACTCAATACGAGATAGGAAGCAGACGCATTCCGGTCGACATGTTGGTCAGAGTGGCCGCTCTGTACAACGTGAGCATGGATGAATTACTAGGGAACTCATATCGATCGGATGCGCCTACAAACATTATACACGGAAATTTCACAAAAGAGCAGATACAGAAAATTCAAAAATACGCAGACCTTGTCAGCAATGACGAACTATAGGAGGGATAGTTGATGAATCTCATCGACCAATATAAAGAAGTACAACGCGTGATCCGCGTTGCGTTCTACATACGAGTGTCCACATCTGAACAAGTTTCGAAAGAAAACTCGCTCCCGGCTCAAAAGCTCGCGCTCGATCAATGGTGTCAAGAGAACGGGGCGAAATGTGTCGGCATCTATGCCGATGAAGGTAAAACAGCGGCGAAGCAGATCCGGAAGCGCAAAGCGATCCACGCGATGTTAGCTGACATTGACGCCGGGAAAATTGACCTTGTGATCTTCACGAGGTTCGACCGCTTCACTCGTAACCCGGCAGAGTATTACAAGATGATGGAGACGTTCGACAGGGCGGGGATCCAATGGAAAGCCACAGCTCAACCGGAGCTCGATCTGAACACACCGATGGGTCAAACACTGATTCTTTTTTACCTCGGCATGGGTCAACAGGAGATCGCGAACATCTCGGAACGTATCATCGCGACTGCACAGGTTCGTATTCAAAAAGGTTTACCGATCACCGGTGCTCAATGTTTGCCGTACACTCATACAATCGTTACCAACGAAAACGGAGATAAAATTGTCGCCCCTGATCCGACACAGCTTCACGCTTTCTGGACATATGTAGAGCATTACGAACTACATCACTCAAAAAGAGGCGCGATGAAACATGCGAACGATATGACCGGCTTAAATTACAGCTATGATACATATCAAAGCGCGCTGAAAAGTACGCTCGCATGGGGACATTATAAAGGTAACGACGATTACTGCGTCCCACTCGTCACGAAGGAACGTTGGGACTCATGGCAGCAAATCAACAAAATGAACGTCCGAGAACGTAAAGATAAACAGACGTATATATTCACGCAGATTTGCACTTGTGCCAGTTGTGGAAATCGCATGAGCGGTGTTGCCAGTATGCCACGAAACGAGATCCGATACAAATACTATCGATGCAACAAACGCTCGGTACATCACGCTTGCGACAACTCGAAGTCAATATCGGAAATCAAACTCGAGAAACATCTTCTCGAAACGATTCGTCCCGAGATCGAACGTGTCATCGCAGAATATGAAGTTATCGAAAAAGCACCGATCAAACGTCCGAAGGATGACATCGTCGAGAAGCTGGAGAAAAAACTCAAGCGTATCAATTATCAGTATGAAGAGGATCGCATCTCTCAAGAGGAATACGATCAGAAGTATAAGACTCTCGTCGAAGAAATCGCGAATGCTCGAGCAAAACAAAAAGAGCCCGAAATCACAAAACGTGACCTAGAGCCCTTGAAAGCCTTTTTGAAGCTCGATCTCGATGAGATGTATAAAACCCTTAGTCTAGGAGAAAGACGCGTTCTGTGGCGTTCGGTGGTCTCTGAGATAGTTTTACACCCCGACGGTCGAATCGAACCGAAGTTTTTTTAATGCGCATTGTTGTACTAAACGGTGCGCACCGTTCGGAGCTGTGCTGTTAGTACAACATTTCGAAGATATAAAAAAAAAAGAGGAGCCGATCTCTCGGCTCCTTAATTTATTGTGGTACGACGCTCACCAGTTTACAGCTTTCAACGTCGGTCGGGAAATACTCTCCGGATCGAATGCGATCCTCAATTTCGTCCAACGCCTCTCTTTCGTTGAGATCGTCGGAAATGGAAAACATGTAGTCGATCATTGCGACCACTTTCATAATTCTCTCCATAGTTGCACCTCAATGCAATCGACTTGTGACGAGATACACCACGGAGATCATAGTCGATCTGTTTCGGAAACTACACGCACAAAAGCGCCTCCTCTCAATCCGTCATAGGACTATATATGCAACGTGTTTCAACCGAATAACCATGTGATCGAAATTTATTGAGGACATAATATTCCTCAAATTGATGTTTGTCAAGATGGCGTTAAAAACTTAACAGAAATAAAGCGAGCCGGATTTCTCCGGCTCTGAATTTATGCGGGGATCACTTTATCCGAGATTTAATGTTATATCAAAATTCTCGATCAAATCAAACGTCTCGTCATTCCAGATGCTACACTCTTTCAACATGAGATTCGTCACTCTCGAAATATTGCTCTCCTCGAGATTCACCTTCGAGATATAAATCGTCCCGTTCGTCTTTGTTCCAGCCGGAAGCGTATCTCCCCCGAGAGTGGTGATCTGCCATCCGTCGACATAAGCATCACCCACACCAAACATCACCGGAACAGAACTATTATTCTCGAACAGATAATTGAGTTCGTCACCGACGATCGCGTCTCGCTTATAACCGGTTAGAGTAATTCTCACACCGTTCGCATCGTAGACCACGAGAGGGAAACCGTTCTGCATATTCTGACTCACGCTTTCGCTAGCAGCATCAATCTGATCCGAGAACGGAGTCACAGCATCTGCATTCGCTTTGATCTGAGCGGTCAGTCTAGCATCCTCTCTCGCATTGTGTACCGATACGGAGATTATCACAATCAAGAGGATCACGAGAAGAACCGCGCCGAGGATGATCGGCTTTTTCGATCTGCGTCTCCTACGCTTATACGGGCCAGGTCTCGAAGGTCTGCCGGACTGAACCGGTCGACGCTGTGGCGGTCGCTGTGCGGGTCGTTGCGGTTGTCCTCGATAGGGCTGCTGTGGGGCTCTGCGCTGTCCTCTCTCCATGATGGAAACCTCCTCTTTTCGTCTGACCGCATTATATCACATTTGTTAAGATTTGTAAATGTGAAGTCGATCCACGTTTCGGAGTTGAGTTGTCGACAACATCATAACATCATTTTTCTCGTTTTTCTTATATACTTTATTTTCTCTTATATGTTTATATATAATATATATCTACTATATTATTTTATTTTCCAATATGAAAAAAATGATGTTATGGTGTTATATAGTATAGAAAAGCCCGTAATTGCAAGGGTTTTCGGCTAACACCATCGAAAAATGATGGTGTTAAATGGTGTTGTCAAAATGAGAAATGGTGTTGTTTTCACCCTCAAAAACGGTGGATTTTCAATTATTAAACGACTTATTAAATCTATTACGAAACTATTAAAACAGCCCTTTTCAGGGTAAAATAACACAATATGGTGTTGTCAAAACACGATCGTGTTAATGGATGGTGTTGTCATTTCAACACCATATACCATTTTTGCGAGCTTTACATGAAAGTCATAATCATAGATTTTGAGCACAAAAAAACGCCGGAGCACATTCGCCCCGGCGTTTTCGCATTATAAATTATTCAGTTTCAGAGTCGGTCTTTTTGATCGTTTCATCGACGATCGTGTGAGTCGTACCGTTCGCACCGTCGGCCAGGCCCTCGGCGATCAGATAGCCGATGACACCTGCACCGGCCATGATGATGGACGTGACCTGAGTCGCAGTAGATTCGGCATAGCCGAACGCAATGATGAGCATACCGACAAAGTCGGCAATGGCGAGCCACAGTTTACGGCTCGTGAGCTTACGTTTCCAGTCCATAGAGATTCCTCCTTCTAGGTCGGTTTGTGAAAACCCTCAAGATCGTCGATCCGATGGTTCTCAACCTTGATCTTTTCCTCGGTAACGGTTACACGCTCCTCGAGAGCATACATTCTCTCGACGACATGATTATGTTTGTCGACCTTCTTCTCGAGTTGTTCGATACGATAGGTGGTCAACTTGTTCGCGGTCAGGATGCCGCCGAAAGTTCCGGCCAGAGTGCCGCAGAGTGAGAGCAGCGCGACGATGATTGTGTCGTTCAATGGAATCACCCCTTTACTTCTTTACGGCTCTCGGGCCGATGAATCGAACCTCGCCGTTATAGAGCACCGGAGTCCAACCGTCGAGATCGACGATCTCCAACACCGCACCACCGGAAACCACACCGGCGATCGGATAGCTCGTGCTCGGGCCGGTGCGCAGATTGTATTTACCCGGAGCAATGGTTACGCCGTTCTCGGGCTTCACCTGGATGACCTCATCGGCGTTGTCGGAATCACCTTGAGAGTCTCTCAGAGCCTTGATTTTCGCTCGAGTGAGTTCACCGACCACACCGTCGGGAGTCAAGCCGTTCGCCGTCTGGAACGCGATCACGGCCTTTTCAGTGTTCGGGCCGAAATCACCATCCGCGCCATAGCTGCCGAGGGAGTAACCCAGGGCGATGAGGTCGAGCTGCAACAGCTTCACGTCCTCACCCTCGAGATCGCGTTTCAGATCACGCGAGATTACTTCACCGTCGCTCTCACCGTCGCTGAGAATCCATCGAATCGCCATGAAATAGCGGCGTTTCGCAGTGGCGCGGGATTTGCAATAGTCCATCATGTCGCGGATCTTCGGGCCGGTTCCGCTGCCGTGACCGCAGACCTTACCGTTTCCGATATACATCTCAACATGTCCAACGTCGAGAGGGTGAGAGTCATTACCCTTGAAATAAAGGCAATCGCCCGGGAGTAACTTGGAAACATCGGGATAATAACCCTCCGTCTCGTGGACGATGAGACCTTTCTTTCGATTGTTGATTTGAGCGGACGTGTTACCGCCGATATCAATACCGGTCGCAGCTTTGATTGCCGCTTTCACTGCGGAGCTGCAATCACTGAAACCCGCCTGAGTGGTGTTTCCGGGCTCATTGTCGGGTTTGCCGAAAAAATACTTACGATCGGCGAGCTGTGTGTAACTGTTTTTTCCCTTTCGGGATGTCATCAGTTCGACAGCTCTGTTCCGCTTTTCTGTTGCGGTTGCCATACGATCTCCTCCTTTTCACGATAAAAGCCGCCCGGAGGCGACCCGTTCATTATTCGGATTCTTCGGAGAGTTCCGGATCATCGATCACATTCTCCGGAACGCTTTCGGGTTCTTCGATTGCGCTCTCGGTCTGTTCAGCCGTGGTTTCATGAGCCTCGATCGCCGTCTGAATCTCGGCGAGATCACTCTCATCGAGAACGCCCTTGTCGAGCCATCCGGCCGCATTCAGGATGATCTTGTAATCGGCCATTTCGCCGATCGCTTTCAGGAGACCGCTCTTGATAAAGGATTTGAGACTAAACATTTACACATTACCTCCCAAAGATATAACCGCTTCTTCGAGCGTTTTGATGCGTTCGATCAGATTGCTAGTGAGCCAGAGAATATCCTTTCGCCCAGAAACCGTGATTTCACCATCGCCGTACAGGGTGTTGCTTCCCTTCAGGGCGAGGATCTGGTGCGGGGTAAACGGGATGGTGTAGGGGGCGGCAAGATAGTAGACGATCTGTACAGGCGTTCCCGCCGCATTTTGCGCATCTAAATATGCGGCATAGTCTGCTTTGGTTGAAAAACGTGCATCTTTAATGCCGCAAATTCTATCGCCATAATACGCACTGCGGAAATAAATCGAGTTATCCTTATTCGTCGAACCGTTGCTATCCACATAATGGCTGCACTTAACTTCGCCATATTGACCATCAGACAGCTTGATCGTTGCTGCATGCCAGTCTGAGAAATAGTCATGGATACTATTGCCAGTCAATGCCATCATCGTTTTCGTAACCAGCAACTCACCCGTAGTCCAGTTCATCCTGCCGCCGTATACCGTCTGGTCGGGATTGGCGGAGTAAGTGTCTGGATAGGCCGAAAAAGCCGAAGCAGAGGAACCTTCTTCAAGCTGTACATTTTTCAGCGTCACAGTTCCCGAACCATTGTTTGCAAATGTAGCAAAGAGAGTTTTAACCGTTTTTCCGGGCGCAGACGATATGACATATTCGTTTTCGGTTGTATTCGTTACCATTGCTCTGGCAATGCTGCCATCCGTATGTGCAAAGCTCAAATACGGATCATTTCCTGCATTGCTGATATATCCCCTGAACGAAAGTGTGTACTGCGTATTCGCCTTGAATTTCGCAGGGAACCCACTTGCATAATGCGCATTCATTTGAGAAATTTGAATTGTAAATGCTTCGTTTTCAACAGTTGTTCCGGGTATAGATAACAACCAGTTTTTATCAAACAGATTCTTTCCGCACCGTGTAAGCCCCAACACATCATATCCGCTGATCGGGCGCACATTGTCGGGGGAAGGATCGCCGCTACCTTCCTGCTTCGGCTCGAATGTAGTTACTACATTCAAGGGCATACCCTCGAAATTCTGCATCTGAATCGGATTGCCAGTCAGTTCAAACGGAGAGGGGTTGATCGTGAACTCTTCGATCGGAGTCACACGATTTTCCACTTCAATGATTCGATTCACATACTGAGAGTAAATGTCCGGCGTAGGCTCGGACGGTTTGAGCTTTTCGTCGAATGCACCGAGCTTGATCTTATACCCGAGGATCTCCGTTGTGCGGCGAACATCGCCTTTCACGCCGTAGACACCGAAAAACACTTTTCCGTCGGACTGGAGAACCTCCCACGGGATCACGCACTTGTTTTCACTGTCGATGATTGCATAATACTTTTCGGTCTCGTCGCGATAAAAGATCGCCGTTTTAGCGAATCCGTCCCAAAGAGGACAGAAACTAAATTCGGCAATATCTTCGTTTACACCGCCCGACGCGATGAGAGGCATAGAAGAAAGGATCAGTCGCTGATCCAGGCAATTCACTTTGATTATTGTGTTTCCCATTTTTATTCACGCCCTTTCTTTACGCATACGCCTCGACCATCAAATATGTCTGATTGTGATTTCCATAAACCCAATCCGAAGCATTTCCGTATACGCCGAGGATGATAATATCACCCTCGTTAACTGTCAACAATGCACTAGGGATCGCGTGTGTCTCAGGAGATGCCGTCGAGACATGATGTTTCTGAGAACGTGCAACAGCGTCGACCCACGAGTTTTTCGCGATCTGCGCATATCTAACACCGGCGGTCGCCGCGCCGAGGCATATTTGAGCGGACACCTTTACCGCCCTGATTCCCGCCGGGATGAGCACACCGTTCGATGAGATCGTGAGTACATTCGTAAGATTGTACGCATATTTGGTGAACGGTATTTTCATGTAGGTGTTATTCGTACCGAGCTGAAAATTTGTACCACCGAGAGTCAGAGTCACGATGTCAACACACTGAAGTGTCGGTCTCCCGTTGAGTTTGAACTCGCCGGCCTCAAACGTCGTAGCCGTTACAGCATCGTCGAACTGAGCACCCTTTCGCCCGTGGATCATCCAGTCAAAATCAGCCGTATAAGGCTCCTCGGCGGCTTTACCGAACGAGATTCCGATTCCGCCCGGCATCCAACCGATGATCGCACCCTCGGCTCTGAGAGTCATTTCAGCGGTCGTCGTGCTGAATGCGTCGCTTAGTTCGATCTTATACGCATACGATCTCGATGCGATCATGTTCGCGATCATAATGATGTCGTCATAACTGTACGCAACCGCGACCGTTCGTGCGAGAGTCCACGATGTGGCGTCGGATCGCATGTGATACACTTTCGCCGAGACGGTGTTTTTACCGGACACAGATGCACCGGATGCCTTGAGAGTGATTTTCGCATATGTGCCGTTATCGATCGGCGTTGCGGAGCTGTTGGTTCGCTCAATGGTTGCGGTCTCGATTGTCGGTTCGTTATACGCTTCGACATTGATCGTATGTTCGGCGGTCGCCGTACGACCTCGCGAGTCGGTGACGGTGACGTTCACTTTCACAGATCCGGAGGACGGGATCACCGCGATATCGCTGTCATTCGTGGCGGTGGAGACACCCAACGCCGAAATGTTATAACTCACAATTCGAGAACCGTATATTCCCGATGCGTCCACCTTGACATGCAGCTTGCTTTTATTCTGCACCCATACACCCCAACCGGAGGCAACATTCGACCCCGTGTCACTTAGAGTGACGGCGTTGATCGATGGTTTTATACTCGCGGGAACTGTTCCGGTGAAAGAGATCGTATATGTACCGATCGTGCCTCCGCTGTCATAGGTTGTGACAGTGAGAAAACATGTTCCGCTCGTTCCGTTCGGAATATAGTTCATAAAGTTGTTTGGAATCGTCCAGGTGTAGGATGTACCGACACCCGAGGCAATTTCGACATTTACGAGCTGTGATCCCCATGAATATGTAAGCTTATGCAAATATGTCTCTCTGTCACGATCGAGTGTGATCGTTAACTTCGATCCTATTGCTACCGAGGACGATGAGAGCTTCGGGATGGTGGGCGTCGAAATTCGATTCAGTCCGCCCATGCCGTCGGCGGTGAGTGTGCCGATCCATTTACCCGACCATGTAATATCGATCTCTTGCGAGAACGCGAGCTCGAAGTTACGCCAACCGTTGGCATCATGCGTGAAAGTATGGGTTCCCTCGGCGATCGTCATTGTACCACTGCCGCCGATTGAGACCGAACCACTCTTAACGACCGCACCATCGATTGAGATCGAGTATACTTTCGCAGTCGATGAGGAAATATTGCTCGAACGATAGATCGTCAGCTCATACGCGATCACGGATGTTTTCGCATAAACATTCTGTGAAACCGTGTACCACGAGAGCGTTACGTTACCGAACGCCGCAGCTTTAGTTATGTATCCGCTGCCAGCCATTTACTCACCTCCTCAAATACCCGCGGCGATCCATTGGAAATTCGGATTGCGATTCGACGAATCGCCGTTGAAAAATCGAAATTTGAACCCCGTGTTCGTGACTTCCACGGTCGCGACACTGCATCGACCGAATGTTCCACTCGTGGACTCACTCGTGAAACCGATCACGACGACCGGAGATTCGACGAACGGCGTCCAGAACTCCACATTTCCGTCTTGATACGCACCCGCAGCCGTATTCCCGAGGCTCGGTATGTAGCCGACCTGGACTTTTAATGTCCCGAGCGCGTCGCGGAGTTTTTCCAAAGATGTTACACCGGTTCCACCCGAGTCGGGCAGGAGAGGCGTATTCAAGCGCAGCTCGTCGAGTATTCCACCTTTCGGGATATCAAATCCGCAATTACATGAACATGAGCTTTCGTTGCCGTCCCACTCTGCCATGATTCCACCTCCGTTATACGCCGACGTGTTTCAGCGCCATTCCGCCGGATGAGTCCGGAGAAAACGCGAACGCGCCGAGCGTCAGTGATGTGATAGCCTCGAGCTTGTCGACGTATAGTTTACCGCTCGAGAAATATGCGATCTCGACATTATTGTATTTGAACGAGATGCGGTCGTTCCTGATCTCCAGGATCAACGGGTTTCCATCTTCGCCGAGCAGAATATTACCGTCGATGAATCGAATATATTTGTCGATCCTCAAGAACTGAGAAGTCATCGAGCCGTCGAGAGTGGTGATCTGCGATGTGAGCGTCGAAAATTGGAGCTCGAACGCCTCGGATGTCTGACTCAGAGTCGTGGAAACCTGTTTTTGAAACTCTTCGAACGATGTCGTCGAGGTGTAGATCTCCGAGACCTGGGTCATTATTTGTTCACCGCTCTGAGCGATCAACGTTTGAATCGATGTCACCGTTCGGGCGATCTCATTGAGTGTCGAGTTCTGGATATCGGTTTTCACATCTTGAGCCGCACTCTCGATTTTCTGCTGAAGGTTCGCCGCTTGCTGTTGCTGACGATCCGCGAGAGACAGTGAGGTTTCACCGAGGCTGATCGCTAGTTCGGACGGATCATCGAGCGGGATCGAGATCTCAGTGAGCAGATAAATCGCGTCAATGTCATACGGATATACGCTAACCGGGATATAATCGAGAAATCCGAAAGAATCCGACGCGACACCCAAATGTCGAAGGTCGACCGCGCTGAGCTTAATCGTATTCGACAGCTTAACGGCCTTTCCACGAAGCCACTCGAGACCCTTTGTTTTCAGGTTTGCGGCGACGGTAACATCGCCCCAGGTCGTTTCGCTGATTGGAGCACATCGGAAACCGTGGAGAGCTCGAGCATCCTCGTCGATGAGATATTTTGAGCCGTCGTTCACATCCGCGATCGTCAGT
>JAEIGA010017742.1_pt1 | contig 10841 bp, 4 predicted proteins | sample 9270691 | NCBI WGS metagenome assembly JAEIGA01 (sample SAMN17057246, study PRJNA624740) | gut metagenome | biome: biome; isolation source: fecal sample | host: Bos grunniens | place: China: Xizang | collected 2019 | reverse complement strand
GATGTATATATGTCCGGGAATCATAGTACAACTATCAGAAATACGACGTCCGTAGAGGTCATATATTCCCTGACGGCGAGGGAGGGCTACTTCTGCCTGAGGTAGACAGATATCAGTATCAATACCTGCGCCTAAGTAATAAAGTTGGAAGTTGTCTACTTTGTACCAACCTGGGCCACTTTCTATTCCAATTGTAAGGTTACCATCTTCTACCCAGATGCTATCAATTACATTCTCATCCAGGTAGAATTTACCCCATTCGTGAGGAGTCGCAATTGTTGTGCTATCATTGGCAAAGAGAGTCGCAGACTTGTTGGTGCCGACCATAGCAGTCAAGCGATAATAGCCACGGGGAAGGTTCTCTATAACTTGACTGATGGATGTGCTCGATGTAGATTCACAATACAGGAAATAGCTCCCATCAATTTTAGCCGCGAGAGTATTCAAAGTACTATTAGTGCGGACTGAAGATATTGAAGGAGCTGTCCAACCCTCCTTCTTTCCCTTCTCGAATGAGGGGTTTATGATGTATACACTATAGTCGATAGGTCTACTCTTATCGATAAGATGTGCCTTATACTTGTCTGCATAGCCAAGAAGGTCTGAGGCGGCGTTCTTGATGCTATTGATTGTAGTAAGTCCCATTTCTGAGAATATCTCACGAGAAGAGGCTATAGAGTCAAGCAACAATGTGTTCCATGTCGGTTCCACCTCTTCGTGCCATTTCTCATAGATATGCATAGCCGAATTGATAGCCTCACCCAATATCTTATAAGACTGGTCAATGTTACTATTTACCGAAGCGCGCATACGCTTAGAGTCATATCTGATTACACCCGTGAGGGCTGAGATGGGCGCACCTGAGTCCACTCGATTGAAATACTGCACATCATTTGCAAGGTCAAGGTCCAATACAAGTGTATGACTATCCGCTATAGTGTCGGTGAGCACAGCTTCAAAAACAGCAGAGTCTGTAGTATCTGCCACCATGCTGAGCGTGATGTCTGTAGCTCTTAAAGGGGTGGGAGACTCACTACAAGCCATCATCAAATAAGGTCTGCAACTAAGAATTGTATCTGTAATCACAGCATCACGTATTGAGGTAGCAATGTACTTAATCGGGCGGCGACAGATATAATCCTCGGGAACAATCACAGTAAAAGGAAGCGCAAGAGTGTTCCATTGGCCTACATTCCATCTAGGAGTGAAGGTTGCAACAGAGGCTGTATGATTTGCTGTGGGTGCAAAATTATATCCCTGCTCCAGACGGAGATCTTCGATATGATTCTCGTATACGATATTGTAGCCCTTGAGAGGTGTCGCAGTGTAGAATAGCGCATTGGGGTTAGCTGCAATAGGCTGACTATTGATACCTGTTACCTGAGTAAGGTCATAGCGAGTTATAGAAGGATCAGAAGCCAGCTCGCTGAAGGTCTCGGCATCCCATCCACCGGTAAAGGCCATAAAGCCATTATCGGCAGAGTCACATTCAAGAGTGGAAGCACACACCTTAAAACGGACAATGGTATCAGCAGTTGCATAGTGAAGCGCAGAGTTCTCATCTATATTATTGAGTTCAGGATTGATAATGAGTGCATAGCGGGCACCGCTGCTGATACGGTTGACTGTTGCTGTCACCTCTTTGCTTTCGCCCGAGAGCAGTGCTTTACCTTCGAAATTGATACTACGAACCTTCTCCAAATCATTTGTCTCTTCATCATATTTAAAGAGATTCATACGCAATACTGGCTGAGCAGTAGTACCTCCCCCTGCATTAGAGAGTACTGCCGTAGCTGTAGCGCTGCTCTTATAAAGAAGCTGGAACGTCTCGCCATTGTGTTCCTCGGTATCACCGCTTGCATCAAGGCTGAAAGAGTTGAGCGAAATCTCGGCATCGCTGGGCAACACCTCTACTTCTGCTTGGTCAAGAAGGTTGTACTTCTTGTCAGTGAGGTATATATAGTACGTCTTAGCGCTTGTTGGCTTGAACGAAACAGTAAACTCTCCACTCTCGCCACTGGCAACCTTAAGGTCTTTATATCTCTCAGACACCGAGGTGGCACTATTTGGAGCGCGACTGCTGGTACCCCAGAAGAGCAAGAACTCCGAATAATCAAGCTTTGCATTATTGGTAATCTCTACACGTATAGGAGTGTCTGCACGTTTTGTGGTTTGCTTGGTCACATGGAGCTTTCCTTGCAGGCTAGGCTTGTTTGGTTCAATATCATACACTATACCTTGAGTATTGGAATAGCCACCGACACCATCCTCTACAGACAAAGTGTAGTAGCCATCGCTACTGCCTCCCCAGCCCATATTAAAATGGTAGAGATTGCCATTAGGGGTATATCCATCGAGGAGGAAGGCATGTCCGCCACCACTATCACTAGTGCCTCGATAAATCATGGGCTGTCTATTAATCAAGTTACTATAGATACGCTGTTCCCACTCCTCTTGTGATAGCTTACTATCTTTTTGGAACTCAAATTTAGCACTTACGTCAAAATAGTTTTTAAAGACATTTATCGTACTGCTAACTGTACCTGAGGTAGAACTACCATATTTCAATCCCAAGGCTGCTCCTAATGCTGCATTGAGCACTGCTACAGCATCAGCCATCTCATTGGGATAGCTACCCGAATAGCTGTTGAGCATCAAGTCCCACTTCAAGGGTGTACCCTCAGGGTAGGCCTCAGTAACAGGAGCATCGCCCTTTGAGTAGGGTGAAGTGGAAGAGAGCAATACATCTGTGAGGTCCTGGCGATAGTAATGCAATACCATAGCAGCTGCCGTACAAACGCATCCTGTCACAGCATGCTTGGTCGTACCTGTAATGATAGGAGCACGATTATTGTAGGGCGCGCCCTGCTTCCAATGTGATTCAATGAGTGGCTGTATCGCAATGCGGTCGGCAGATGCCTTTGCCACTACTCGTGCCGGAGCTCCTGCAGCTCTCGCTTCGATGACAGCTTTAGTATAATAGTCCATCATATCAAAGAACGCCGGAGCCATCTCCTCCTCGACATAGCAGCCACTCTCCGTATAACCGAGAATCTCGGGCAGACTATTATCTCCACTGACAATCACAAATCCCGAATCTTCGCCACGATCTATGATGTAGAGTGGCGCTAAAGTATCACCATCAGCAACAGAGCGTGTAGTCGAACGACGCAACGGCTTGATTTGAGAGACAGAGGCTTCACACTTAAGGTAAGCTGAAGCAATCTTCAAAGCTTGCGTAGGGCCAATAGGATCAGCAAATACTGTCAGCGCTATGCTAAAGGACAAGAGCGATTGTAGGATTCTTTTTTTCATGTTTATTTGGTATATTTGTAATTTTCAATCTATTGACAATTCTTTATTTTGCGATTGTCTTACGTCCGTCCACGATGTATATATGTCCGGGAATCATTGCATTGCTATCAGAGATACGACGTCCGAAGAGGTCATATATTCCTTGACGGCGCACGGGGACTGCCTCTATCTGGGGAAGACAGATTTGAGTATCAGTGCCGGGGCCCAAGTAGTAGAGCTTAAAGTCGTCGACTTTGTACCAGCCTGCACCACTCTCTATACCGATAGTAAGTCTGCCATCCTCTATCCAAATGCTATCAACACAGTTTTCAGTAAGGTAGAATTTTCCCCATTCGTGAGGAGTCACAACTGTCGTGCTATCATTGGCAAAGAGGGTCGCAGATTGCTTTGTACCAACCTTTGCAGTCAAGCGATAGTAGCCTTGGGGGAGATTCTCCACTACCTGACTGACAGATGTGTTGGAGGTAGACTCGCAATATAAGAAATAGCTTCCATGAATATCTACAGCGAAGGTAGTAAGAGTGCTGTTTGTTCGTATTGAGGCTGCAGAAGGAGCTGTCCAACCATCCTTCTTACCATTCTCGAATGAAGGATTTTTGAGGTATACGCTGTAGTCAATGGGACTGCTCTTGTCGATAAGCTTTGTCTTGTATTGCTCTGCATAGACAAGAAGGTCTGACGCTGCGTTCTTAACGCTAATGGTCGTGGTAAGACTCATTTCTGAGAATATCTCACGGGCTGAAGCGATAGAGTCGAGCAATAGGGTATTCCACATCGGTTCTACCTTACCATTCCATTCATCATAGATGAGCAGAGCTGTATTGATGGCCTCGCCCAACATCTTGTAGGACTGGTCCATATTACTGTTGACCGATGCTTTCATACGCTTCGAGTCATATCTGATTACACCTGTGAGAGCGGCGATAGGTACGCCTGAGTCCACTCGATTGAAATACTGCACATCTTCCGTGAGGGTGAGATCCAAGACAAGAGTCTGATTGTCGGCCACGGCATCTGTCAATATGGCCTCGAATACTGCTGAATCTGTGGTATCAGCCACCATGCTGAGTGTGACATCTGTAGCCGTGATGGGTGTGGGCGATTCGCTGCATGCCATCATCAGATAGGGTCTACAGCTAAGAAGAGTATCAGTGAGCACCGCATCGCGTATTGAGGTTGCAATGAACTTAATCGGGCGGCGACAGATATACCCTTCAGGAACGAGCGCAGTGAAGGGGAGCGCAAGAGTATTCCACTGACCAGCTCTCCATCTCGGGGTGAAGGTGGCGATGGATGCCGTATGATTTGCTGCAGGCAAGAAGTTGTAGCCCTGCTCCAAACGGAGATCCTCGATATGATTCTTATACACAATATTGTATCCCTTGACAGGCTCAGCGGTATAGAACAGCGCATTGGGATTAGCGGCTATAGGCTGACAATTGATGCCAGTGACTTGAGTGAGGTCATACTGGGTGACAGAAGCGTCGGTAGCATATTCTGCAAAAATACTAGAGTCCCAATCTCCCTTGAAGACCATCAAGCCATCTTGCGAAGATGTGCATTCGAGCGTAGGAGCACACATCTTGAATCGGATAATGGTATCGGCAGTAGCATAGTTGAGCTGGCTGTTGTACTCAATATTATTAAGCTCGGGATTAATCACCAAAGCATAATAGACATCACTGCTGATACGATTGACCGTAGCTCTCACCTCACCAGTCTCACCGGGCTGCAATGTGCTACCACTGAAGTTGATATTACGCACTTTTACCAGACAATCTTTCTCTTCGTCATAACTGCAAAGGTTCATACGCAGTACGGGCTGAGCTGCAGTGCCGCCCTTTGCATTCGAGAGCGATGCTATAGCGGTAGTCGAAGTATTGTAAAGCAATTGATATTTTTCGCCTTTGTAATATTCTACGCTTCCACCTGCGATAATTTCAAAAGAGTTAAGTGTTATTTCTGCATTGCTGGACACTACCTCTACCTCCACTTTATCAAGAATATTGCAGTTCTTATCGGTGAGGAAGATGTAGTGCTTCTTATCCGTTGAAGGTTTGAAGGTCGCGGTAAATTCTCCGCTCTCGCCTCTTGAGAGCTTGAGCTCAGTATTCTTCTCCGAGACAGAAGTCGTAGTTGAAGGATTTCGGTCATTGGTGCTCCAATAGAGATTGAAGCCCGAGTAGTCGAGCGTGCCATTGTTGGTCACCTCTACGCGTATGGGAGTCTCCGCACGCTTGGCTGTTTGCTTGGCTACGTGTAACTTACCCTTCAGGTTAGGCTTGTTGGGTTCGATATTATACACCATACCTTGGCTCTTACTGAAGCCTGCGATACCGGTCTCAATATCGAGGGTATAGTAACCATCGCTGGCACCACCCCATCCGAAGTTAAAGTGGAAAAGATTGCCTGAGGGATTGTATCCGTCAAGAATGATAGCATGTCCTCCGTCAGTAGGGTGATTACCCGCATAGACCATAGGCTGCTTGTTGGCAAGGTTCTTATAGATGCGTTGCTCCCATTCGTCCTGGTCAATATCGTTCTGATATTGCACAGCACTGTTGACATTAAAGTAGGTCTTGTAACCAGTTACAATATTAGAGATATAGCCAGAGGTAGATGTTCCGTAGTGCTGATTGATAGCAGCGCCGAAGGCTGCGTTGAGCACTGCCACTGCGTGGCCCATCTCACTGGGGTAGCTGCTGGTATAGCTATTGAGCATCAAATCCCATTGTATAGAAGTACCCTTGGGGTAGCTCACAGTGACAGGAGCATCGCCTTCATTATAGGTAGGAGTAGTAGCGAGCAATACGTCTGTAAGGTCGCGGCGGAAATAGTGCAATATCATTACAGCCGCCGTACATGTACATCCTGTCACGGCACGATCATTAGTGCCTGTAATGATGGGAGCCAAGTCATTATAGGGCGAAGTCTGATGCCAATGTGACTGTATGAGAGGCTTTATGGCAACGCGGCCAGCAGGAGCCTTTGCAGGAGTGCGAGCAGGAACACCTGCAGCTTGGGCAGCCTTGACGCTCTGCACATATTCGTTCATCATATCGAAGAACGCGGGAGACATTTCCTCCTCTATGTAGTTGCCATTCTCGGTGTATCCGAGGATTTCGGGCAAGCTATTGTCTCCACTGACAATGACGAAGCCTGCATCTTCACCACGATCGATGATATAAAGCGGAGCCAACGTATCACCCTCAACGGTAGAGCGCGTAGCCGAGCGACGAAGCGGCTTGATCTGCGATACGGTAGCATCGACCTTAAGGAAAGGCGAAGCGATTTTGAGTGCTTGCGTCGGGCCGATAGGATCAGCAGATGCGGTATATACGATGCCGAGGAACAAAAGGAGATGTAAAATTCTGTTTTTCATAATGGCGAATTGTTGTTGATACATGTGTTTTCTAATATTGTTAAGTTAGGTTATTGCTTTACCATTTGCAACTCTCCGCTCTTGCGCATAAGATGGTAGAGTCCCTTTTTAGTAGGAACATCGACAATCTCTATGCTTTGAGTTTCGTGATCTACGACAATGATAGCATTCTCCTCTCCCTTGTTGCTTATAGAGAGCGTCGTATCACTGAGCATACAACCCGAATAGAGAAGCGAATCGTTCAAATATATGCTGCAGCTTCCGTGATGGAAATCCTTGCCCACAAAGAAGCGAAGAGCATTAACGGCCTCTTCCGAAGGCTTGCTCTGTTCTTTCTGCTCGGCGCTCATGTCAAACGCCAGCACGGTGAACATGATGACGACGCCTACGACCAGAATTCCTAGCACAAGGGTGCCAAGCATAAAGGTACGATTTGACTGTTGTGCTCTTTTTCGCATAGCTTACATATTATTCTGCAAAAATAGTAAAAACAAGTGAATAAACGCCAATTTTCAATCAAGGAGTGGTGCTAATTCTTACTATTTGCCGTAAAAACACAAAATAGTGGCCAAATATTTGGTCATAATAAAAGATTATCGTACTTTTGCAGTGATTTAGATGATATGTGAGGGGCTCCTTCGGGGGTCTTTTTTATTTATAGCCTATGATATCAAAAACAAAAGTTACTGAAATCGTGAATGAGTGGTTGACCACGAAGGAGTATTTCTTGGTCGACGTGTCTGTAAGTGCAGACAACTGCGTGTCTGTAGAAATTGACCATGCCGAAGGTGTATGGATTGAGGATTGTGTGTTACTGAGCAAGCACATCGAGGCAAACCTCGACCGTGAAGAGGAGGACTACGAACTTGAGGTAGGCTCAGCTGGCATAGGACAGCCCTTCAAAGTGCTCCAGCAGTACATCAACCACATCGACAAGGAGGTCGAGGTACTCGCTCGCGATGGCAAGAAATACCGTGGCATACTCACACGTGCCGAAGAGGATCAATTCACCATTACCGTAAAGGTGAAGGAGAAACCCGAAGGTGCAAAGCGCCCCATCATGGTGGACAAGGAGTATACATGGAAGTATGACGAAGTAAAATATACAAAATACCTAATAAACTTTTAAGAATTATGGCAAAGCAAAAAGACGATGTAATCAACTTGGTTGATACATTCCAAGAGTTTAAGGAGCTGAAAAACATTGACCGTGCTACAATGATCAATGTACTGGAGGAGAGCTTTCGCAATGTAATCGCAAAGATGTTCGGTTCGGACAAGAACTATGACGTTATCGTGAACCCCGACAAGGGTGACTTTGAGATTCGTCGCAACCGTGTCGTTGTAAACGATGACGAGCTGACCAATCCCAATGCAGAGATTGCACTGAGCGAGGCATTGAAGATTGATGAAGATTATGAGGTGGGCGAAGAGGTTACCGACGAGGTTTCTTTCATTTCGTTCGGACGTCGTGCTATCCTTAACCTGCGTCAGACATTGGCTTCCAAGATTCTTGAGTTGGAGAAGGACAGCTTGTACAACAAGTACAAAGACATGGTAGGTACCATCATCGCTGCTGAGGTATACCAGGTATGGAAGAAGGAGATCTTGTTGCTCGACGATGAGGGCAACGAGTTGTTGCTCCCCAAGACCGAGCAGATCCCTGGCGACTTCTACCGCAAGGGTGAGACCGTACGTGCCGTAGTGCTCCGCGTAGACAACATGAACAACAACCCGAAGATTATCCTGAGCCGCACATCACCTCTCTTCTTGCAGCGTTTGTTCGAGCAGGAGGTTCCCGAGATCAACGACGGCCTCATCACCTTGAAGCGTATCGCTCGCATTCCTGGTGAGCGTGCTAAGATTGCCGTAGAGTCATACGACGATCGCATCGACCCCGTAGGAGCATGTGTAGGTGTTAAGGGTTCTCGTATCCACGGTATCGTACGCGAGCTCCGCAACGAAAATATTGACGTAGTCAACTACACCCCCAATATCGAGATCTTCATCAAGCGTGCTTTGAGCCCCGCTACCGTATCTTCACTGATCCTTAACGAGGAAACACGCAAGGTAGAGGTATACTTGAAGCCCGAGGAGGTATCACTCGCTATCGGTAAGGGTGGTATGAACATCAAGTTGGCTAGTATGCTTACCGAATATACCATCGATGTATTCCGCGAATTGGACGAAGAGAACGAAGAGGAAGACATCTATTTGGAAGAGTTTTCTGACGAAATTGACCAGTGGGTTATCGACGCTATCCGTGGCATAGGCATCGATACCGCTAAGGGTGTACTCAACGCTCCCCGTGAGATGCTTATCGAGAAAGCTGACCTTGAGGAGGATACTGTAGACGAAATTCTCGCCATCTTGCGCGCTGAATTTGACAATGAATGATGAGTAAAGGAAAGAGAAGAGAATGGCAAGATTAAGTAAAGTAACAAAAGAACTGAATGTGGGATTGCAGACTTGCGTCGATTTCCTGCAGAAGAAGGGGTACACGGTCGAGAATTCACTGAACGCCAAGATTACCGAAGAGCAGTACGAGCTCCTCGTGATGCAGTTCAGCACGGATAAAGACCTGCGCCTAAAGGCCGAAAAGGCTCAGCGCGAACGTCAGAATAGTAAGAAAGAGGCAAAGCCCACCATCTCAGTAGAGGAGCCCAAAAAAGAAGAGGTAGCTCCTGAGAAGGAGGAGGAGAAGCCCAGTGTAACATTTAAGGTTGTTGGTAAGATTGACCTTGATGGACATTCAAAGAAAGAGGCTGAAGTGGCTGAAACCAAGGTTGAGGTTGAAGAGCCCGTGGTTGCTCCTCAAGCTGTAGTAGAGGAAACTCCTGTCGTAGAGACTGTAGTAGCAGAGCCTGTAGTGGAGGTAGAAGCTCCCGCAGAGACAGAGGCTGACGACAATAGTGCTCAGGAGGATAACACCGAAGCAGAAAGCACACCCGAGGCTTCAGACGTAGAGAAGAGCACCGAGTCAGGCGTATTCGCAGTGAAGCGCCCCGAGTTTGTATCTAAGATCAATGTGATTGGCAAGGTCGACCTCTCGGCAATCAACCAGTCTACCCGTCCTAAGAAGAAATCTAAGGAGGAGAAGCGCAAGGAGCGCGAGGAGCAGGCAGCACAGCGCAAGCAGCAGGTAGCTGCTACCAAGACTGCTGGCAGCGCAGAAGGCAAGAAGAAGCGTACTCGTATTCAGAACGAGCGTGTAGATATCAACAAGGCTGGTGCTCAGGTTGCCAGCGAGAGCCGCAATGGTGCTAACAACGCTAAGAATGGCAAGGGCGGCAATGGCAACAATGCTGCTGGTAAGGGCAACGATCCCCACCGCGCTAAGTTTGACCGCGATAAAGAGCGCGCTAAGCGCATCCTCGACAAGGCAGAGATGAGCGAGGAGGAGATCCAGAAGCAAGTAAAAGACACACTGGCTCGCCTCACCAATAAGCCCAAGTCTACTGGCGCTAAGCACCGTAAGGAGAAGCGTAACCAGGCTGCCGACCGTCTCCAGGCACAGATGGCTCAGGAGCATGCAGAGAGCAAGATCCTGAAGCTCACCGAGTTCGTTACCGCTAATGAGCTCGCCAACATGATGAACGTTGGTGTTACTCAGGTTATCGGTACCTGCATGAGCATCGGTATGATGGTGTCAATCAACCAGCGCCTCGATGCTGAGACCATCAACATCGTAGCCGAGGAGTTTGGCTTCACCACCGAGTTCGTAAGTGCTGAGGTTGCAGAGGCTATCTCTGAAGAGGCAGACCGCGAGGAGGACCTCCTCCCCCGCGCACCTATCGTGACTGTGATGGGTCACGTAGACCATGGTAAGACCTCATTGCTCGACTACATCCGTAAGGCTAACGTTATTGCTGGTGAGGCTGGTGGTATCACCCAGCACATCGGTGCTTACAACGTGAAGCTCGAGGATGGTCGCCACATCACCTTCCTTGACACCCCTGGTCACGAGGCCTTTACCGCTATGCGTGCCCGTGGTGCTAAGGTAACCGATATCGCCATCATCATCGTAGCTGCCGACGACGACGTGATGCCTCAGACCAAGGAGGCTATCCACCACGCTCAAGCTGCAGGTGTACCTATGGTATTCGCCATCAATAAGATTGATAAGCCCCATGCTGATCCCGAG
>JAEIGA010017741.1_pt1 | contig 10841 bp, 7 predicted proteins | sample 9270691 | NCBI WGS metagenome assembly JAEIGA01 (sample SAMN17057246, study PRJNA624740) | gut metagenome | biome: biome; isolation source: fecal sample | host: Bos grunniens | place: China: Xizang | collected 2019 | reverse complement strand
TCATTATAGGCATAGTCCTCACCGTAGAAAAGATAGTCTATACTTACTTCAAAGTATGTAGCTATCAGAGGAAGCGTTTGCGCATCAGGAAAAGATGTATTGGTTTCCCATTTCGAAATAGCTTGGGGAGAAATATTTAGAGCACCGGCCAACTGCTCTTGGGTAATGCCCTTACGCTTTCTGAGATCCGCTATATTTTTTGAAATGTTAATTTCTTTCATAATCGAATTTCCTTTCTGAATTTCACCGTGAGCTCTTCGGTTGTGATTAAATTATATCACAATAACAGCAAGAAGTAAACAACTTGTTCGGCTTGCATATCAACTCACAGTTGTTCGTCGCTTGTCAAAAACTATACTTGGTTGTTTTTTGCATTTTTCCACGCTTGCGTCCGGGGCAAGCATAGTGCGTGGATGTCCACCGCACAAAATCGGGCAGAAGCCCGAACCCACCATCAGCAGGGAACGGCGCATTTAAGGCTCCCTCCCGGAGGGAGGCTTTGGAAGCTATCACCGACAGAAAAACGCCACCAAAGAAATCTCTTTGGTGGTGTTCGTGTTTTCTCCGCTAAAGTTGCAGAGGCGATGGGGGGCTGCATATATTCTTGGCGCGGACCGGGAATTGTTGTCTGATCCTAAAATTGAGTTATCTGTGATTATTTATTTCTTTGACAACTATTGACATATATCCCATCGCGTGGTACAATGTAGGTGGTATGATTTGAAAAAACGAAAAAATATCGTGTTTCGGTCATATACATTTTACATCTTGTTTGGAGGATAAAAAATGAAAAAAAGCTTGTGTCTGTTGCTCTCGCTCGTTATGATGCTTTTGCTGGTTTCGTGTGATCTTCCGTCCTTTGTCAAGGAGCTGAAAAAGGAAGACCAGAAGAAGATCGAGCCTACTCGCGGAACCATTGAGGGGGACGTTTACAAAAACGAGTACCTGGGATTTGAGTTTACCAAGCCTACGTCGTGGGTCTATTCCACCGATGAGGAAATTGCGGAGGTGATAAACCTCAGCGAGGAGATGATCCTGGGGGATAACTTTAAGCAAGCGCTCATAAGCAATCCCACTGTGTACGATATGATGGTGGTGGATTCGATCACGAGAACCAACCTGAATATCGGATACGAAAATCTTTCCAAGACACTTTCTACCAACATCACGATTGAGCAGTACGTCGAGAGTGTAAAGAGTCAGCTTGCAGACGTCTCTGAGATGACGGTGTCCTTCCCCGAGACGTATGAAACGGCAAAGCTCGGAGAGGTTGAGTTTACGAAGGTTGTTTGCTCTGTCAAGGCGCAGGGCGTTTCCATGACACAGGTTTACTATTTGCGCAAAACGGATGGGTATATGAGCTTTGTGATCGTTACCATTCCGCGTGGATATACTGTTTCGCAAATTGAAGGAATGTTCAAATAAGCCTTCCCGGAGATCTGGCTTGATTGTATGTTGTGCCGTGTCCGATCTCACTTGACACCGCGCGGCGGTTGTGGTAAAATAGATACGGTAGGTTGTTTCCTGCTCATAAGATGAGTTAAAACAAAGGAAATTTACATGAAACACAACAATACAAATCTTTCTCTCGGAGAGGGGAGCATCAACCGACTGATGCTTCGCTTCTCCATCCCCTGCGTGCTGTCCCTTCTCATCAGCTCCCTCTATAACATCGTTGATCAGATGTTTATCGGAAACAGTGAGCTGAGCACACTGGGAAATGCCGCGACGGGGGTGGTATTTCCCGTCTTTATCATTGCACAGGCGTTTGCGTGGTGCTTTGGAGACGGATGCGCCGCCTATCTGAATATTTATCAAGGCAAGAACGACGACGGAGGCGCGCACCGCGCGATCGGAGGCAGTATCACGACGGCCTTTTTGTCGGGCGTTCTGATGATTCTTGTCATCACTCCCATCAAGATCCCCATGCTCACGCTTTTTGGCGCGACCGAAAATACGCTTGCCTATGCCGTTGAGTATCTTGATATCGTGCTGGTTATGATGCCCATTTTTATTCTGTGCAACACGATGAACTCCATCATCCGAGCCGACGGCAGTCCCGCTTGGGCGATGATCTCCATACTCCTTGGCGCAGTTACCAACATCATTCTCGACCCTGTCTTTATTTTCGGGCTCAAAATGGGAATGGCGGGAGCCGCGCTTGCCACCGTCATCGGGCAGGGCGTGAGCTTTGGAGCAACGATTGCATATTTCTTCAGAACCAAGACCTTCCGCTTGAAGTGGAGGAGCTTCCTTCCGCGTTCTTCGTCGGTCGGAGCAATCGTGGGATTGGGTGGATCCACCTTTATCACGCAGGTTGCCATTGTTTTGGTCGCGATTTTGTGCAACGTTCAGTTTGCAAAATACGGGGCGATGTCGGAATACGGCGCGGATATCCCCATTGCAATCATCGGAATCGAGAGCAAGGTGTTCACAGTGGTGATCAATCTTGTGGTTGGTGTGGCGCTTGGCTGTCAGCCCATTATCAGCTATAACATGGGAGCGGGAAACAATCAAAGAGTTCGCGAGCTTTACCGAAAGATCATGACGATCACGATTTCCGTTGGACTGCTCTTCACGGTTCTGTTTGAGCTTGCACCGAACTTTATCGTCGGATTTTTTGGCGTTCCGAGCAATATTCCAAATCCGCAGGAGTATTGGAAATTCGGAGAGAAGACCATGCGGATCTTCCTCTCCTTGATCGCGGCCAGCTGCGTGGTCAAGACCAATTCCATCTTCTTTCAGGCGGCGGGAAAGCCGGGGTTTGCCGTTGTTTCCTCCATGATTCGAGACGTGGTGTGCTTTGTGCCTCTGATTCTCATTCTGCCGATTTTTTCTCCCTCGGTGGAGCTGCTGCTTTATGCTGCGCCCATCTCTGACTTGATCGCGTTGGCGGTCACGGCGTGCCTGTCGATCGTCTTCCTGCGATCTCTGAAGGGCGGAGAGGATTCGGCGAATTTAACGGAAAAAGAGGATTTTTGACAGAAAATGAGAATTTATTCCATAATATCTTGACTTTTTCTTGTTTTTTGATATAATGGAAATATAAAACACTAAAAACAGAAAGGAAAAATAAGTATGGCATACAGATATCCCTATGACGATGAAGAAAAGGCGTACGTTCCCCCAAAGCTGCAGACGGACAGAAGCGTGTGGAAGTTTTTTATTTTCGGCATTTTGACGCTTGGTATTTACTGGATCGTGTTTTTTATTCCGTTTTCCTTTGATCTTGACAAGATCGCGCCAAAGCCCGATCGGTCAAAGACCATGAACTTCCTGTTTGTTTACATCCTTTCGATTTTCACCTTTTCGATCGCGATGCAGTGCTGGCACTATCAGATCGCACAGCGCGTAGAGGAGGCGCTCGAAAAGCGGGATATTCGTTATAATTTCGGAACGAATGATTTCTGGGTGTTGCAGATCTTCGGATCTCTCTTTTTGGGAATCGGTACGATCGTTTATATGCATAAGCTCTGCCACGCGATGAATCTGCTTTGCGCGGACTACAACGAGAAGCCCTACGTGGTTGAATGATTTGTGCCGAAGGAAAATTGAAAAAAAGAAGCAGCTCTGTCGAGCTGCTTCTTTTTTTTCTCTGCGCGATCATCAATTTTCCTTTCCCGAGAACTTGACTCTGTGCAGAATTTGTGATAAGATAATGGGTGAAAGCAAATGCAAATTGCATAGCGCGCGTGCTGAAGGGAGTTGGCGAGAGCATGAAGGAAGTCGTTTATTCAAAAAAGCTGTCGATCAAAAAGGAATATGACGTAGTCGTCTGCGGCGGAGGCGTTGCGGGTGTGGCTGCGGCGGTGAGCGCGGCGAAAAACGGTTGCTCCACCTTGCTGCTTGAAAAAAGCAATCTTCTGGGCGGTCTCGGAACGCTTGGCCTGATCAATCTGTTTGTCCCAATGTGCAACGGCAGAGGAAAGCAGATCATTTTCGGTCTTGCCGAAAAATGGCTGCGTCTGAGCGCGGAGCTTGGGTTTGACGCGATCCCCGACGAATGGAAGAGGGGCGAGCCAAAGGAATATACCGAGGTCAGATATATTCAAAGATATTCTCCTGCGATATTTGCCTATCAGCTGACGGAGGAGATCGTACACGCCGGAGTTGACGTTCTTTTTGACTGTATGGCGTGTGACCCGATCATGGATGGAAATCTTGTTCGGGGTGTGGTGACCGAGAGCAAGGGTGGCACGGAGCTTTACGGTTGCCGTATGCTCATCGATACCACGGGAGACTGCGATGTGCTCAGACGCGGCGGCATTCCCGTTGTCAGCGGAGAGAATTTCTTCACCTTTTCTGCCAAGATGATCACGCTTGATTCGTGTCGCGAGGCAGTGGAAAAGGGGGATATCCATTGTGCGTACAAAGGAATGAGCGGCGGAAATATCAATCTGTTTGGTGACAATCAGCCTGAAGATATTCCGCGTTGGCCGGGTCTCTCTGCCGAGGACGTGACGGATTACATTGTTCGCAATCATCTTTTGGTTCTTGAAAAGCTGAAGGACACCGACCGCCGCACGCGAGAGATCGTGACGACGCCCGGTATGCCGCAGTTCCGTACCACGGCACATCTGAAGGGAGATTATTCTCTCAGAGTATCGGATGCATACAGACATTTTGATGACTCTGTTTGCGCCATCAATGATTTTGAGCATCGGGATCATCTCTTTGAGGTGCCTCTGCGATGCCTTGCGAGAAGGGATTACCCCAATCTCATCACGGCAGGCAGAAGTGCCGACGGAGCGGGCTACGCTTGGGATCTGTTGAGAGTCATTCCTCCTGCAATCCTGACGGGGCAGGCTGCCGGGGAGGCGGCTGCCTTGGCGCTGAAGACAGGGACGGGCGTTGCCGATGTGGAGATTCGTCGACTTCAGGCAAGGCTTGAGAAGGAGAACGTGATGATTCATTTTCCGGATTCGTACGTTCCCGAGGATAAGACTGTTGTGATACATGGTAAAAATGCCGCCGAGATTGACGGCGGACATATGTGATAGAGCCCCGGTGGGGCGAAAGGACATGGAAAAGCTTATGAAAACAACCTATGAAAAACTGAGAAGCGAGCTTCTGGATTCTTGCGTGCCCTTTTGGCTGGAGAACGCGGTGGATGAGGTGCATGGCGGAATCCTCAACTGCGTTGACCGATTTGGCAAGGTCTATTCCGAGGACAAGAGCGTTTGGATGCAGGGAAGAGCAGGATGGATGTTCTCCTATCTTTATAACAACATTGAAAAGAATCCGAGGTACCTGGAGTTTGCCAAGAGCTGCATTGATTTTGCAACCAATCACTGCATCGACAGCGACGGCAGAATGTTCTTCACGGTCACGCGGGACGGAAAGCCTCTGCGCAAGCGCCGTTACTGGTTCAGCGAGACCTTCTACATCATTGCGAATGCAGAGTATTACATGGCAACGGGGGACGAAGGGTATCTGGATACCGCGAGAAGATATTTTGACTTCGTGTACGGAATGTATCTCGATCCCGCAACCGATCCTTACAAGATCACGCCCAAGAGCTATGCCGAGACGAGAAACACCAAGGCGCTGGCAAATCCCATGATCATGCTCAACGTTTCCTCTGTTATGCGTGACGCGGACAAGGAAAATTTCGATAAATATGACGGTATCATCACAGGGCTGATTGCCGATATCAAATGCTTTTACAAGAGCGAATACCACGCGATGTTCGAAAACATCAACGCCGAGGACAACAGCGTGATTCTGGATAGCGCGCCCTGCCGCGTGATCAATCCGGGGCACGATATTGAATGCGCGTGGTTCCTCCTGGACGAGGCGATTAAGCGCGGAGACAGGGAACTTGCTGATTTTGCATCTCTTGTGTTCGACGAGGCGTTTGAGCGCGGCTGGGACAAGGAGTACGGCGGAATTACTTATTTCAAGGACGTGCTGGGGCTTCCCGTGGAGGCGTACGAGCACGATATGAAGCTGTGGTGGCCGCACAACGAGGCGGCAATTTCCTCTCTGATGCTCTATCAATATACGAAAAACAAGAAGTACAAGCGGATATTCAAGCAGGTTTTGGCATATTCCTTCACGCATTTTTCGGATAGGGAATACGGCGAGTGGTTTGGCTACCTCAGACGTGATGGAAAGCCCACCGAGCCTCCCTGCAAGGGACACACCTACAAGGGTCCCTTCCATGTGATGAGAATGCTTGCAAAATGTGTGCTGATGCTTGAGAATGAGAAAGGGGAGAATTGACGTGGCAAAAGCAAGGATCGTGATGCTTCCGCTGGACGAACGTCCCTGCAATTTTGACTATCCCCGCATGATGCCCAAAACCGATTGCGAGCTGATCCTGCCCCCGAGGGAGATCATGGGCAAGAAAAAAACACCGGGAGACGTCCAAAAAATTGCCGACTGGCTGACTGAGCAGGTCGATGGCGCCGATGCGCTGATCCTCTCGCTCGATACCCTGGTCTACGGCGGAATTCTGCCGTCAAGACTGCATCATTGCGAAAAAGAGGAGTTGACCGCGAGGCTGGAGATCATTCACCGTCTGCGGGCGAAAAATCCCCGTATGAAGCTCTATGCCTTTGGGCTGATCATGCGATGCCCCACCTATTCCTCGGATGACGAGGAGCCCGATTACTACGAGCAGGTGGGCGCAGAGATCCATCTGTACGGAAAATACACCCATCTGGAGATGCTGGGGAAGCTGAGTGACGCAGACAGAGCCGATTTTGACCGCGTGAAGTCGATCGTTGGCGAGCGTGAGCTTGCGGACTACGTGGGCAGAAGAAAGACCAATCTCTCTGTGCTCATGCATGCACTGGAATTCGTTCGGGATGGCGTGATCGACTACTTTATCGTGCCCCAGGACGACGCGGCGGTCTATGGATTTACCTCCATGGATCAGATGACCGTGAGAAGCTTTCTCAAGGAGAACACCTTGCACAAAAGGACTGCTATGTATCCGTCTGCCGATGACACAGGCTTGACCCTTCTGGCGCGCGCCGTGGCGGAGCTTTCGGGGGTGCGTCCCAAGGTATACGTGCATTACGCCTCCTCCAAGGGGGGCATGACCGTGCCGCAGTTTGAGGATCGGATCGTGTCTGAGACGGTCAAGTATCACATTCTCTCGATCAACGGCATTCAGGTCTACTCCCTGCCCGAGGCGGATATTCTGCTGGCGGTCAATATTGGCTCGCAGATGGTGGACAAGGGAGCGCCCGGATACGTGACGGCGTATGACATTGAGCGCAATCTTGCCGAATTTGTCAACTTCATGGAGTATGCGCTTGACATGGGGAAGACCGTCGCGGTGGCGGACGTGGCTTGGCCGAACACCGCCGACACCGAATTGACGCGCCTGATGCAAAGGGAGGGGCTTATGCTGCGCGTTCACGCCTATGCCGGCTGGAACACCTCCTCCAATACCACGGGAACGGCGCTTTGCCAGGCGGTTCTTTACATGATCGGTCGGGACGAGACAGGAAATCGCGAATTTCTGCTGCACCGCTACTATGAGGACATCGGCTACATGGCGCACGCGCGTCAGTACGTGGCAGAAAATCACCTGTCAGAGCTGGGTCTCCATTACAGAGGTGTGGACGGAACAGACGGGCAGGTTGCTGAGCTTGTCAAGGGAGAGATCTGCTCCTACATGACCGAGCATTATCCCGAGCTTGCTGCTCTGGTTGAGAAAATATCGATCAGAATGCCGTGGGCAAGAATGTTTGAGACCGACCTCAAGCTCAATTCCTTTGCATCGTCTGAAAATTGACGAATTTTGATCAAAATGTTGTAAAAATTGATGGTGACATTATCATACAATTTTAATATTTAGGAGAGACATTGTGAGAGAATTTTTTGGTTTTGGAGGATACGAGCGCGAGGCAGAGGGCTTTCTGTCCTGGCAGCATCTTCTGTTTGTGACTTCTTTGATGGTGATTATGGTAACGTTGGCGATTTGGATCGGACGGCGTTATCGAGGCTCGAGCGACGAGCAAAAGAATCGCGTCCTTATCTGGGCGGCGATCCTGATTGATTCCTTTGAGATTTTCAAGATTGTGATAATGTGCATCCGGTCAAAGGATGCGACGTCGGCACTTTATGAACTTCCCCTTTTCTTGTGCAGCATCATGCTGATTGCCATTCCTCTGGCTGCCGTCTGCAAGGGGCGTATGAAGCAGGCATCCTTGGATTTTGTGCTGATTTTCGGAATCCTTGGTGCAGTCCTCGGCACCTACGGAGCGGGCAACAACTACGGCACCTATCCCGTTCTTTGCTTTGACAACGTGGTGTCGGGAATCACCCACTCCATTTCGGGATTTACCTCTCTGTTTATTGCGATTTCGGGTATGGCGAGCATGAAAAAGAAGAATATCCCCATCACGTTCGCGATTCTGTTTGGATTTTCCGCTTGCGCGATGATTGCCAATCGCCTGCTGGACTATAATTATATGTTCCTGGTTCGGGGGGACGGAACGCCTTATGAGATTATCTATTCCCTGGTGAACGGAAACAAGATCCTCTATCCCATGAGCGTGATTGGACTTTTCGTGATCTATATTCTTGCCTTCTACGGCGTCTATTTTTTGGCAACGTCGAAAAAGACAGGGTGTCGTTCGGATGATTGACATAAAAAAGCGGGTCAGATGCATTTGCATCTGACCCGCTTTTATGTTGTGTGTGATTCTTTATTTGAGCATACCGCCAAGGGTTTCCTCTGCAACGGCAAATGCCTCGGCGAGCTTGGATGCGTCCTTGCCGCCCGCCATTGCGTTGTCGGGACGTCCGCCGCCCTTACCGCCGGTGACTGCCGCAACTGCGCCCACCAGCTTGCCTGCGTGTGCGCCTGCTGCAACTGCGGACTTTCCTGCAACCGCAAGAAGCTGTACAGCACCATCGCGCTTGGTTGCAAGCACTGCCACGATATCGTCGCAGCGTGCCTTGAGCTCGTCACCCAGGCTTCTGACAACGTCTGCCGCAGCGTCTCCCATATCAACGGTCGCAAGGCGAACCGATTTGATGGTCTTTGCCGCTCCAAGAATATCGTCCAGCTTGGATGCCGCCATCTTGGAGTTGAGAGAATCCAGCTCCTTCTTCAGAGCAGAGATCTCTGCATGAAGCTGATTTGCCTTGAGAACGAGGTCGGAGGTCTTCTGAACCTTGAGCGCCTTTGCGGTGTCAAAAATCAGATCCTGATTCTCGGCGATATATTTCATCACGCCAAGACCCGTGATACCCTCGATTCGGCGTACGCCTGCGGATACCGAGGACTCAGAGGTGATCTTGAAGAGTCCGATCTTTCCGGTGTTGTCCATGTGTGTTCCGCCGCAAAGCTCGGTGGAGAATACGCCCATCTTGACCATGCGGACGACTGCGCCGTACTTCTCGCCAAAGAGCGCCATCGCGCCATTTGCCTTTGCGGTCTCGATGTCGGTCTCCATGGTCACGATCTCCTCGCCAAGAAGAATATGCGCGTTGACAAGTCCTTCAACCTTCTTCAGCTCCTCCTCGGTCAGCGCCGCGAAGTGCGTGAAGTCAAAGCGAACGTGCTCATCGTCAACGTAGGAGCCTGCCTGCTCAACGTGCGTGCCGAGTACCTGACGGAGAGCAGCCTGGAGCAGGTGGCACGCCGAGTGGTTTCTCATGATTGCCGCGCGTCTCATGTGATCAATCTCTGCGCGAACAGTGTCGCCTACGCGAACGTCGCCGTTTGCGATGGTGCAGAGGTGCAGATACACGCCGTCTACCTTCTTGGTGTCGGTTACGGTCAGAAGGGAATCGGCATCATAGATCGTTCCGATGTCACCAACCTGTCCGCCGCCCTCTCCGTAGAAGGGAGTTTTGTCCAGAACGAGTGTGCAGTTGCCCTCGTTTGCAACCTCAACCGATTCCTCGTCCACGATGATGGCAAGCACCTTGGCATCGTTGATCGCGGTCTCGGTGTAGCCGACGAAATTGGTCTTGGGAAGGGTGGTGAGGAAGGTCTTGGAGCTGTCACTCCAGCCCGAGATATTTGCGCGCGCGTTTCTTGCGCGGTCTCTCTGCTGCTTCATGAGTGCGTTGAAGGTTGCCTCATCAATCTGCAGATGGCTTTCCTCTGCGATCTCACGCGTGAGGTCGAGCGGGAATCCGAAGGTATCGTAAAGTTTGAAGACGTCATCGCCCGAAATGGTTTCGATGCCCTCTGCCAGAGCCTGGCGAACGAGGTTGGAGAGAATGGAAAGACCGGCATCGATGGTTGCATCGAAGCGCTCCTCCTCCATTGCGATGACCTTGAGAATGTAATCTCTCTTTTCTGCCAGCTCGCGGTATGCGCTCTCGGATTCACCGATTGCAACCTCACAAAGCTCGGGCAGGAAGGAGCGATTGATGCCAAGCAGCTTGCCGTGACGGCAGGCACGGCGCAGGATTCGACGAAGCACGTAGCCCCGTCCCTCGTTGGAGGGAATCACGCCGTCCGAGATCATGAAGGTCGCGGAGCGGATGTGGTCGGTGACCACGCGGATGGAGATATCGGTGTTGGTTTCCTTTCCGTATTCCTTGCCTGCGATCTTGCAAACGCTGTCAAGGATCTTGCGGATGGAGTCTACCTCGAACATATTGTCAACGCCCTGCATCACGCACGCCAGACGCTCCAGTCCCATGCCGGTGTCGATGTTCTTCTGCGCCAGCTCGGTGTAGGTGCCGTCTCCCATGTTGTTGAACTGGGAGAAGACGTTGTTCCAGATTTCCATATAACGGTCGCACTCGCAGCCCGGCTTACAGTCGGGGGAGCCGCAGCCGTACTTCTCGCCACGGTCGAAGTAGATCTCGGAGCAGGGGCCGCAGGGGCCGGTTCCGTGCTCCCAGAAGTTATCAGCCTT
>JAEIGA010017740.1_pt1 | contig 10841 bp, 10 predicted proteins | sample 9270691 | NCBI WGS metagenome assembly JAEIGA01 (sample SAMN17057246, study PRJNA624740) | gut metagenome | biome: biome; isolation source: fecal sample | host: Bos grunniens | place: China: Xizang | collected 2019 | reverse complement strand
TCTGAAAAGTAGGCAGGTAGTATACCAGAAAAACTGATTTTTTATATATTTGCAGCGATTTTTCATCTAATTTTAACGATATATGTCCGGATTCTTTGGTTGCATATCACGCAACGAGTGTGTAAATGACGTGTTTTACGGTACAGACTACCACTCACACCTCGGAACGAAACGTGCCGGTATGGCTTTCTATAACGGCAAGAAGTTTGTCCGCTCGATCCACTCTCTCGAGAATGGTTATTTCAGAAACAAGTTTGAAGACGGTCTGCCTAAGTTTGCAGATTCACAGAAAGGTATAGGAGTGATTTCCGACTGCGAATCACAGCCTATCACCATAACTACACATATGGGCAGATTTGCTGTCGCAACAGTTGCCAGAATAGATAATATTGATGAACTTACTGAGGAACTTCTGAAATCCCGCAATCATTTTTCAGAACTTTCAGATTCGACTATAAATGCCACTGAGCTTGTTGCAATCCTCATCGGTCAGGCCAATACCCTTAAGGAAGGAATTGAGTATGCGCAGAGCAAGATCAAAGGTTCGTGCTCGATGATGGTGCTCACAGACCACGCAATATATGCTGCAAGAGACCGATTCGGCCGTACCCCTGTCGTCATAGGTAAAAATGATAAGGGATATGTCTGCGCCAGTGAAAGCTCAAGCTTTGATAACCTTGGTTATACATATGTAAGAGACTTGGGACCGGGAGAAATCGTTCAGATGACAGCAGACGGTATCCGTGTCGTCACTCCTCCGCAGGAGCGTATGCAGATGTGCTCATTCCTTTGGGTATACTATGGCTATCCAAGCTCAAACTATGAAGGCATCAATGTCGAAGATTCGCGCTATCGATGCGGTGCGGCTATGGCAAGAAGAGATGCTGATACCGAAGCAGATTTTACTGCCGGCATTCCGGATTCCGGCGTAGGTCATGCCATCGGATATTCGAATGAAAAGGGAATTCCTTATAAGAGACCGTTCCTCAAGTATACTCCTACATGGCCAAGAAGCTTCATGCCTCAGAATCAGAAGATGAGGGATCTTGTAGCCAAGATGAAGCTCCTTCCTAACGAACAGTTCACAAGAGATCAGAAGATCATCTTCATGGATGACAGTATTGTCAGAGGAACGCAGCTTAAGGACAATGTTGTGAAGCTTTATGATGCAGGTGTAAAGGAAGTGCATATGAGAATTGCATGTCCGCCGCTCATCTTCCCTTGTCCGTTCCTTAATTTCTCCACATCCCGAAGCTCATTCGACCTCTATGCAAGGCGAGTTATCAGAGATATGGAAGGAACTGAAAATCTTTCGGATGAGGTATTGAAAGAATACTCAAACCCAGATAGCCCGAAATATACGGAGATGGTTGATACCATGCGCAGGCATCTACAGTTGACAACTCTCAAGTTCCAGCGTCTCGATGATCTCGTAGAAGCAATCGGACTTCCGAAATGCAAGCTCTGTACACATTGCTGGGATAACAGCAGCTATATGGAATAAGGAACTATTATCTTAGTTCTTTCATATAAGATAAGGTAGAGTATTGTCAATACTCTACCTTATCTTCTTTTTCGTACCATTTCCTGAATGCGCGCAAAGCATCGGAACGCATGAAATGCTCGCACTTGATTGAACGCTCTTCGTATTTCAATTCAAGCTGGTCATAAATGAATGAATCGTCGAAGTTGATCGCCTTTGCGTCATCCTTTGTATTTCCATAGCATATTCTGCTGACACCAGCCCAATATAGCGCGCTGAGGCACATAGGGCATGGTTCACATGAACTATAGACTGTACATCCTGTCAGCTGGAATGTACCTAACTTTGCACATGCATTCCTGATTGCCATGACTTCTGCATGGGCTGTCGGATCAGAATTCGGCACGACACGGTTGGTTCCTGTCGCTATCACTTCCCCGTCTTTTACAATGACTGCTCCGAATGGTCCTCCTCCGGTGTCAATGTTTTCAATTGACAGATTGATGGCCATTTCCATGAATCTGGCATCTTCGGCTGAATAAACTGTCGTTTCCTGCAGACACTTATTTGTACTACTCATATCATGTAAATTTGAATCCATTCAAATATAGCATATATTTTCTTGATTACGGGCATGTTTGGGCTTATCAAAGATAAACATTTTTGTAATTTTGTATTTTATATCTATAAAGGCAATGACGATTGATAATAATACCGGACTTGTATTGGAAGGAGGCGGTCTGCGCGGTGTATTCACTTGTGGAGTGCTTGACTGCTTCATGGACCACGGCATACGATTCCCGTTCGCCGTAGGTGTCAGTGCAGGTGCCTGCAATGGTCTGTCATATATGTCCGGACAGCGTGGCAGGGCCAAGTCCAGCAATATTGATCTGATGGAGAAGCATCATTATATAGGTTTCAAGTATCTGCTTACACAGAGAAATATAATGGACTTCAAGCTACTTTTCGAAGATTTCCCGGAGAGGATCATTCCGTATGATTATGATGCATACTTCTCCAATCCGGCCAGATTCGTCATGGTAACAACCAACTGCCTGACCGGTAAGGCTGAGTATTTTGAAGAGAAGTCATCTTCCCAGCGCGTAATGGATATAGTAAGGGCATCAAGCAGTCTTCCTTTTGTTTCCCCTATCACCTATGTCGATGGCGTGCCTATGCTTGACGGGGGCATAGTGGATTCAATACCGGTAAGATATGCAATATCGCAAGGATATGAAAAGCTTGTGGTCATCCTGACCAGAAACAGAGGATACAGAAAACCATCTTCAGAAATGCGTGCCGCTAAAGTCTTTTACAGGAAATATCCTAACCTTCAAAAGGCTCTGTCGCAACGTAACGCAGTATATAATCAGACTATGGATCTGATTGAACGGCTGGAGGATGAAGGCAGGATCACGGTAATCCGCCCTATAAGACCTGTAGAAGTCGGACGTATGGAAAAAGATACGGCTAAACTGACTATGTTGTATCAGGAAGGTTACGACATTGCCAGAAGTCATATAATAACAGCGGGTCTATGAGATATGGCAATCTGAGTCGTCAGCTCTCTTCCTTGGCAGGCCCGATATTTATCGAGACCTTGCTTGTGATGATGCTGGGAGCTGTCGATACATTCATGCTCAGCCGGTATTCCGACAATAGCGTTGCGGCTGTCGGAGTTGTCAACCAGCTGATGAACCTGGTCTTCCTGCTTTTTGAGGTGATTTCAATTGGAACATCTATCCTGTGCTCCCAGTATATCGGTGCAGGTAGAAGGGACAAGGTCATACAGGCGGTAGGTATCTCCTTGATATTCAACCTGTTCTCGGGAATACTACTGAGCCTTGGTCTGTACTCATTTGCTGGGAGTCTGCTTCAGATGATGGGGCTGCGCCCGGATCTGATGTCAGACGGTCTTCCTTATATGAAGATTGTGGGTGGCTTCGCATTCTTGCAGGCAATATCTCTGTCGCTGTCGGCATCACTGCGCAGTGCAGACAAAGCCAAATATCCGATGTATGTGTCTATGATTGTGAATGTCTTGAACATCATCGGAAATTATTCACTCATTTTCGGTAAATTCGGAATGCCTGCTCTCGGAGTGGAAGGAGCGGCTATTTCGACTTCATTGTGCCGTTTTGTCTCGGTAGTCCTGCTTTTCGTAATTCTATTCAAAAAGCATATACCTTCATTCCCGAAAGAACTCTTCCTCCCCTTCCCTTGGGTCGAATTGAAGAATCTGCTGAAGATCGGGATACCTTCCGCTGGCGAGCATTTCTCCTACAGTCTCTCGCAGGTGGTTATTACTTATTTCATAAATATGATCAGCAACCAGGCTCTTGCTACCAGGTCATACATAGTGAATATTGTGATGTTTACATACATCTTTGCACTCTCCATTGCTCAGGGAGGAGCTATATTGGTCGGTCATCTGGTCGGAAAGAAAAAGATAAATGCAGCATATGCCATCGGCAAGAGGATAATGCGTCTTGGAACCACAAGTTCCGTCACTCTCGCATTTTTGACTGCACTTTTTGGAAAGCATATTCTAGGAATGCTGACTTCGGATCCATGGATCATATCCACAGGAGCAACCATCCTTTGGATCGAGGTCTTGCTTGAAAACGGACGTGCGCTCAATTTCTTCGGAGTCAATTCATTGCGCAGTGCCGGAGATATCTATTTCCCTGTGCTTGTTGGAATTGTCGTGATGTGGGGAGTCCAGGTTGTAGGAAGCTACCTTCTCGGAATATCCCTCGGCTGGGGACTTGTCGCGATGTGGATAGTCTTTGCATTGGACGAGAATATCCGTGGCTTCATCTTCATCCGTCGCTGGAACAGCTTCAAGTGGGTCGGCAAGGACTTTCTTTAAATATTAATGGTTATATTTGTATGAATAATGTAATCAGGATCTAATTTAAATATATTCATATATGAACAGAACAATCATAACTGTAGTCGGCAAGGATACAGTAGGCATCATTGCCAAGGTATGTACATACATGGCAGATCATCAGATCAATATTCTTGACATCTCGCAGACCATCATACAGGGTTTCTTCAACATGATGATGATTGTCGACACATCTAAGATGACAATCGACTATGTCACTATGACTGAAGAGATCACCAGACTTGGAGAGGATACCGGAGTCCAGATCAAATGCCAGAGGGAAGATATTTTTGACAAGATGCATAGAATCTAAAGGCCATGATCAATATACATGAGGTCATCGAGACCAACAGAATGATTGAGCACGACAATCTCGACGTGCGCACCATCACCATCGGTATCAGTCTGCTTGACTGTGCATGCAGTAGCGTTGAGCAGACATGCGAAAGAATCACTGAAAAGATTCTGCGTATTGCCGGCAACCTTGCCAAGACAGCTGAGGACATCTCCAAGGAATTCGGAGTGCCGATTGTAAACAAACGAATTTCAATCACGCCGATATCACTTGTCGGTGCGTCATGCTGCAAGACTCCGTCAGATTATGTGACTATTGCAAAGACGCTGGATGCTGTAGCAGAAAAGGTCGGAGTGAACTTCCTTGGCGGATATTCTGCAGTTGTTTCCAAAGGACTCACCGAAAGCGATAAACTTCTTATCGCCTCTATTCCAGAGGCCCTTGCATGCACACAGCGCATATGCAGCAGCGTAAATATCGGATCTACCAAGACCGGTATAAACATGGATGCAGTGCGCCTTATGGGAGAGACCATCAAGGAGACTGCAAGGATGACAGCGGAAAGAGATTCATTCGGATGCGCCAAGCTTGTGGTCCTCTGCAATGCTCCAGATGACAATCCGTTCATGGCAGGAGCATTCCACGGAGTGACTGAAGCGGACGCAATCATCAATGTCGGCGTCAGCGGTCCCGGAGTGGTGAAATGTGCATTGGAGAAAGTAAGAGGAGAGAGCTTCGAGGTGCTTTGTGAAACCATTAAGAAGACGGCCTTCAAGATTACAAGAGTCGGACAGCTTGTAGCGCAGGAGGCATCCAGCCGTCTCGGAATTCCATTCGGAATCATCGACCTTTCACTTGCTCCGACACCTGCCATCGGTGACAGTGTGGCAGATATTCTCTGCGAAATCGGACTTGAGAAAGCAGGAGCTCCAGGTACTACAGCAGCTTTGGCATTGCTCAATGACCAGGTGAAGAAGGGCGGTGTCATGGCATCATCTTATGTCGGTGGTCTCAGCGGTGCATTCATTCCTGTCAGTGAAGATCAGGGAATGATCGATGCTGCGGTATGCGGTGCCCTTACCATAGAAAAACTTGAGGCAATGACCTGCGTATGTTCTGTAGGACTTGATATGATCGCTATTCCCGGCAAGACTCCGGCCAGCACAATTTCCGGTATCATTGCTGATGAGGCCGCTATCGGAATGATAAATCAGAAGACTACGGCTGTCAGAATAATCCCTGTAGAAGGCAAGGATGTCGGAGATACAGTGGAATTCGGAGGTCTTCTCGGCTATGCCCCAGTGATGCCAGTGAACGGTTATAGTTGTGATGCATTCATCAAGCGACAAGGCAGAATCCCTGCACCGATCCATAGCTTTAAGAATTAAAACAAAGTCCTGTGTCAGTTACAACACAGGACTTTGTTATTTTATTGCATTTCATTGAGTTACCATATGGTATCTGCTGCAGGAATGTATTTCAGTCTGGAGTTCTTGTAAGTACGTTTCAGGCCTTTAAAATCAATCGCCCACATGGCCCCTGTATTGATATTGATCAGAAGTATATCGTCATTGCCGCTACCAAATCGTACGAGTTGGTAATTATATGTGTCCCGATCGTAAACGATATCATCATCTGTCCTGTCCCTGAGTATATTCCATCTTACAGGCTCCCCTCTCTGATATGTCACAAGCGTCACTTGACCTGTATACTTGTCAAGGAAATACTTGCCAAGGTTCTCGATACGTGCGCCTCCGATCGAAGTCTCAGACTTCATACCGAAAACTTTCTTCAGTTCCTGCTCAAGCGACGGGCCCGACTTCACGACCTCCTTCTCCACTACCTTTTCCTTGATCACTTCCTTTTTTTCTTCATTCTCGGTTCCGACCTTGACGGAAACAGTCTGTGCAGACATCTCACTTGTATTGAATACGGCAGGGAAAACCAGCAGCATGAAAGCCGCAGATAAAAGAATCTTTTTCATGTCAGTTCGTTTTAGGGTTAAACTTCATTGTTTATATGCAAATCCTGTACCGGATTTCCTTTGATTAATGATTCTACATACATAGATGTTCTGTCATTAATTTCCCCAATATCTTGTTCTTTTATACTTTATATAAACGGTTCCTGATATTTCTTCAAGAACTCCGATCTCTTTCTGAACGGTCAGAATGACCTCTGCCCTCACAGCGACTTCGCCATATCCGATATGTTCAAATTCATACACCTCATGAGGACAACTGAATTCCAATCTTGCTTCGTTTCCATCAATGATAGTCCTTATATCTATTCTGCAATCAAAGGTTATGCAGTCAGGATAGGCTGAGCCTGTGACCCTCTTATAGGTAACAGGAATATCAAGTGTGCCTCCGTCATTATGCAGCGAACATAAGGTCGAATATCCGGGAGAAACTTCATTCCATTCTGCAAAATAGTCAAAAGAGGCTGTTCCGTCACCATTAATATCTATCGGTTCATCTTCTTCCCAGACTACTGACACTATTTCGTACACACCTCTTATGGTATCGAGAGCGCGTTCCTTCAAATCTTCTTCCCAGACTTTTTCACAAGAAGACAATAAAAGTACAGCAACTGCTGCTAGTGTGTGTAACTTATTAATTTTCATAATATTTCCAATCTGATTCATAAACTGACATTGCCCCGAACATTCCCAATCCCCCTTCAACATTCGTATAGGTATATGTGACCGGTGAAAATCCAAGATGAATAGGAGCATCTGAATTATCCGCTATATATCGCGCCTTGAAGCAGTGGTACAATTCAGCAGATAACCTGAATAGCTTGACCTTATATTCGAAACATTCATAAATTTCATATTGGTCTTCAGGATTTTGACCATATGAAGCTCTGAGCAATCTTTTTTCTGTAGCCTTGACAGGTATTTCCAATACCGACTTATCTTCGACCTGGAATGCTGTCATCACCTTCATCTCACCGCCTTCATAGTCAATGATCAGATCTACCTTCTGCGATGACAATGCCGGATTCACCATCATTTCAGAATTGACGAAAATGTCGTCATATCCTTCTTCCGACAAACTGTCATAGTACTCTTTATCGCGTTCATTGACATTTCCTGTATATTCATGAAATTTCCGGACATACATCTGTACCGCGAAATATGAATTCTCACTTACTGGCTCGTCCAGAGTGATCCTGAATTTGAAGATTTCTTCTAGATGATCTGTGACCAGTTCAGGATCCTTCTTCATGTGAGCTGACATACGCTCGCATTCTATAGCAGGGACAGGCAGTTTTTCCGGAATAGTTGTATGGGCGACTACAGACGGCAGTCCTTCTGCCTCAGCAATGAGCTTAAGGTTCTGTCCCGGCTCGAAGTCTATATCTGTCACATATGACACTTCCCCTGGGTACGAGGCCGCATAATCCAGATCACGTATCAACGTTACAGATTCTCCGTCGGCATCCAGGATAAGCCTGATTTTGTCTGCAGTCACTGACTCTGTACCGTTCAGAGGTTGACTGACCATCACATTAATCCTGCTGTCCGCTCCGGCCACAATTGCATTTATATGAATTTTTCCCGAATTATCCTGTGGGAAATCCACTAACCTCTCGCAGGAAAGCAACAGGAGCAATAGAGTCGATAAACTGAATATATTTTTCATACAAACTAAAATCTAAGGGTGTAACTGAATGAAGGTATGATAGGAATGGCACACAGGACCTTTAGTTTGTTTATTCTTGAACCGTCCTCCATGTAGCTGTCATACATTGTGAACATAGGATTCATCCTGCAGTATGCATTGTATATGCTTAAGTTCCATATTCCTTCGTTTCCTCTTTTTGTTGTCTTCCGGAAATTGAATCCCACATCCAGCCTGTGATATGCCGGGAGCTGATAGTTATATGGTTCGGTAAAATAGAGCCTATCTCCGACTATCTGAGTCGGCACCGTCATTCTGTTACCGCTACGAAAGTTCCACGCCGCATACATATCAAATCTTTTGCTGAACCTGTGAGTTGCATTCAGTGTGAGCTTATGTCGGTTATCGTTACGGGCCTGATACCAGTCATACCATATTCCTTCAAAGAATCTCTCCGTCCATGACAATGTATAATAAGCAGACACCTCAGTCTTTGCAGACTTCCATCCTAGTTCCACCTCTGCTCCATAGGAGCGGCCATTTCCTCTGTTAAGTTCATATTCCCATAAGGAAAGGTCCGGATAAATGCTGTCGATACCGCAGTACTCATTGATGTTATCCATTGTCTTATAATATCCTTCGATACTGAAGACGATATTGTGAGGCAGGTCAGAGTAGATTCCTGCTGCAAACTGCCTCGAGCGCATCGGTGGTACATTAGATGTCGAGGGCATCCAGGTTGACATCGGCACATCCAGATAATGAGCATGAATCAAGTGCATGAACTGACTCATTTCCGTATATGACATCTTAATAGCCATGGATGGACACAACTGAAACCTTAGGGCAGCTCGTGGTTCCAATGAATGCTTCAAGCCGTCATCAGTTCCAAAAGCAACATATCGTAGACCGACATTGGCCTTGAACCAGTTTGTGATAGATATTTCATCTTCTGCATAAGCAGATAGTTCCGGTGATTCATAGCCGATATTGAATGAATCTCCTTCTACGATATCATCTACACCTGTTTCCTTCGAGACTACGCTTACATCCCTGTATGGGCGAAAAGTATGATATATGGCAGAAAGTCCGCCTCTCAAATGATGAAACTCTGAAGGAATCCAGTCAATATCAGCTTTCAGAGCGATATCATGCAGTTTTGAATGGTTTGTTTCCGACGCATGATATTCTGAAACATTGTATTCATACACTCCCATTTCCCAGTCTTCATTTGTGATTCCGACATCAGTATTGGTCCTGGTATAATACAGTTTTGCATCAAGATGAAGATCATCAGAAAACATTCTCTTCCAGTTCAGACTTGTCAGGATGTTTCCCCAATTTATATCTAGGTCGTTGCCGATCTTAGCTGTGTGTCTTACACCCTCCCAATATTTTACAATGCTCTCCTCTACTCCATATCTGATGCGGTCTGAACCCATATAGACATTGAGTGACAGTATGCTATTCTTATTGAAGAGATGTGTGAGAGATGCATTTATATCAGTCATTGCATACCTCATCCTAACTTCATTACCATATGGATAGCGCAAATTGACGATAGCAAATGCCGGCACTGTCAATACGTCAAACCAGCTACGTCTGAGTCCGACATTGAAAGAGGTCTTTCCTGGCACAATCGGACCTTCAAACTGAAGGCCTCCATTAAGAAGTCCGATATTGAAAGAGCCTGCGTACTCATTCATATTGCCCGTACGTGTCGTTATATCCACAACTGAAGAAAGTTTGCTTCCGTATCGCGCAGGAAATCCACTCTCGTAGAAATCTACATTTTCAACCATTTCAGTATTGAATGAGGATATCAGCCCTGCCAGGTGGCTTACCTGATATAGAGGGACTCCGTCTAGTAGATAAAGATTGTCATATCCTTCTCCACCATGGACATACATACCGGAGAGCAATTCTGTACCGCCGGATACTCCCGGCAAATTCTGTATCTCCTTTATCAAGTCAGGAGAACTGAGCACTGCAAATCCTTTTTTGAAACGGGTTCCGTCTATCTCCTTGAGGCCAGTCTGTGTTGAATTGTGACGGCGGTCTATGTATGCTGTAATAATAGAATCTTCTATACTGTCTTGCTGTTCCTCTATGAAGATGGTATAGTCATTGGGCTTCTTTTTCGAGTTGCTCTTGGTCAGGACGATGTATTTCTTCATAATCTCGTACTCGATGCCGGTGTCCGCGAAGAGAGTCTTCAGGCAGAGCTTGAGAGATGCCCGATCGGCGTCGGACATGACGGAAGTCCTGCCGTCAGTTCGCCTGCCCTTGATGACATCCTTCATCGGCTTGCCCGAATATGGCACATTGATTTCGATTGCTGAATCATATACGAAGTTTACATCCAATGATTTATGGATGACCTCCATCTCGGATTTGAGTGTCCTGCTCTGCTGTGCATGGGCAGGGGCTATGGCAAGGAAAGCCATAGCGAGAGTTGTTGTAATTAATAATAGTACGTGCTTCATTGTCAAGTCGTTTGGGAATCTTATCTCTTGACGATGCGTACATCCAGTGCAGACT
>JAEIGA010017739.1_pt1 | contig 10841 bp, 6 predicted proteins | sample 9270691 | NCBI WGS metagenome assembly JAEIGA01 (sample SAMN17057246, study PRJNA624740) | gut metagenome | biome: biome; isolation source: fecal sample | host: Bos grunniens | place: China: Xizang | collected 2019 | reverse complement strand
GTAGTGTAGTTTAAGTAGCCATTTGCAAATAGGGTTACCACCTCGCTACGAAGGTTGTAGCTCAAGTCTACCTTTGTAGCCTTCTCGGGGTTGAGGTGCATATTTCCCTGCTCGTAGGTCGTAGCATCCACCATACTCATATAGGGCGTGAGCTGTGGGTAGGTAGGGCGACCTATACGACGAGAGAGGGCAAGCGATAGATCTTGATTCTCTGCAAGTTTATATGTTCCCGAGAGGCTTGGGGCAAAGAAGATGTTGCCGTCACGCTCATCTATCGCTTCGTGCTTGCTATTTAGCGTTACAGTACTGTACTCGCCACGTACGCCAACCTTATATGTGAATTTACTGCTAATGCGAGATGCGAACATTACATACAATGCTGGCACCATTTCTGTATGGAGAAGATCATTGCTCGAAGCATCGGTATATGCCCACTCGCCACCGTCCATTGTGTAAACCTGGTGGTAGATATCGTTTCTTCGATATGTATACTTCGCGCCCGCAGAGAGTGTGCCCACCTTGAATTTGTGTTTGTAGTCAGCCTGCAAAGCTGAGATAAGGGGACTTCCTCCCGATACCGAACGGCTTATAGGCTCACCACCCATATAATAGTACGAAGGTCTACTACCCCAAATCTTGGATACTGAGCCTCGGATGGTTATGTCCGACACATCGGGGTTGATGATATGGGTGTAGGATAGTGAGGCCTCGTAATTTTGACGATTCCAATTAACATCGTTATGACGGAGCTCCTCGCGCTGCGCACCTCCATCGGAGAATGTATTGTGCAAATCCTGCTTGATGTTTAGGCGTGGAATAATGGCCTTCAAATCGACATTTATGCGATTATGCTTATTGATGCGGAAGTCTCCGCCCAACGAGATATTATTATTGAAGGTGTAGCGCGTAGACTGCATCTGCTGAAAAAGTTCATAATCAGAGCTGTGCATCTGGCGATTAAGCACCGTATTTACCACATCGTCCTCGTACTTTGTATTGTAATTAAATCGCCATGAAGCCTTCTTACGATTTAGCGCCAGAGCAATATTGCCATTAACAAAGTGGTTAAAACCGTAGTTCGCTGCTACCATACCGCTAAAACCCTCGGCGCGAGTGCGCTTTGTGGCAATATTGATGATACCACCCGTACCTCCTGCATCGTGCGAAGCATCGGGGTTGGTAATGACATCAACGCTTTGAATGTTAGCCGCAGGGATTGTCGAAAGGTCACTTGCTGTAGTTGGCACTCCATCCAGCAAAACGAGGATATTATTGTTGCTTCGTATTGAAATTTCATTGTTTGTAATGCTTACCGAGGATGCCGAGCGAAGAATATCTATAGCCGTACCCTTGCTTGATGCCATATTTGCCGAAGCGTTAATGGTGGTATGCTCTACTGTCGATTTTTGTGCAACCTCCTTGGCTGAAACCACCAACTCGCCAAGGGAGAAAGCCTCTTCGCGCAGCGTTATAGTTCCGATGTTTATGTGAGATGTATTTGGTGTTATGGAAATCTCGTGACGAGCATAACCAATAAACTCTATAACTAAAAGAAACTCCTCATTACTTTGACCTACCTTGAGTGAGAATTTGCCATCATTATCTGTTACCTCACCCGTAATTGGCGCAGTGGCATTGTATACTGCAGCCGAGGCATATGCTATTGGCTTTTGGTTCACATCAACAACCTTACCGGCTATTGCACACTTGGAGTTCTGTGCATAGAGGTTTGCTGTTGTAAATAGGGTTATTGCGAGTATTAATAGCGTGTAACGAATATCTTTTGCCATATATATGTTGGTTATGAGCCAAAAGTGAGTTGTGGTGTCACAGAATCACAGATTACAGTTATTTTTAATTGAAAAGTATAGAAGGTCAACAGACAATGCTCGTGCCAATGAGCGAAATAAAAGTTCACTTTTAATTTCTCAGCGAATGCAGCCGAACATCAACGAAGTTAACAGTCAACGGACAACAGACAACAGACAACGGAAGGTTTATCTTCCCAAAGGAATGACTTTAGCCTTTAGACCGTCGACATAAATCATAAATCCTAAATCATAAATCATAAACGACTACGGACCGTTGACTTTAGCCTTTAGACCGTTGACATAAACCCTAAACGTTAAACTCTAAAAACTGCGAGTAAGCGAGTGGGCGAAAATTTATTTACGCACAAAACGAGCGAAGCAGTTTCGACGAAGTCAACGTTAAAAGTGACAATTATCTCTTATGATCCTCGTGGAAGGCTTGCATACGCTCTTGCAACAGGGGGTATAGCTCTTCGCGCATGCGGGAGGTGCAGGCACGTACGCCTTGCTGCTCGCTACCGGTGGTGGAGAGCGATATGCTGCTGACACCATAGTAGAGGAGCTCGGTGAGGAGCTGGCCTCCCGTCATATTGCCATAGCCGATGGTGAAGAAGAAGCCGTCGCCAACGGGCTGGGTGACATCGTGATCGTAGACGATGTGGAAGCCGTTGTCGGTGAAGATGCGCTTCATGCGCTCGGCACGATGGGCATACTCGCGAGTGTCGTCGACGAAGTTGATCTGTCCCTCGGTGGAGAGGCGCAACATCTCGGCATAGGCATGCTGAGTAGAGGCCGTACAGCCTGAGGTGATCATGTATAGGATGGAGGCTACGAGGGTCTGACCAAAGACGCCTGCATCGTGATAGCGCTCGGCAAGGGCAGGGTAGTGACGCTCGAAGAGCTTGTCGCTGATGCAGGTGAGGGCTATACGCTGGCCGGCATAGCTGAAGATCTTGGAGGCCGAGAGCATGAGGATGTAGTTGTCGGTATAGCGGGCCACGGTGGGCGCGTAGGGCGGACAGAAGGGGTGACCGAGGTCGTGACGGAAGTCCATGCAGAAGTAGGCAAGGTCTTCGATGACGATGACATCGTGCTCGGTGGCCAAACGGCCGATGATGGCGAGCTCCTCCTCCTCAAGGCATATCCATGCAGGATTATTGGGGTTAGAGTAGATGATGGCGGCTATATCGCCACGGCTGAGCATGCTCTCGAGCTTGTCGTGAAGGGCTTGGCCACGGTGATGGTAGATGTCGAACTCTTCCCACTCGGCACCGATGATACGCAATTGTGACTTCTGGATGGGGAAGCCGGGGTCGATGAAGAGCACCTTGTTCTTCCCGGGTTGGCGTTGGGTGCAGGCAATGAACGAGCCATATGAGCCTGCTACACTACCGGTGGTGGGGACACACGAGCGGGGGCTGATATCGATATCGAGGAAAGCCTTGACAAAGCGTGAGGCGGCCTCCTTAAGTTCGGGTATACCGTCGGCCGCAGGGTATTGAGAGCCTACACCTCGGTCGAGGGCGGCCTTCTCGGCCTCGACGCCATAGTGATTGATGGGAAGGCCAGGAGAGCCCTGATCCATGCGGATGAAGGGGATGCCTGTCTCGCGCTCAAGGTATTGGGCAATGAGCAGTACCTCACCGATGGTGGCGGTGGAGAGGTGGGCGATATGTAGGTCTTGGGCGGCTTGTGCCACCAGTGATTCGCTGAATATTTTCATGAGACTACTGGTTGTTTAATCCTAAGTCGAAGGCCTTGAGGTTATCTGCTACCACCTTGTCGCCCTTGGAGGCAAACACACGGGCAATGCTCTCGCGCAACTGCTCGGGGGTGAGTATCTCCATATAGCGGGCCGACATGCCGAGCAATACCATATTGGCACTCTTGGGGAGGCTATTCTCGCGAGCTACATCTTCGATGGGGAGGGTAGCCACATGGGGTAGCGACTCGAGCTCGCTCATGAGGGTGGGCTCGTCGGGATAGTTGGGGATGTTCTTGAACGGGTGTGAGGAGCTCACAATCCAACCCTCCTTGCTGAGGAAGGGGAGGTAGCGCAAGGCCTCCATGGGCTCCATAGAGATGATGAGGTCGGCCGCACCCTGACGCACGAGATCTGAATAGATGGGCTCTGTAGAGAGACGCAAGGTGGATTGTACGTCTCCGCCTCGCTGGCTCATGCCATGCACCTCGGCTTGCTTGAGATGGATGCCGGCAACGGTAGCGGCATCTCCTATGATAGTAGCGATGGTGAGGATTCCTTGACCACCTACACCGGCTAATATGATGTCTTTCTTCATGTGGTTACTTCTTGTTTCTGAGTTTACGTTTGAGGGTCTGCATGCATTCGCGACGAGGAATGATGACAGATACACCGTTGTAGGCAATCTCTTCGCGTATGATACGGGTGATCTCCTCCATATTCTTGGGTAGGGGAACGACTACACGTACATGCTCGGGCTCGACACCAAGGCCGAGGCAGATGGCTTCGAACTTATTGGTGCCTGCTGAGTCCTGACCTCCCGTCATGGCGGTGGTGAGGTTATCAGAGATGACTACCGTAATGTTGCTATTGTCGTTGATGGCATCGAGCAGTCCTGTCATGCCCGAATGGGTAAAGGTGGAGTCGCCAATGACGGCTATAGCGGGATAGACGCCAGCATCTGCCGCTCCCTTGGCCATGGTGATAGAGGCTCCCATATCGACACAGCTATCGATGGCACGGAAGGGAGGAAGGGCGCCTAAGGTGTAGCATCCGATATCGCCAAAGATGCGTGCATCGGGATATTCGGCCGCTAACTTGTTGAGCGCATCATATACATCGCGATGGCCACATCCCTGACACAAGGCTGGCGGGCGAGGCATGATATTCTGTCCCTCGGCATAAACCGATTGGGTGGGTATGCCCATAGCTACTCCTACATTGTCGGGGGTGAGCTCTCCCATGCGTGGGAGGTCGCCGGTGAGACGGCCCTTGATGGGATAGTCGGCACCGAGCAATCCCTTCACCTGCTCCTCAACGACGGGTTGGCCATCTTCGGCCACAAGCAATGAGTCGCATTGTGAGGCAAAGTCCTTGATGGCTTGCTCGGGGAGGGGGTATTGAGATACCTTGAGTACAGAAATGCCCAATGCCGCAGGATTGTTCTCCATCACATAGTTGTAGGCAATGCCGCATGCGATGATACCGGTCTTTGCCTTCGGTGTGGTGATGGTGGTTTTGTTGTAGGGCGATTGCTCGGCCTTCTCGGAGAGTAGAGCCTGCTTCTCAACCAATGAGGCATATTGGCGACGTGCATTGGCAGGGAGGAGCACCCAATGGGTGCGCTCACTATCGGGGTTGAGGGCGTTCTGTGGAAGGGGAGCGCTCACGGCAATCTCGGCACGTGAGTGGGCCAAGCGGGTAACGACACGCATCAATACGGGCAACTTGAGCTCCTCAGAAAGGGCATAGGCATAGGGCATCATGTCGTAGGCCTCCTGTTGTGATGAGGGCTCCATGATGGGTATCAAGGCAAACTTGCCATAGAAGCGTGAGTCCTGCTCGTTTTGTGACGAGTGCATAGAGGGGTCATCGGCCGCCAATACCACCAAACCGCCATTCACACCCGTGATGGCTGAGTTGACAAAGGCATCGGCCGCCACATTCATGCCCACATGCTTCATGCATACGAGCGAGCGCTTGCCGGCATACGACATGCCCAAAGCGGCCTCCATAGCGGTCTTCTCATTGGTGCACCAGCGGCTACGAACCTCGGGCGCATAGTGTTGTATATATTCGGTAATCTCAGTCGAGGGGGTGCCAGGGTAGGCATATACACCACTGATACCAGCGTGTATAGCTCCCAATGCTATAGCCTCGTCTCCTAATAATAGTTTCATCTTTTTATTTGTTATTTATTTTTGGTCAACAGGCTAAAGGCTAAAGTCAACGGTCCGTAGTCGTTTATGATTTAGGATTTATGATTTATGATTTATGATTTATGTCGACGGTCTAAAGTCATTCCTTGGGGAAGATAAACCTTCCGTTGTCCGTTGTCTGTTGACTGTTGTCCGTTGTCCGTTGTCTGTTGACTGTTGTCTGTTTAACTTTCAATTCAAACAAGTTCCTCACATTCCTTCAGCCATTGTGCGGCACTCGCATCACTGGGCATGCGCCAGTCGCCACGGGGGCTGAGCGATACGCTACCCACCTTGGGGCCATCGGGCAAGCATGAACGCTTGAACTGCTGCTGGAAGAAGCGACGGAAGAAGGTGGTGAGCCACTTCTTGATGGTGGCCTTATCGTACTCGCCTTCGAAGGTGCGACATGCGAGATAGAAGAGCTTTGAGGGGGTATAGCCCGAACGCATGAAGTGGTAGATGAAGAAGTCGTGCAACTCATAGGGACCTACCAAATCTTCGGTCTTCTGCTTGATGGTGCCATCTTCCTTGGCAGGGATGAGCTCGGGGCTGATGGGGGTGTTCACCACATCGAGCAGGATGTTGCGTATGTCGCCATCGTAATTGTTGGTGGCTTCCCACTCGACGAGATGACGCACGAGGGTCTTGGGGATACCGGCATTGATGCCATACATCGACATGTGGTCGCCATTGTAGGTGGCCCATCCGAGAGCCAGCTCAGAGAGGTCGCCAGTGCCGATGACGATAGCATTCTCGCGATTGGCCACATCCATGAGCAGTTGGGTGCGCTCGCGTGCCTGTCCGTTCTCGTAGGTGGTGTCGTGCACGTTGATGTCGTGACCTATATCGCTGAAATGTTGTATGCAGGCGTCCTTGATGCTTATCTCGCGCCATGTGATGCCCAAGTGCTTCATCATGGAGAGGGCATTCTGATAGGTGCGGTCGGTGGTGCCAAATCCGGGCATGGTGATACCGATAATGCTTGTGCGAGGCAGGTTGATGCGGTCGAATGTGCGTACAGCTGCCAAGAGGGCCAATGTAGAGTCAAGGCCACCCGAGATGCCTATCACCACCTTTGAGCAATGGATATGGGTGAGGCGTTTTGCCAAGGCCGCCACCTGTGTGTTGAGTATCTCGTCGCAATGTGCATCGAGCTCGCGACCTCTCGGCACGAAGGGTAGGCGAGGGTAGCAACGGGTGAGGGGACACTCCTTCTCGGTGATGGGGGCGGTATGTATATGTGTTGCCTTGGGGAAAAGGTCGGCTTGTGCGGTAGCAAACGTCGTGTTTCCGCGACGTTCCATACGCAACTTGTCGAGGTCAATCTCTGAACACATCAACTGTGCATCGAAGCAGAAGCGCTCGGCCTCGGCCAACATGATGCCATTCTCGGCAACAAAGGCCTTACCGGAGAATACAAGGTCGGTGGTAGACTCGCCAAATCCACAACTGCTATATACATAACCGGCCATGCAACGTGCCGATTGCTGGGCAATGAGCGAACGCAAGTATTCGTGCTTGCCTGTCACCTCATCAGAGGCCGAGAGGTTGAAGATGATCTCAGCACCCTGAAGGGCCAATGCTGAGCTGGGGGGAGTCACACTCCATAAATCTTCGCATATCTCTACACCGAAAGCATAGCGTCCGGTATGGAAAATCTGATATGAACCAATATGTACCGACTGACCGGCATATAGTATGTTGTCCTCCATGCGCAAGTTATAGCCCGTAGAGAACCAACGACGTTCGTTAAACTCGCCATAGTTGGGGATATAACATTTGGGGATGATGCCTAAGATGATACCTCGCTGAACAACAAGTGCACAATTGTACAATGCGCCACACACATAGACGGGAGCTCCGATGATGAAGATATTGTCGTATGCGCTGGTGGCCTCGGCAAACTGGCGTACACCCTCCTCGGCACCTTGCAATAGGGATTGCTGGGTGATGAGATCGCCACAGGTATATCCCGTGATGCAAAGCTCGGGAAAGACGGTTACCTCGGCACCCTCATCATGGGCCTTATGTGCTAAGGCAATGAGCTGTTCGACATTGTATTTAGTATCGGCAACGCTTACCAAAGGTATGGCGGCACCTACTTTGATGAATCCGTGTTGCATATTATTCCAATATTATTATAGTGCAAATATACCGACTTTTCACGATTCTGCAAATTAATGCTATAATTTTGCCCCAAATTTCTCAATTCAACGAATTATATGTAACTTTGCGACAATGAACCTAAAAAATTGTATAACATGAATAATATTGCACAACAACTGATGGCGCTACTCGATGCGTCTCCCGTCAATTTCTTGGCCGCAGGATATGTTGAGGATCAGCTCAAGGCTGCTGGCTTCACTCATCTTGATGCGGGCAAGCCCTTCCCGATGTTGGTACCAGGAAAAGGTTACTTCGTAACAAAGAATAACTCAGCTGTATTTGCCTTCCGCATGGGTACTGTACACCCCTCTGAGGCTGGCTTTAAGCTTATCTGTGCACATAGCGACTCGCCTTGCTTCCGTGTGAAGCCTGCGGCAGAGATGTATACCGAGGGTGGGCTGGTGAAGCTTAACACCGAGGTGTATGGTGGTCCTATCCTGTACACATGGTTTGACCGTCCCTTGTCATTGGCTGGCCGTGTGCTCTTGAGAAGCAATAATCCTTTGAAGCCCGAAGTGCGTCGATTGAAGATCGACCGTCCCTTGCTGATAATCCCTCACCTTGCCATCCACTTTAACCGTCAGGTGAACGAGGGTAACAAGTTGAGCAAGCAGGTAGATATGTTGCCTGTTATCGGTATCATCAATGAGAAGCTTGAGGCTGATAACCTCTTGTTGAAAGTGATTGCCGAGGAGTTGGGTGTGGCTATGGGTGATATCCTTGACTTTGACCTCTCGCTCTACGATACACAAAAGGCCGAGCTCGTAGGCTTGAATGAGGAGTTTATCTCATGTGGTCGTCTTGATGATTTGGCAATGGTGCATGCCGGACTTTATGCTTTGCTCAATAGTACAGCAACTCCCATGACACAAGTGCTTGCCGTATTTGATAATGAGGAGACAGGTAGCGGCACCAAGCAGGGTGCAGCATCTCCCGTATTGCGTAACTTGCTGGAGCGTGTCGTGACCAATGATGGTAGTGGTGTCGATGGCTTGTATCGTGCTCTCGAACACTCGTTCATGATCTCGGCCGATATGGCTCACGCGTTGCATCCCAACTATCCCTCTAAGCACGACCCCACCAATCATCCGGTAATGGGTGGTGGCCCTGTAATCAAGATCAATGCCAATCAGAAGTATGTTACCGATGCCGAGTCAGCGGCCGTGTTTGCTGAGATCTGTCGCTTGGCCGAGGTGCCTTGTCAGTACTTTGTCAACCACTCTGATATGGCTGGTGGCTCTACCTTGGGTAATATCCTCACCTCACAGCTTCCTATGCGTGGTGTAGATATGGGTAATCCCATGTGGGGTATGCACTCAGTGCGCGAGACGGCTGCTGTGGCCGATCAGGAGTATGCATGTAAGGCATTTACCACCTTCTTTAACTTGAAGTAAAGGAAGGTATCCATAGATAAAGGGAGAGTGCCATATCTTGACGTGAGTCTTGATATGGCACTCTTCTTATTGGATGTTTGTGAGTGGCTTAGAGGATGCCGTATTTCTCGAGCTCGGCAGCCATCTCCTCTTGTACCTTGCGTGACTCTTCGCGAGCTACATTAGCAAAGTTCTCGGTGTTGTCGGCATAGATGATAGCACGACTTGAGTTCACGATAAGGCCACACTCCTTGGTGATACCGTATTTGCATACTTCGCTGAGCGAGCCACCCTGAGCACCTACACCGGGAACGAGAAGGAAGTGGTTGGGCACGATCTTACGGATGTCTTCGAAGAGCTGTCCGCGTGTAGCACCTACAACATACATCATATTCTCATCATTACCCCATTCCTGTGAACGACGGAGCACCTTCTCGAAGAGGCGTTCGCCTGTCTCCTTATCCTCCATCAACTGGAAGTCGAGTGAACCCTTGTTTGAGGTCAATGCGAGCAATATCACCCACTTGCCCTCATAAGCGAGGAAGGGCTTTACGCTATCTTCACCCATGTAGGGAGCTACGGTAAGAGCATGTACATCCTGCTCCTCGAAGAATGAACGGGCATACATTGATGAAGTGTTACCGATATCACCACGCTTAGCATCAGCAATGATGAAGTGGTTGGGGTAGTTCTCCTTGAGGTAAGCGATAGTCTTCTCATAAGCCTCATAACCCTTGAGGCCGTCACACTCGTAGAATGCCAAGTTGGGCTTGTAAGCTACACAATAGTCAGCAGTAGCATCAATGATAGCCTTGTTGAAAGCAAAGATAGGATCTTCCTCGTTCAAGAGATGAGCGGGAATCTTCTTTGTGTCGGTGTCGAGGCCTACGCAAAGGAATGACTTGCGTGCCTTGATGATGTCGATAAGTTGTTGTTTGTTCATAACTCTAATTTACTATTTACTGATTTACTATTTACAATTGATTTTTTTAATTTATCCATTTGACAATTTGTCGGTCCTGTACGATGTGTACAAATTGATGAACACCCCAATAGTACATAAATCGTAAATTGCCAAATTGTAAATTATAATTCGCTCTCCTTCAGGCGCTCAGCATTCTCGGCCACCATGAGCTGGTCGATGCAATCCTGAATGTCGCCATTCATGAAGGCCGCAAGATTGTAGATGGTGTAGTTGATGCGATGGTCGGTAATACGTCCCTGTGGATAGTTGTAGGTGCGTATCTTGGCCGAACGGTCACCGGTAGACACCATGGTCTTACGCTTTGAGGCGATATCGTCGATATACTTCTGATGCTCCTTGTCGTAGATGAAGGTGCGCAAGCGAGCGAGCGCGCGCTCCTTGTTCTTGGGTTGGTCACGTGTCTCGGTACACTCGATAAGGATCTCTTCAACCTCACCTGTGTTGGGGTTCTTCCAGTTGTAACGGAGGCGTACGCCCGACTCAACCTTGTTGACGTTCTGTCCACCGGCACCGGATGAGCGGAAGGTGTCCCACTTGATCTCACCCTCATTGATCTCTACTTCGAAAGCTTCGGCCTGAGGTAAGCAGGCAACGGTAGCAGCT
>JAEIGA010017738.1_pt1 | contig 10841 bp, 9 predicted proteins | sample 9270691 | NCBI WGS metagenome assembly JAEIGA01 (sample SAMN17057246, study PRJNA624740) | gut metagenome | biome: biome; isolation source: fecal sample | host: Bos grunniens | place: China: Xizang | collected 2019 | reverse complement strand
TTTAAAATACATAATGTCCTCTCAAAAGTAGTGTTTTTGAAGTGGACTAAAATCCCCTAAGGTCCTTTTGGGGGATTTTTTCGTCTACCCCACAGATACATTATATAGGGGTGTCCAAAAAGATGGGTATAAAAACATAATTATTAATGACTGTATTATACATGGACATATTTTTTTTAAGATCTAAAAGTGAGTTTCTTAAAAATTTATCTATAATTTCTTTTAGTCAGTTTTAAATAAGTATCTATTTTATGTATTGATTAAGACAAATGTATAATTAAATCAAATTAATGTTTTAGTTCATTTTTATAAATATGAAAATAATTTATTTTATTGTTTAATAACTAAGGCATAATCATTATTTTTTAGAATTAATCATATTGAAATCATTGCAATTATTAATATAAGAATCAAAATAGCTATTTGTGAAATCAAAATTATAAAATTAGTATTTAAGGAAATAAAAATTGAAGAAACATTAAATAGCACATTTTGTGATAATAGCATTAATGGATACATTAAAGCAAAGGAAAGAATATATGAAACAAATATTATAGGGAAGAAAAGGAAAAAGATATTTTTAGTAATTTTATTCTTACTATATCCTAATAGATAAAGTATAGATATTTGCTTTTTAATTAAATTAATTATTCCAAAAAAATAAGCGATAATACATAAAATAATAACAGGTAAACAAATCATTAAAATAATTAAACTAACAATATTTACTAAATTAATAGTATGTTCAAATAATTGATTTATAATTGCTTTTTGTTCAATGTTAACAAGATTTACTATCATTTGTTTGTCATCATAATTTTTGATCATTCATTGGGAAATTTTTTGAGATGAAGGAAAGTTTTTTTTCACTATATTTTCAAAACTAAGATAGTTTTTTTCTTGTGCACTATCTTGAAAACCAATTTTATTTAGCAATTCATCATTTCTAGTAGTATATAACATTGCAAAAACATCTGGATTAAAATTAGCAGGTGTTTCAGAAATTGAAAATGATAGGGAATAAAAACCATTTGCTGAAGTTAACAATAAGGCCTTATTGTTCATTATTAATGATTTTTTGTTACTTAAAATTCCATTAAATGGAATGTAATCTTGTGTTGGTTTTTGAAATTGAACTGAACTATAAAATGATGATTTCATTGCATTATCATAAATGCCTGATATGAAATCACCCTTATCTAAATGAATCATTTTATTTGCATTCTTTTGTGAAGTATAAATCTTTTCACCAAATGGATCTATGGATATATCATTAATTTTTAATTCTATATATGGAGAATCATTTTTTAAATTTGAATTAAAATTTAATTCCTTTATTACTTTTACTGAACTATTAAAATAATCATTACTAGGTTTTATTCTTAATTTATCTCCTTTTTTAAGATTAAACTTCTTAGCAAAACCTCTATTTATAATAACTTCATTATTTTTTAATAAGTTCAAATCAATCATTTTATTATCTTCGTTATACAATTGAATATATTTAGATTCTGGGCTTATCCCCATGATTTTAATTTGATTATTAATGTTATTAATGGTGTCACTTAAAACATAAGTATATGTTTCATCATCATTTGATAATGGAGCAATATTACCGGTTACTAATTTAACATTCATATCGTTTAATTTTTCATCACCAAAAATCTGCCCAATAAACATTAAAAAATCATCAGAAAATCTCATTGATGTTTCTGAACCATCAGGATTATATATAACTTTTTGTCCGTCAATTTCTAATTTATTTTCATCAATATCATTTGAATTTTTAAGAAAATTTTTAAATTTATCATGATAAAGAGGATTGTTGAATATTTCTTTTTTAAAAGCAATAAGATTTTGATTCATTTTTGAAAACATTTCAGTTGGTAAAAGTTTTTGAACATAGTCTCTTCATGTGTTACCGATAGATAAATCAATATCTAGTATAAAAGCAGAAGTTATTGCATTAAAAAATAATAGGCTATATTTGTCACGCATTCTTAAATAATAACTAAATGATGGTAATGTCATATTTAAATAAAACCTTGGTTGTATATTTGGTGTTTTATTATCAAAATCTTTTACATTACCATCTTTATCTCTAATTGCAAATAAAAATGTTTTATCATTTTTTATTAATTCATTTATATCTAATCCATCTTGATTTATTATTTTGTTATTAATTCTAAGTTTTATAGCTTTATTTTGTACACCATTTATTTTATATTCATTATTTGATCTTCATGTATTTTGATCAATTCAATGAAATTGTTTATCATTATTGTTTAAAACTAAATATTCAAAATTTATTAATGGAAAATATGGATCAGCATTATTTAAAAGATATTGTGCAACATTAGCATCTACATCAACACTAGTTAAACCTAAATCTTGATATTTATATTTTTGATAAAGACCAACATTTTCCTGAGGACTTTTTAAATCTAATGCTACTGTATATGAATTATTTTGTAAATTATAATAATTTGCATTATTTAAATTAACATCAGTTGCTAAAATAGCAGAACATATGCTAAAAGAAGTGCAAATAAAAAAAGTTAAAAATAGGATATTAAAAAAGCGAGAAAAAAATAAATTAATACCTCATTTAAAAAATGAAGATGTTTTATATCAATTAGCTCTTAATCCTTTAATAAAAAATCCTTTTGAATTATCTATATCATTTATTTTTTCTATTGCTGGTTTTCGATGGCTAAAATATACAATTGATAAAACCATAATTAGACATAAAACAGCTGGACCGATTATTGATAAAATAAATAAAAATGGGTTAAAAGAAATACTTAAAGGAATAAACCAAATATTGTTTAATGAATTAAAAATATATGGAGAAATAAAGAATGTTAATAAGTATGCAAGTCCACCTAAAATACTATTTAATATTATTAGTGGAAGTGCAATCATTAAAGAGATTTTAAAATTTCCAATACCATTTATTCGGACAATAGAAATTATTTTACTTAGTTTATCAATTAATATATTTAAAACCATATAACATACAAAGCATAAAATTATTAATAAAAAAATGAAGATAAAAATTGAAAAATAAAGGATTATTTTTTTAATAAATTCTGTTGTAGTTGCTTGCAAATTATTAATAGTATTTAAATTATTAGGAGAAGTCAATTTGATAAAATTGTGAAAAAATGAATTAAATTTATGAGAAAACTCTTCTTTGTTGGTAGCTTTAATTATGTAATTATAATTGAAATTATTAACATCTAAATAATTTAAAATATTTTCATATTGATGTTTAGTAAAGTATAAAATTCCTTGAGTTTTTCCATCTGGTATAGGAGATTGTATATTTACAATTGGATAACTATAATCTGCAGAAATTGCTGAACCAATAATAATAAAATCATGACCTAAAATATTAATTTTATATTTATCAGGTAGTTTTTCAATATATGTATTAATATTATCTATATTTGTAAAATCATAACCATTATTTTTTAATATGTTATCAACCGTAAATAATGTAAATGGCTTACCATCAATGGTGATATTTTCATCATTATTAATTGGTAAAGTTGCTTTTTTATTTTTTTTAAAAAAATTTTCATTAATTATTACAAAAAAATTACTAATATTTGTTAAATAAACATTAGAATCAACCCATAAGTTGGTTAAATTACTATTAATATGAAAATTAATTACACTATTAAAAGGATCATTAGATGTAATGTTAAAAGAATCATTAAATAGAATATAACATAATTGAATTCAAGGACTAAAATTGTGTAATTCCCTTAAAATTACATCAACATCAGTTTTTTGCAAATATAATTTATCTATTTTTTGAATACATAATGATGTTAATTTTTTAATTTGAGATAATAATTTATTCTTATTGTTTATGCTTGAAGGTAAAATTAAAAAAAATAAAGGATTAATAACGTTAATGTTATTAATGTTATTTAATACATTTAAAATTTTTATTAATTCATTTAGAATAGGACTATTATAAAAATGATGATCATTTTTATTTTGAGAATATTTAAAATCAACACCTTGTTTAATAACTAAATTATTAACCTTGTCATTAGTTCTAGGAGTAATTAAAAACTGTTCATTTTGATTACTACCATTTAAAAAATAATTGCTATCTATTGTTCAAACAATATCCTTATTTGAATCTAGATATGATGTTAATATTCAATTAATTCATTCTTTTTTTGCTTGATTTCATTTTAATCCTAAATTTTTTGCATATTGATTTAATGAAATATTTATTTGATTAAAAATATCTGTTTTTTCTTGATTAGATAAGTTTTCAAATTGTTCACTATTCATTCCAAACAAATTGTAGGGGTCAAGTATTAGTGAAAAATTTAACAAATCAGATGCTGGATAATAATTAGTTAAAAAAGTTTTAAAACTTTCATCAACTATATTTTTATCCTTAAAAACAAAATCTAACCTATAACCTGGAACTACTTACAAATATGGTTCATACTTATCATTTGGAATATCATAATTATTTTTAACTATTTTCAATTGTTTAAAATAGTTAAAAAAAATGTCTGATAATCAAAAATCTTTATGTAATTCATAAGTTGGGTCTCTTAGTTTTACATTGATTATTTTTGCACCAGAGTCACCAGAGATAGTATTTAAAACAAAATCAGATTGCTTTACGTTTTTATTAACCTCTTTATACAAGGATAAGTAAGAAGAATTGTTACTTGTGTTATTATTTGGATTTTCATTATAATATTGCATTTGAATAATAAACATCCTAATTTCATTTAGCATATTACCTTCATTTCAATATCCACTAAATTTTCAATTATTATTTTTTTCATTATAATCAAAGACTAAATTTCTAGGATCAGTCAAAATAGTAGAATTATCAAGATTAAAAAACAACATAGCATATGCATATTTTGTTAAATCATTTGGATTTCGCTTACCATTAAAATTTAATTGTCCTGCAGATCATGATAAATATTTATCTAAATTTTCGAAATCTTTATTATATATACGTTTTTTTTCCTTATGCGTTAATAAGTCTTTTCTCTCATAAGGAAACATATTTAAAAAATTGACTTTTTCTAAAAATGTATTAAATTTTTTATAAATATCAATATCTATACCATTAAGATTAAACTGTAATGTTTTTTCTTTAGGAAAAGAATGGTAATTTTCGTTATTTATTAGGTTTTTAGGTATAATTTCTGAATCCATATTATTAAGACTTTTAATTGCCAAATTAGCAACATTTCCATCTTGATTTAATTTGGTTTGACTATCATAAATTGATTTAGTCAAATTTAATGCAGTTGTCATAATAAAAGATGTTGAAAAAAAAGCAAAACCAATTGATGCAATAAAAAAGGATTTTGAAAAAAAGAAACGCAACACTTGTTTTAGCAATTTATGCATGATAAGTAGTATTATACTTTTTTTTGTGCAAGACTGAACACAAATCAAGCTATTTTTAAAAAAAATAAAGATAATTTAAATGGAAAAACAGCATCATAACTAAAAAAACAAACAATTTTGATTTTTATGTAAATTTTAAAAATTTAAAATTAGATATTAATCAAAATACCAAGGTTAAAGTATTAAATTCTAACCAAAATATCTTACTATGTTTTGAAACCTATCGTTTTGAACAAGTCCTATAATCATAATTGTGGATAGATGAAAAAATACCCTAATAATATAGATTAGGCAATTTTAAGTCCACTTCAAAAACCATAATTTTGAAAGGACCATATGTATTTTTCCAAATTAAATGAAATTGCACAAATCAAACTTTTCCATGACCTTTTTAATGATTTTATGAAAGAATATAATAATTGTAGATATTATTATTCTGAATTAAAAAAATCAAAAGGATTAGTTATATAGAATGATGCATAAAATAATTAATGCCATTAAATTATTATATAATCATGGACAGAAGCGGCTTGTTCAATAAGATGGTCCATTAAACAATGTTAAAACAAAGTTAGTTATTATATATGATATAATAAATATTGCTTATTTTGAATTTAAAATTTTTAAAGGAGGAGTTATGTTTGCAATTTTTGAAGTTGGTGGAAAACAATATAAAGTTGAGCAAGGGCAAAATATATATGTTGAAAAACTAGATAAAAAGCCTGGTGATATTGTTGTTTTCAATGAAATCATGATGACTAGTAATAACATTGGAACTCCATTTGTTAGTGGAGCAAATGTTAGTGCAAAAGTCATAAAACATGGAAAACACAAAAAAATCAATATCATCAAATTTAAATCAAAAAAGCATCATTTAAAAAGACAAGGACACAGACAACAATATACTCAATTGTTGATAGAATCTATTAAAGCTTAAAGCTATGGTTCAGATTGGTTTTTATCCAAATGCTATTAGTGTTAATGGACATGCGCAAGCAGATGTTTTTGGAAAAGATATTTATTGTGCAGGAGTTAGTGCAATTGTCTTAGGTGCACTTAATTGATTTAAGGTTAATGATGTTGAATATCAATTTGCACCTGGTTCTTATTGTTTAATAATCATTAATAAAAATAAAGCAAATCTTGATAAATTAAAGTTAATTAAAATTCAATTAAAAAGCTTATTAAATGAACAATATCAAAAATATATAAAAATCAAAACATTTAAAAAGGAGTTATAACAATGAAAAATAAAAAAATTAAAGTTTTTGTAAATCTACAATTATTTGCTTCTAAAAAAGGAGTTGGATCAACTAAAAACGGTCGTGACTCTAATCCAAAATTTTTAGGTGCTAAATTAGCGGATGGTCAATTAGCATTACCTGGGCAAATCATTTATCGTCAACGTGGAAATAAAATTTATCCTGGTAAAAATGTTGGTCAAGGAAAGGATCATACATTATTTGCAAAAAAAGAAGGAATTGTAAAATATAGTACATTTGCTAATAACAAAACAAAAGTTTCAGTTGAAATTGCCACTAAATAATAATACTAAGGAAAACAATTGAATAAATCTTTAAAAATAAATGAACACAGATGGTCATATAAAACAATTGTAAATTCATTTGCAGCTATCATTTTATCTATTACATTGATAGTATTTAATTTTGTTAGAACTGGTATGACTTCATTTGTCTTTGGTGCTAGTTCATTAGGATTGTTAGCTATTATATTAGGTATTTTACCTTATTTTTCATCTTCACATAATGGTCTTACATCTGTGAGTACATATAATTTGATTGATGCTTTTCATTTTGCTAATAGGAAAAATAGTAGTCATGATGTCTTAAATCAAAAAATTGCTAATCTAAAACCACAATATTATTTATTTGGTGGTTTTTATTTTTTAATTACTTTAATAATTGCTTTTTCTTTCCCTTTTTATTTTAATAACAAAGGGTTAATAATTGTTGATACTACTAATCAAATTCAATGATATGAATCAACCCTTTTTATTATTTCTAATTGTGTAGAAATTTGGGCTAATTATTTTATTATCCCAATATCCATTATCTTATTATATTTAGCTAATAAATCATATGTTTATAATATTTGGAATATTTTTATTACTTTTATTCTAAATATAATTATTATAGTTTTGTTTATTTGTATTAAAAATCATTTAATAAATCTTAATTTTATTGAGATGAACATTATTATTCTTTGTATTTTAGGAACAAAGATGGTTCTATTAATTTCTATCTTAAAACTTTATCAAAAAAAGTATTTTGCTTGATATAAAAGTAAAAAACCATTATCTTATAAAATAGATAAAAAGAATTTAATGGCAATTGCCAGTCAATATTTAGCACAATTTAACTCAGATATTTTTGCAATTTGTTTTATTATTTATGCAGCTATTAAAACTAAAAATAATTCCATTTCTACCTTTCATGGTGGAGAACCTCATGGTGGAACAATTGATTTTTTACCAAGTGCTATTTTTTCTACATATCTAATGTTGATTGTTTCTTCACGTGAAGTAGTACATGCTATCATAGATGCTGCTGTTCCATCAATGATAGAACATATTCATTTAAATAATAAACAAATTGATCGTCATTTTTTCCACCGTTATCAATTTTTAACTACTTATATGACATCATATACAATAAGTACATTTCTTCTCACGATTGTATTTAGTAATGGACTATTACTAGAGCCTGAACATGCTGATAAACATTTAGATTTTAATTGAATTTTATCAATTGGGTTATGTTTACCTATTTTTATTGAGTCAATTACCTCAACTTATGATCATCTATTACCAATTTATGGTGAATTTAAAAAAATATTAAAATTAAAAATAATTAAAGTGCTTATCACTATTGTTTTACTTGCAATTCTTGCTAGTAGTATTTGTTTTACTACTAAAAAGGTTAGCAATGGATTGTTTATTTCAATTATTTGTTCTTGGTCAATTGCTAGTTTAGTTGTCTTTTTTATTTCTAAAAGAATAATCAATAATCATATTATTACTAATGATAACTGTGGTAATTTACATTATCAAACAATTTTATCTTACATTTATATTAGTATTATTTTGACAGCATTAACTCCAGTTTTTATAATTTATCAACATGAAATTAATCATACAATTGAATGAATTCCAATTTATGGCAGAATTTTAATTATTGTTTCAATAGGAATTATTAACCTATTTATTTGTTTATTTAATCAATATCTTTTTAGAAAAAAAGATTTCTTGTTTTATAAAGATTCAATACTTAAATCAAGGATTAAGAAACAATATATTGCTTAATTAGATTTTTTACTGATCCAAATGTTTCAATAATGTCATCAACATGGGCATCAACATAAATACTTTTATTAGCTAATACAATTACTCTAGTAGCTAATTCTTCAATTGTATCAATATCATGACTAATTAATACTAGTGTAATTTTATTCTTTAAACAATATTCTCTAATATAAGCTTGAATCTTACTTTTAATGGCAATATCCAATCCAGTAGTGAATTCATCTAAAAACAAAACTTTTGGTTTTGATAAAAGCGAAATTAATACATTTACTCGTTGTTGTTGACCACCTGATAATTTATGCATCTTAATATTTGCAAAATCATCTAATTCAAAAACTTCAAATGCTTTTTTTAACTCTTCCTTATCGATTTTTTGATTTGAAAAATTTAATGAAAATTTAACTAGATCATTAGGTGTTAATGAATTTGGAAAATGCAAATCTTGAAATTGTACACTTAATTCTTCATATGGTCTTGTTTTGTATTCATATAAATAATTGATTTTCCCTTTTTGAATTTTATTAATTCCTAAAATAATAGAAATCATAGTAGTTTTACCTGCACCATTTGGTCCTAAAAAAGCAATACATTCATCTTCAAAAAAATCAAAACTAACATTTTCAAAAATAACTTTTTTGTTTTTTTTGCCATATACTTGTGATAGGTTTCTAACTTGAATTATAGGTTTTAATTGGTGATTTCTTTCTACCTTTATGAATTTAGGCATTTGATCATAAGGATTATTAATTTTTTTAGCATTTTTTATTTTTCTTTTAAACATATTTTACCTACTAGTTCAATTAAATTTTTTAATACCAATTCCAAAGAATATTGCTGCAAAAATATATGACATAATTAAATTTAAAACTTTTTGTCATATTTGATAAATAGTAATAAAAAAGTCTTGTGGTTTTGCATCCTTTTTAGTTATAAAATTGAAAATTTGAAAATCATGATGTAAATCAAAAATATTATTACCAGTATTATGAGTTTTTATATATTCAGCTAATTTTTGAGCTAAATCATGGTCAATTGGAGTAGATGATTGACCTAGAATACTTGAAAAATCAGCATCATTTATCAAACTATTGTTTAATAGATTTAAACTATAAGAAATTGGACTAAATAATGAAATGTATTTTACTGCTTCACTTGTTCCAATCACTGTAATTGGAATAAATTGTCCTGCTAAAGTAACAGATAATAGCAATATACTAAAGCCAATCATTTGTACATAATGACTCTTTTTAATTAATACTCCACATAATAACCCTACTGCCAACGAAACAATAAAAACATTGAAAATACCATATATACATTGACCCATTCTAATTTTTTTATAAAATGCTGGGGCATCTTTATTTAAAAGAATAGTGAATATTAAAAAAATAAGAATTACAATTCCAACTAAGATACATAAATAATAACCAAAGAAAATGAAGACACATTTTAATGGGGTGATTCTTGAAATAGATATTTTTCTTAAGATAATAGATGATTTAAAATCAACTATCATTTGTGGAAATGTAACTAATGAAATTGGTAAAATTGAAAATGTAATATAAGTAGCTAATCCATTACCAAAAATACTTGAATTAGAACCTTGATCAGCATCAATAATTTTATAAATTACCATAAACAATATAGGTAATAAAATAGCAATTAATGGACCAATTAATGATTTTCAAAAGAAAACATTAACTAACTTAAAGATTGATATTTCTTGACTATGATTTATAAAATAATTAAATTTTAATTTATTAGATTTTATTTTAGACATATTTTTTTAATGATAAATAAAAAAAATATTTTGTCAATCTTTTTATTAATAACTCCTTAAAATTTATCATCAATAAAAAGATTAAAAAAATCAAATAAAATATGTTTATTATTGTTAAATTTTAGGTTTACTGATGATAAAGTCAAAATTCTATGTAGATAACATTAAAAATATATTTACCCTTGAATATCTGTTTTTATACCCATCTTTTTGGACACCCCTATATAATGTATCTGTGGGGTAGACGAAAAAATCCCCCAAAAGGACCTTAGGGGATTTTAGTCCACTTCAAAAACACTACTTTTGAGAGGACATTATGTATTTTAAACA
>JAEIGA010017737.1_pt1 | contig 10842 bp, 8 predicted proteins | sample 9270691 | NCBI WGS metagenome assembly JAEIGA01 (sample SAMN17057246, study PRJNA624740) | gut metagenome | biome: biome; isolation source: fecal sample | host: Bos grunniens | place: China: Xizang | collected 2019 | reverse complement strand
GGATGGCTCAAGGATCTTGTCGTTGACGGTGTCATAGGCGGCGTCGGCAGCGTGCTTGTCTTCCTGCCGAACATCATGCTCCTGTACCTGTTCATTTCGCTGCTGGAAGACTCCGGATACATGGCGCGTGCGGCCTTCATCATGGACCGTCTGATGCATAAGATAGGTCTTCACGGCAAGTCGTTCATACCTATGATCATGGGATTCGGCTGTAATGTGCCGGCAGTGATGGCGGCAAGGACAATCGAGAGCCCGAAGAGCCGAATAATCACGATACTGATCATTCCATTGATGTCAAGTGCAGGCCGTATGCCTGTGTATATATTGATAGCGGGAGCCTTCTTCCCTCGTCATGCGGGATTGGTAATGCTCGGGCTGTATGCCCTTGGAATTATCTTAGCGATAATTGCAGCCAAGGTCATGAGCCGCTTCTTCAAGGATGATGATCTTCCGTTCGTGATGGAACTTCCTCCTTATCGTATCCCGACAGCCAAGTCCATCTTCCGTCATACATGGGAGAAGGGTAAGCAGTATCTCCAGAAGATGAGCGGCATCATCCTGATCTGCTCTATGGCGATCTGGTTCCTGGGATATTTCCCTAATCATGATGCATACGACACAGTAAAGGAGCAGCAGGAGCACTCATTCATAGGATACATCGGCAAGACCATCGAACCAGTTCTCGAGCCTCTGGGCTTCGATTGGAGGATGGGAGTCGGAATCATAGCCGGAGTCGGCGCCAAGGAGCTCGTTGTCAGCACCCTCGGTGTCATGTACGCCGATGACCAGCCGGTGGATACTTCGAGCGAAGTCGGGAAGTCTGCCGAGCCGGAACAGGCTGCCGAGACCCGTCTCCAGAAGGCATTGGTTAACTCTGTTACCCCAGCCGGTGCCCTGGCCTACATGGTGTTCATTCTGCTCTACTTCCCATGTATAGCAACCTTCGTCGCCATCAAGAACGAGGGCGGAGGCTGGAAATGGGCCATCATCACAGCAGTCTACACCATCATCCTCGCCTGGGTCGCCGCCTTCATCACCTTCCATGTCGCCTCTTTATTTCTGTGATAAATAACGTCAGCACCTAAAGTGTTGACTGGCAATCTTTTAGTGGTTGATGCCTGCTGCGTTTGGAAGCAGGCATCAACCATTAAAGCGTTGGTTTGCAGTGGGTTGTGTGCTGACGGATATGGAAGAGTGTGAAACGGAACGGGTGTTGCTATGTCTTTGGTGAACATTAACAAATAAAGACATGAAGACACTTGTTGTATTTAATCATCCCTATGGGGGAAGTTACTGCAGCGCGATACTTGAGGCTGTGGAGGATGGAGTGAAGGATGGCGGACAGGAGTGCCGCGTGATCAATCTGGATCAGGATAATTTTGATCCGGTGATGAGGGCAAAGGATCTGGTGGCTTTCAGTGGTGCTGGCAGAGTGGGTGAGGCGGCATTGGGAACCGTTGACGAGCTGGTCATGGAGTATAAGAAGGACCTGGAGTGGGCGGATCATCTTGTGATGGTCTTTCCGATCTGGTGGATGACGATGCCGGCTATGATGAAGGGGTTCGTGGATAAGGTCATATTTCCGGCTGTGGCTTACAATATGGATAAGGGCAGGCTGGTGTCAAGACTGCCGGTAAGAAAGGTTACTGTAATCACGACTATGAACACCCCGGCCGATGTGTACAGAGACAACTTCAACAATTCCATCGAGGGCTCGCTAATCAAGGGTACATTCCGTCAGATAGGCATAGAGGACATCCAGTGGATAAGTTTGAATGGCGTCAAGCAGGCAAGCCAGGAGCAACGCGTCACATGGCTGGACGAAATCTACCAGCAGTTTGCCGGTGGTAACCTGTAGGGTCAGCCAGCCTGGTCAGAAACTGTGAAGTGGCAGTTGGATGCTTTCAGACCCATGGGAAAATTCGTTTTAGGGGTGCAAAGATATGAAAATAGGACTATATTTGTGCCGATGAAAAAGAATATCATACAGGCACCGATGGGGGAGACGACAGTCCTTCTCCATACGTGCTGTGCGCCGTGCTCAAGCGCCATCATAGAGGCGCTGCTGCAGAACGGCATCACACCTATTATATATTACTGCAATCCTAATATCTATCCACAGGAGGAATATGACATCCGCAAGAACGAGTGCACAAGGTATGCGCAGTCACTCGGTCTTGAGATAATAGATGCCGACTATGACCACGAGAACTGGCTCTCGGAGATGAAGGGCTTGGAATGCGAGCCGGAGAGAGGAGGCCGTTGCCTGAAGTGTTTCAAGTTGAGACTTCTGAGAACGGCGCAGTATGCTCGCCATAGAGGAATAAAGGTCATCACCACAACCTTGGCATCCTCACGATGGAAATCCCTTGACCAGATCAATGAAGCCGGCCGGTGGGCCTGCGGCATGACAGAAACAATCCCACCAGATGACCAGGTCATCTGGTGGGATCAGAACTGGCGAAAAGGCGGTCTCCAGGAACGCCGTAATCAGATCATTAGGGAGTATGATTTCTACAACCAGCGATACTGTGGCTGTGAATTCAGCATGCCGAAAGACGATTTGACATCGATGCAGCCTTCCTTGACTTCCGTAGGAACAGATTCGCGTACATAGGTCGTGATCTCCTCAGAGCCGTTCTGAGCAGTCAATATCATGGTGTTGTCATCGCTGAACTCCACCTTGTACGAGCTGCCCCATGCAGTCTCATCTGCATAGATGCCTGAAAGGATGTTTCCCTCGAGGGTCCATGTGCCTGTATAGTGTCTGTGACGTCCCTCGCCAATCTGCTGATAAAGGTCGAAACCGCCCTCAGCAGCAAAGGCAACATAAATGTCAGCATCTATCCCCTCAGGAACACAATGCCATTCTCCTACAGTGATTGCCTTGAGGTCCTTCTTCTTGTCTTCTTTCTTGCAGCCTGTGGCTGTTATCAGCATCAATGCTGCCAGTATGTATAGTAATCGTTTCATTAGAACCATCCTCCATTGCTTGAATAAACTCCTCTTGAGATGAGGGAAATCTCCTTCGATATCTCAGTGCCTCCAATCTGGGTTCCGCCTCCGAGCTGAGCGCCGCCAGCGATGGCGTAGACCCTGATCTTGGCTGATCCGTTCTTTGTGCAGTGTACGTTGAGAACTCCGTCCTTCACTTTAGGTGCAGAAGCCAATCCCAATGTCTTTTTTGCATCGTCATCGTACTCGACCCTGAGGTATGTAAGGTCTTCACAAGACTCTCCGAAGAAGTCTTCCAAAGAGATCGAACATGCCTTTCCGGTCTGAATCATCACCGATGGCGTGCCTTCGATCTGCATGAGCAGTTTCCATGCGTCGATGGCTCCGGTGCCCATACGGTTGTATCTTTCCTTCAGGTTGAATGTCAGGTCTCCGAACGGCTTGACTCCGTCTGTGAGATATTGGTTGATATCATTTACCGATGTGAGGAGCATTGAAGTGAATTCTTCTCCTGTGAAAGTCTTTCCGAGTTTGCCTGCATAGGATACTCCGAGAGCTGCCACTCCGGAAACATGTGGACATGCCATAGATGATCCCTGCATCCATGCATAGTCAGAAGCGACCTCGCTGACGCATGTAGAAAGGATCTGGCTGATGTTGTCCTCCTCTCTTGCGGCTCCGATCCATGAGTCTCCACCCGGTGCGGCGATGTTGCATCCGCGACCGTAGTTGCTGTATCCGGCCGGCATATAATCGGCTCCGAGTGCGGTCACCGATATGCACTGAGGCAGGGCGCCAGGGTAACATGAGATATTCGCGCCTTCATTTCCTGCAGCAAACACCATTATGTTGGACTCGATGGCAGGGTGGTTTGCCATAGATGGATTGACGAAATACTTTATCGCCCTATATTCAAGAGGTGCATTCGCTATGAATGCGTCGTCGCAGTCAAAGAATATGGAGTCGAATCCATATGAGCACTGCGCAATGCAGGCTCCGTTGTCGGCAGCATACATGATGGCGTTTGACACTTCGCGGTCACCACCCATTCCGCTGCCTTCGAAGATTTGGCATGTCATCAGTCTGACTCCGTCTCCGTTGCCCGTTCCGCCTGCGATGGAACTTACTCCTATTCCGTTGCCGTTCACGGCTGCAACTATGCCGGCAACATGGGTTCCGTGTCCGGTCTCTCCGCTGGCCTCCCAGTTGATCGCGCCGTGGGACTTGCCGCTTGAGTAGAAGTTGTATCCGTGGATGTCGTCGATATAGTCGTTTCCGTCATCATCCACGCCCTTGACACCGTTTAGTTCGGCCTCGTTCACCCACATGGCTCCTGCGAGATCCGGATGGGTATATTTCACTGGTGCGTCACATACTGCGACGATCACGTCAGGTGTACCGGCTGTAAGTTTCCATGCGTCCATGACACCCACGTCCGCACCTTCACGGGCAGTGGCGGCGACGTTCTTGTCTCCTGTGTTGTTGAGGTTCCACTGATATGAGTTCATAGGGTCGTTAAACGGAATGGCAGGGGCACTGCCTGCCGCCTGAAGCCTGGCCTGTGGTCTGAAAGGTATGCTTTTGCAGTCTGAAGCAGGGAACATCAAGGTATTGAACTGTACATGGCATATCTCTGGGCGCGCCACCACACCTTCGGCAAACTTGCGTGCCGGAATGCTCTTGTCAAATGTGACGGCGAACCATCTGTGCAGGCCAAGTTCCCTTGCCAGTCTTTCATTTTTAGGCTTGTGGCTTATAGCCGGCTCAAAGCCGATAGTCTCCATTCCGCCAAACAGTTCTTCGGCCACGGCATCGATATGACCTGCCTCGATCCTTGCTGTGGTCTGTTCGTCAAGACATATCAGGAGACATCCTTCCTGATGCTCTCCCTCGGTGATTCCGACGGTTTTTGTGGCAAGAAACTTATCCGCTTCGGACACTTCAGCTTCAAGAATGTCCTCTGTCGCTGAAATACATGATATTGTTGCCGCTGCAAGCGCGGAAATGGCAATGTATTTTAGAAATCTCATCAAAATCCTGTTTTAGTGTGATTTGACAATTGTTACCGCCGACTCCTTGACTGTAGCGGGAATCTCTGTCTTTTCATATACGGACACCTCTCCGGCGTCATTCTTTGAAGTCATGGTGAGGGTGGTTCCGTCAATGTCGATCTGATAGGCGGCCGCCCAATCCTCTCCGTCGTTGTACTTTCCTGTGAGTATGCCTTCTTCAAGGCTCCATGTACCCCTGTAAAGTCGGTAAGCTCCTTCCACGATCTTCTGATAAAGTTCGAAGGTGTTGTCGGATGCGAAACTGAGGTAGATGTCGGCGTCAAGAGCCAGCGTAGTGCTGTGCCACTCCGCGCAGATTTCGCTTCCAAGGTCTATGCTAGGTTTCGGACCTTCCTTCTCGCCGCATGATACCATGAGCATAATGGCTGATATGAAGTAAAATAATCTTTTCATTCCGTTGTGTGTTTAGATGGTTAGAGCCAGCCTCCGTTGTCTGTAGCAAACGGTCTTGATACAATCGAGATTTCACGTGAATAGTTCATTTCTCCGATGCCGTTCTCCTTCTCAGGATCTTTTCCCACTGCTGCGCTGAGGGTGATCTTTCCGGCGCCTATCTTATCGCACTGGATCTCAAGGTATCCGTCCTTGATTACAGGATCAGCTGCAAGTCCGAGAGATGTGCGCGAAGCGTCGTCAACGCTCACGGTGTATTCGTCGTATGGGTTGCAGTAGTCGCTGAGGTCGATCCTGATGGCCTTGCCTGCCTCTGCCATGACTGAAGGTGTTCCTTCGATGGCCATGAGGAATTTCCATGCATCAAGTGCTCCGGTACCCATCTTTCCGTAGTACTTTGTGCCCTTGGCGTACTGGTCGATGTCGTTCACGGATGTGAGGAGCATTGAAGTCATCTGCTCTCTTGTGAACTTCTTGCCCAGCTTCTTGGCATAGGCAATGCCGAGTGCCGCAACTCCGGATACATGCGGGCATGCCATGGAGGTACCCTGCATATATACATACTGCTTGTCTGTGCCTTTGTCAGTCTCTACTCCTGGGGATGGAGTCGCTGCGTTCGATACTCCTGTCGAGAGGATCATGGTGCTGTAGTCTGTGCCTCCCTTGAATTCTCCGCCAGGTGCAGAGATCTTGCAGCCGGGACCATAGTTGGTGTATGTGCCCGGGATGAAATCACATCCGAATGCAGTCACGGAGATCACGAACGGAAGCGCTCCCGGATATATCGAGTATGGATTGCTGTGGTTTCCTGCCGCGAAGATGGCCATGTTGCCTTCGAGAGACTCGTGGTTGCTGTTTTCCGGATCAAGGAAGTATTTCAGAGCTGCATATTCAAGAGGGGAGGCACTTACTGTTGCTCCGTCCACCTTGCCGCCGTTGATGTATATGTCGTCGCTTGTGATCATGCTTGCGTTGCCGTATGAACACTGTGCGATGCATGCGCCGTTATCGGCTGCGTAGATGAAGGCAGCAGCGTTCTGGGCGTCTGTACAATATGATGAGCCTTGGAATATCTGACATGTCATGAGTCTGACGCCGTCTCCGTTTCCTGTGCCTCCGGCTATCGAACTGACTCCCTTACCGTTGTTGTTGACCGCTCCGATGATGCCGGCTACATGGGTTCCGTGACCGCTGCCGGCGCTGCTGTTGAGGGCGTTGCCCTTCACGGCATTCTGCTGCTGTCCATTGAGTGCGCCGTTGACATAGTCTTCCTGAATTGCTGTACATTTCACGAAGTTGAATCCGTATTTGTCGTCGATGAATCCGTTTCCGTCATCATCCACGTTGGCCTGTCCGTTGACCTCCGCTTCGTTTTTCCAGAGCGCCTCCCTGAGGTCCTCATGCACGGAAGCGACCGCGCAGTCAAACACAGCGACAACTACGCTCGGGTCGCCTGCAGTGAGCCTCCATGCGTCCTTCACGCCGATGTCGGCGCCGGCAACTGCTCCATCTGCTATGGTGCCGTCATTTACAAGGTTCCACTGGTGTGAGGCATATTTGTCGTTGAAGCCCATGTCCACCTGTGCTCCGGCGTCTCCCTTTGTCTCATGGAAACCCTCGAACGGACGGACCTCACCTTCCCAGACAGGCTGTACGTACCTGTTGTACTGCACGGAGCGTACTCTGCGGGATGTCGCCACCTTTTCCGCTACGGCTTCGGTTCTGGTCTTCGGGTCAAAGCCCAGGACGAACCACTGGTCCAGACCGTGTCTGCGTGCCGCTTCCATGTTCTTTGGTCTGATCGGCAGGGCTGCAGAGAATGAAGTTACTTCGATGCCGGAGAAGATGTCCTCAGACACCTCTGCGAATCTGCCTTCCTTGATGGCATTGACGGACTCTGCGTCCAGCCTGACCAGAAGCGTACCGGGAGCAGATTCTCCTTCATCGCCGCCCACAAGCTTGGCGCTGAGGCAATGCTGCTCCTGCTGCACGTGTGTCGTTTCGTTGATTTCCTTTGTACATGACATGCTGACTATTGCGAGTGCAGCCAGCAGAATGTGTGATGTCTTCATAAGTTTTTAAGATGCGCGTATAAATCGCAAAAATAATAAAATTCTTTTATTATCCGGTATTTTGCTTATGTTTGTAGGAGATTAACCATATCGCTATGAGAAAGATTGCATTCATACTCTCTGCATTATTCTGTGTGTCTTGTGTAAGCTCATATGAGCATCCTTGCGAGGCCGAACTCCAATGTCTTGACGAGATTCTTGACAACATGGATGAATATGTCGCCATCAAGGAAAGCCGCATTGCCACCATATCTGAGACTTTGGAGGATCCCGGACTTACACTGAATCAGAAATACGGTGTCTACGGCCGCCTCTATGAGGAGTATCTTCCATACCAGTTCGATAAGGCGCTTGAGATGCTCCGCATGCAGGAAGACATAGCGCTTCAGATGGGGGACATGTCGCTTAAGACGACTGCATCCCTGAACAAGGCCCTCCTTTTCACGACTTCCGGCCTTTTCCACGAGGCTTCACTCGCATTCGCTCAGCTCGATACGCTGACCTTCGATTATCAGCAGAAGATGATATGGTACAATGCCCGTCAGAAGTTTCTCAATGATTATGAGGAATATCTGAGGCCATCCGGCATCGATGTTCCGGATGTCGGCAAGATCAGGTCGTATCAGAACCTCATACTGGAGAACACCCCTGAGAATTCCATCCTCAACCGCCACATCACCATAATGCATATGATATGGGACGACCGATGGGAGGAGGCATATGATGAGAACCTCCGCGTGATAGAGGGGCTGAACCCACACTCGCGCGACTATGCCGTGCAGACATACTGGCAGGGTTTCATCTGCGAGAATCTCAAGAGGGATGACGAGAAGATCATGTGGTGGGTGAAATCCGCCATCTGTGACATCCAGGGTGCCATAAAGGACAATGCGTCACTCTGCTCGATCGCCGTCAATCTGACCGCGCCGGAAGATACGGACAGGGCTTTCCGCTATATCCGTCTGTCGCTTGAGGACGCTGTCTTCTATAATGCAAAGCTCAGGAAGGTGCAGATCGCCTCTACTATGCCATGGATCGAGAAGGCATATATCGACGCGAAAGAGAGACAGTCAAAGGTGATCGGCAAGTATCTGATGATCACGGTCGTTGCAGCTCTTCTGCTTCTGGCGTTCGCCATTGCGGCTGTCCAGCTGCACATCAAGGGAAAGAAGACTGCCATGACAATCGAGAAGAAGAACATCCTTCTTGCCGAGTCTAACAAGTCCATAGCCATGACAGAGGATGTGCTCAGGCAGACTAACCTTGCACTCGTCGAAGCCAATGCCGCCAAGGAGGAGTATCTGGGACTCTTCCTGTCGATGTGTTCGGGCTATCTGGATAAACTTAAGAAGACAATTTCCCGCGAACAGTACGAGGCCGAGCTGAAGAACTTCTACAAGACATTCGATACGTCGTTCCTGTCCCTGTATCCGACCTTCGTGAGCGACTTCAATGCCCTTCTCAAGGAGGACAGCCGTGTGGTCCTGAAGGACAGCGAACTGCTCAACACGGAGCTGAGGATCTTTGCTCTGATCAAGCTCGGAATCACTCAGTCGTCGCACATCGCATCGCTTCTGAGATACTCTGTAAACACCATCTACAATTACAGGGCTCAGGTCAAGAATGCTGCCCTGTCAGATAGGGAAAACTTCGAAGATATGGTCAGAAAAATAGGTTCAAAGAATTAATGGTTTCCACTTTAATCATAAATTGGCATATTTTATAAACCGTTGATAATCAATAAAAAGTAGTGGGTGATATCATTAATATCATCCACTTTTTTGTGTCATTGGGTGAAGCGGAATTTTGTCTGGTCCACTTTTTTTGCTTTAAAATTAAATCTAATATATTGATTATCAGTATTTTCTATATCCACTTTCCACTAAATTGCCTCAAGGGATTCTGAAGGGTTTGAATTGGTTTTTTGTTTTGTTAAATTTGAGGTACGAACGTTTTTGCTTCGTAAACACATTATTAACACATAAACACTAACCCATGAAACACCTAACTTACAGAATCGCCCTTATCTTCGCGATAATGGCTCTGAGCTGCGCCAGCGCGTTCGCTCAGCAAGTGAAAGGTACAGTCAAGGATTCGGCAGGTGAGCCTATAATAGGCGCTGCAGTCGTTGTCGAGGGTACAACTCTTGGAACGACAGTGGATCTTGACGGTAATTTCGTGTTTGACAAGGCAGTCCCTGCGGACGCTGTCCTCGTTGTGACTTCAATCGGTTACAAGACAGTGACAGTTCCGGTAGTGGGAACCTTCATCGAAATCATCCTCGAAGAGGATACTGAAATGCTTGAAGAAGTGGTGATGATCGGATACGGCGTCCAGAAGAAGGCCGTGGTGTCAGCAGCCATCTCCACAGTCGGCACAGAGATGCTCGACAAGGTCGCAGCAGTACGTGTCGATGACGCCCTGAAGGGTCTCACCCCAGGTGTCAACGTCACATCAAACGACGGTCAGCCAGGTTCAGGATCGTCAATCCGCATCCGCGGTATCGGTACCATCAATGATTCTAATCCTCTTTACGTGGTTGATGGAATGCCAGTTGACAATGGTATCGACTACCTTTCACCAGGAGACATCGAGCGAATCGACATTCTCAAGGACGCTGCATCATGTGCCGTGTACGGTACCCGTGGTGCCAATGGTGTAATCCTCGTGACAACTAAGAAGGGTTCCAAGGACCGCGTGTCTGTAAACTATGATTTCAGCTATGGTCTTTCAAGCCCATGGCGCAAGAGCGACGTTCTCAATGCTACAGAGTATGCAGTGATGATGAATGAGGCCGCGATCAACGACGGCGGAACACCTATCTACGCAGACCCTTATTCTTTCGGTGAAGGAACAGACTGGCAGAATGAACTCTTCAACTGGAATGCTCCTCAGCAGTCCCACCAGCTCAGCATCAGCGGAACAAGCGGCAAGAACCAGTACTTCGTTTCAGCCGGATACTATTCGCAGGACGGTATCATCGGAGGTAACTACGACCGTTCGAACTATGAGCGCTTTACTGCCCGCGTAAATGATCAGTATACAGTTTTCGACGCAACAGCTGATCGTTCTTGGCTCAATAAATTGAATGTCAATGTGAACGTTTCGTATTCACGTACGATCACAAAGGGAATCTCTACAAACTCGGAGTTCGGCTCTCCTCTCGGATCGGCCATCGCTCTGTCACCTCTCCTCAGCGTATACGTTGATCCGGCAGATGAGCAGGCAGTAATCGATTATTATAAGCATAATCCAGATACTGACCAGGTTGATGATACAGGAGCTCCTATGTATCCTTATTATTCAGACTTCAACCTTGTCCGCTCGAAGGACGGCCGCCTCTACACAGT
>JAEIGA010017736.1_pt1 | contig 10842 bp, 14 predicted proteins | sample 9270691 | NCBI WGS metagenome assembly JAEIGA01 (sample SAMN17057246, study PRJNA624740) | gut metagenome | biome: biome; isolation source: fecal sample | host: Bos grunniens | place: China: Xizang | collected 2019 | reverse complement strand
CCATTCCTTAGCCGTAAAGATATGCGGCCATGAAAGAGGGATTAAGTGGAACAGAATTGACTGGGCGGTAGAGTCGTGGAAATACTTGTTTTTTCCATATTTCGGACCTTAGCTCCACGGGGTCGTTCGTCCTATTCATTCAGATATTCACGACCAAGAAGTACTGGATTCTCTTTCGGATAGGCCCCGAAAGGAGAAGGGGGGCTGGAATGCCAACAGGCGTCTATTCTTGAATTCACCCGACCCGATAGTACCCATTTGGGGGGGAAACGTCCAGTGCCAAAGTCACTGAATGGGTAAGTCGCCAATCCCTAAAACGGACTATGTAATTTCTCTGCTGAGTTACGTTACGGGCGGGCATTTTACCAGAGGTTTCTATTGTATCAATCTACCCTTGTGTGATTCCTGTTGAAGCATATACTCGGGGGTGGTTGCAGGGTCCTGAGCCCTTCGTTCTATCACTAGTTCTTACTTCAGTCTAGTTAAAGATTGGTCTCGTACACGTCGTCCCTTCGGAGCTATTGTCTTTTCAGACGAATACGAGTTAGCAAGGCTGTCCCCAATAGCTCTTTTTGAATGGACATATAGAAATAGCCTATATAAGAGTACGAAATATCGTAGAGTAGATGAGATGAGTGTTGGGCTGAACATAGGATCTATTTCCGAGAGTGAGAAGACGATCGAGAAACCTGCGCGCAAAGAGCTGAGCCATGTGTAGACCGAAAGGGTCTCGCGAAGCCGGGCACCGTTTGGCTAAGATCCTCACTTGACCGATTGTTTGCTCATCAACTTTGCTGTCTAGTTTCTTTTTCTTGGTATACAACTCTCTTTTATTCACTACTCAACCTGGCCTGGAGGGAATCCGTTTTTCTCTAATAAAATCTATCATGCCTCAACTGGGTAAAAAAAAATGCACCTGTACGACGAAGAGCTACAGCCAAAAGAACTCAAAAAGGTGCGAAGGGGGATGCTGGTTCTGGGGGTGTGTTTGTGGAGGGCCGAGGAGGAGAGACCAGGAAGTTCTCGTATAAAGAGAAGGTGGTGGGTCTCCCTGTTGAGAAGAGTACTATGGTGGACTGGTGTGAGGAGGAGTACTCATCTGAGGCTGAGGAAGAACTTGATTCCGACGAAGAGGAGGACTGCCCCACTATTAGAGTATCCGCGGAGGACAAGACAAAAGAAGGATGAGGCTGCCCTGGAAGAAATTACTTATTATCAAGTGCTTGGGTAAGAGACTGGGTTACAACTTCATGGTGAGACGTCTAAGCCAACTTTGGAAACTGAAATCACCGTTTACCCTTATGAATTTTAAAGTACTGGAAATTCATGACTTGAAACCCTAGCTCTCTTTAGCAGCTTCATTCCCTCTTTTATTCTCGCATTCTCGTAATATCCGTCGACAAAACCTAGCAAGTCGGAGAAGAAGCGGCTCACAGAATGGCCGATAAAAGAGAAGGTCCAGCCATCGGTATCGATCTCGGTACAACTTACTCATGCGTGGGTGTATGGCAGCATGATCGCGTTGAGATCATTGCTAATGATCAAGGAAAGAGAACGAGGCCGTCTTACGTTGCATTCACCGATACAGAGCGTTTGATCGGTGATGCAGCTAAGAATCAGGTCGCCATGAAAACGGTATTCGATGCAAAGAGGTTGATTTGAAGGAGATTTTTTGATACTTCTGTTCAGAGTGGTATAAATTTGTGGCCTTTCAAGGTAATTCCTGGACCTGGTGACAAGCCCATGAAAGTTGTTAATTATAAGGGTGAGGATAAGCAATTCGCTGCTTAAGAGATTTCTTCTATGGTCCTCATGAAAATGCGTGAGATCGCTGAAGCATACCTTGGCTCCACAGTGAAGAATGCTGTGGTTACTGTCCCTGCTTACTTTTCTTATTCTCAGCGTCAGGCTACCAAGGATGCGGGTGTTATTGCTGGTCTTAATGTGATGCGTATCATTAATGAGCCTACAGCTGCTGAAATTGCTTATAGTCTTGACAAGAAGGCTTCCAGTGTTGGAGAGAAGAATGTCTTTTTTTCTTGGTGTTGGTACTTTTGATGTCTCTCTTCTTACCATTGAAGAGGGTATATTTGAGGTGAAGGCCACTGCTGGAGACACTCACTTGGGTGGTTAATATTAAAAAAAAAGGTAAACCACTTCGTACAGGAGGCTGAGGACATCTTGTTAAAGAGCTAAGAGAACTCTCTCATCAACTGCTCAGACCACCATTGAAATGGACTCCTTTTGGGTATTTACTTCTACTCCAGCATCACCCGTGCAAGGTTTGAGGAACTTAACATGGACTTGTTCATAAAATGTATGGAGCCTGTTGAGAAGTGTTTGAGGGATGCCAAGATGGACAAGAGCAGTGTGCATGATGTTGTGCTTGTTGGCGGTTCTACTAGAATTCCTAAGGTTCAGCAGCTTAGCTTCTTACGGATTTATTTAATGGCAAGGAGCTCAGCAAGAGCATCAATCCTGATGAGGCTGTTGCTTATGGTGCTGCTGTCCGAGCTGCTATCTTGAGTGGTGAGGGTAATGAGAAGGTCCTGGACCTTCTTCTTTTGGATGTCACTCCCCTCTCTCTTGGTTTAGAAACTGCTGGAGGTGTCATGACTGTGTTGATCCTCAGGAACACTACCATCCCTACCAAGAAGGAGCAGGTCTTCTCTACGTACTCCGACAATCAGCCTGGTGTCTTAATCCAGGTATACGAAGGTGAAAGAACAAGGACCACCGATAACAACTTGCTTGGTAAATTCTAGCTATCTGGCATTCCTCCTGCTCCTAGGGGTGTTCCACAGATCACAATTTCGAATTGATGCCAATGGTATCTTGAATGTGTCTGCTGAGGATAAGACCACAGGACAGAAGAACAAGATCATCATTACCAATGACAAAGGAAGACTCTCCAAGGAGAAGATTGAGAAGATAGGTGCCAAGCTTCCTCCAGCTGAGCTGATAAGAAGAAGATTGAGGATGCCATCGAGGCAGCCATCCAATGGCTGGACAGCAAGCAGCTTGCCGAAGCCGATGAGTTTTAAGAAAAAAAATGTACTTGATTGAACAAGTAGACATGTGAGCGATATAGCCCTGTCCGTGGTAGGAATCAAAGCGCTACTTTCAGGCTCTACTAAAAAAATTCCCGGAAGAAAGTCTCTCGATTAGTCACTATCCTATCCGAGCTTGGCTTACTTACTTCCTAATCTCTTCCCTAGCTTCAGGCGGAAATGCTCTTTTTTACCTAAAACTTGAGAGGAACTACTCTTTTCCCATATGTTCGCTTTTTATTTAGGCTTTGCTATCCCGCACAGGCTTTTATTAATAGGAATCTTTGGAAGGACAAAAACCGGATCCCCGATCTGGCGGATCATTCCCTCTAACAAGCTACAAAAGAGTCCCGGATCAGGAGCGATAGATTAATCCCTTTCTTTCTCACAGTCGCTTCAGTCGTAGCTTCCTTTGTCGAACCGTATCTGGAAGTTGAAAACTCGAATCCCAGTCCAAAAGAAGAAGAAAGCCTTTACTTTCATCCCACGTATATTAGGAATATTTGTGACACAGCTACCTTGTTCACCGAGATACCATTCCATAAAAGGGGCCAGGGCAGCGAACCATAAGCAAGGAGTCAGAGAGGATAGAATCTCTCTTTGTCTCTTCATCACACCTACGTGAGGGACACGTCTTCACTGGCTTCCTCCCCTAACTACTGAGGAACAGGGATCTCGAATCAATCAATTCCTGGTTTGTTGTCTTAAAGAAAGCTTTTAGTGCGCGTTGCATGCTTTGTATTAGTATGAACTCATTATGCTCGTCAACTCGGTCAAGCAGGTGAACCCCCTTTCGCTGTCTGTGACTTTTTTTGCCTTCAAAACTGGACGTCAAATGCTATCCGTGCAAGTTCTTTTCCGCGCTAGATTGTGCTTATCGTAGTAAGAGTAGGACCTCTTATCCTTTGCCTAACAGCTTCTCTGATTCCTGACAAAACAAAGGGATGAGCCACCTAGGCTTAGTAAAATCCGGCCTAGTCGGAACTATGATTCCTAAGACCTCACTCAGAACTACATTCCCGGATTGGTTGATGTTTGAAGCATAGTTCAACTGAAACAGATCCCTATCCGGTGAGAAAGAAGACATGAATGCTGCTTCCAATCAAGATACTGTTCTCCTCGATGTGGTTCTTTTCCCGCGAGTTCTATTGTGCTTTCATACCCGGACTTCGCATATTACTTGGCACCTGCCTTCAAAGACATCTCTGCAAATAGCGGAAGTAATGTGATGTCTGATCTTTATCTACTGCTCGTAGTCATAGGAAGAGCTCATAGTCTCGGAATTGCTCGCCCGAAATCTATTTTTCTGCTAATCTAGCTGCCTGTGAATTTATTCTTTCTTTATGATAGCTTTTCAGAGTCACTCGTGTTCTTGGGAAAGTCTGATAGCTGCTGAAGAGTCTCATTGTGACCTTGGTCCTCAGCTTTATTGAAGAGCTGTATTTCCGGGGGAAGGTGAGTAAGGGGAGAGCCAGAAGAGAATTTGTCATTAAGCTCGCTGCCAACATAGTCTATATCTAAGGGACAAGAAGACGCCCGGACGAAGGCTGCGAATTGTATCTTTATACGTTGATTTCTAGTAAAACATTTCTGACAACCGCGCCAAAAAGCAAGAGGACGAATTTAAGGCATTGAAAGACGTGAACCGAGGGCGGGCTTAGAAGGCTTCTCTAAATCCCATGTATGAAGGCACCCGGTTTACGAATCAATCAAACGAGCCACAAACGCCAAACCAAAGACTGTTTCAAAAGCATCCGAATTAGCATTAATAGACGCAGAAAGAGATCCCCTACGGCCTTTGCTATCGCTTTCCACTTTTCTACTTCCATAGGGAAAGGGTGCCCATCTTCAAAGCTACTTTCTTAACAAACTCTAGCTCGAGGTCTTCATCTTTGGAAAAACTCTCTTCTTTATCATACGAGGTATCAAAATCCGCATTCCCATCCCCATCTGAACCCGATAAGACATCAGTATCAGTTGAACCAAACTCTCGAACTCGTCCAGAAGTTGAAGATGAAGCTTACGAATAAATCGGTGTTCAAAAAAAGGTTTAGCTCTAGCAACTTTAGGTAATATCTAAGCCTCATCCTCATGCCGTGGAGGAGATCAATATTCATCGCCACCTGAAACCTAGGTAGCTCTAAAGCTTACCTTGATCCACTACTTCTTTATATACGAAAGTGCCTTCCAAAAGAAATGCCAAATGAAAGTAAAGCTTTCAATCAAACTGCCCAGTCGCTAAAGCCCTCAACACGGGAGTGATAGATTGATTCAATCCAGCCACCGACTCCCCGTGGCTACTTTGTTACGCCTTTCTTAGTGGTCTGAGCTTGGGTGAGTCTCTTTTCAGCCGTCACGCAGTGAAAGAGCAGACCCTTCTCATGGCGAGTAAACCAACCGTGGGTTGCTTTAGTGATAAGGGGACTGGCCCCTTCATTGGACTTTTTTTCGTGTGGGATCGAATGTAGCCTTCAAAGGCGAGGCCGCCCCGAGAGGTGGGGGGAAGGGTGAGTGGTTAGGTGGGCCCCTTCAATTGAGCTCATTTTTCCCGCTTTCCTGCGAAGGCGAAGAGACTAGAGTAGATTTAGAACGTTTTCATGGTCCGTCGGTGCGATCATTTCGAATTTGATTTCTCTTTGACCGAGCTCAGACTCTTCAAGCCTTATTCGGTCGTTCAGAGATGGTTGGGGTTGCCGCTCCTTAGTTCATCTCTCGGTAGAACAAGGCCACCGCTTAGGTGGGTTCGACTCCCACGGGAGCGCACATTGCCAATCTAATTGGTACTTTCCTTTTCTTAATTCTTAGCTCTTGCTGTCAATTACTGATTCTTTATCGAAGTAAAGAGTAGTTCCTCTTGTTGAAGTCGTTCCTATCCTTTTAGGCGAGCTACTTTCTTCCTCTTGTTCCTATTCTCCGATTCGGAATCTGATTTGATCCCGAACTCAGGAATCAGTCTTTCGGGCTCTGTAGAGCGTTAGAATGCGTCTTCTGGTCCTCATGTGGGTGATTCCCCCATCTGATTCGTTAAACGTTGGGTTCTCAGTAAGAAGATCGCTGTCTGCTGGGATCTAGTCCATGAAAGAAAGACCTTTTATGCTATAGATAAATATGATCGTATGGATCCTTCCTTGAAAGAATCGCAAACAAAGAGTCAAAAAATTTCTTATATTATACGGGGGTAGACGACGTGGGTTAACTACTAATTTGATTGTTATTGAATTTGAAAGACTCATTGATGGCTATTCTGCTCGCTCTCAGGAGCTTGAGTAGACCGTTCGTTCAACTCGCCTGAAGGAGACTATACTTCCTTAGATAGAAAACCCCGCTTCGCTCCCTTCGCACTCGTTTACCGGTTGCTCTTCTTATTCATGATTATGCCGTTCGTAGACATTCCTGGTCAAACTGACAGGCTTGGGGCCTGGGGGTTGGGCGGGCTTGACCCGATTGAAGAGAGGGTTGCAGTTCCGGGTGTATCATACATTGGTTGGACTGAGATCATTGATAGTATATCCCAACTTCAGCAGCATCTTCAAAGGTATGATGTTTATCGCAGACCCGCAGTCTAACATGATTCTGGATACAGGTATGTCTTAAAGACTTCCAGCCATCAACAAAGGCCGGTTGTGCAACTTAGTCCCCAGCAACAAGTCTTCATCTGAGAATTCTATAGAAGAGCATTGAGCCGTCGATGTGTCGATTTTTGCAACCCCTGCATTACTTTATTCAGGAAAGGTTTGACGTAGTTAAATCAGCGCCTTTCTAAGATCTTCAGATAGACGCGTCGTACACGCTTAGCAAGAAAGAAGGGTCTTTTCTTCAGAAGGGCCATGACATTGTATTTGATCTTCTCAGGAGAAGCTGTTTGGTTAGGTGGAGCTTGGGGTGCCCCCACTGAAGGTGCTGGAGGCTGTACGTCAGGTAATTGAGTATCCGACCTTAGAGTTATCTTGTTGACATAAACTGGCTCCTCCGGGAAGTGGAGTGGCCATCATCTTCGTCGAATCCATCGATCGTGAGGAAGGAGCCATCTTAGATGCAGCCACCTTCAGACCCTTCTTTCTAGTCTTCAAGAGTTCGGCGTCTATGGTTCCTTCATTTATCTTTATTTTGTTTTGCGCTTCAGTTCAGGACAAAGCAATCTTGGATCTTATGTCCCAAAACCCTGTGGTAAGGTCAAAAGATAAGATCCCCTACACGATCTGCTTCATGTGGACGCTTATAGTCTGGCAACTCGATGAGATTTAGTTCTATCAATCCTTTGAATACGCTTTTGTTTACTTCGCAGTCCATCTCTTTCTTGTAGCTTGATTGATGTTTTTTCCATGCCTTGCCTTTCCCAGCTCCAAACAGTCTAATTAGTGGCTTTTAGCTTCGTAGACGCAGCTCTCTCTTACTCCTTGGTCAAGTCTCTTCTCCTGAGTTGGAGAGTGACTTTCCCCCCTCTCTCCTCTTCCTTACTAACAGAGTGTTTGGAACCTTCATTCACTCGAGACACTTCCGTTAGGTCACTTCTTCCTCTCAAAGTAAGTGGAGTATCTGAAAACCTGTCTTTGTCAGCTGAGCAAATTCTACAACTACACAGCTACCCTTTTTCCTATCCCTACCAAACTTTTGTAAGACTTGGAACGAGAGCTTGAGAGTCTCTTCTTGATGCTTAACGTACTCTATCGTTCCAAGTCACTACGCCCCTTTCCTCTCAAAAAAGTAAACTCTACTTTGACAAAAGATGTCAAAAAAAAGCTTTTGGGATTGAATGACAAGGTTCAAAGTAAGTCATCTAGAAAGATAAGCTATCTAGCCTCACTCTGGGAGGAAGAGTTTTGACAAGCTAGCTTAGAAGTTGTTTTCTTTTCCTTCTCAGACATGGAACTTTCTATCCATATCTGCCATCAATGTTTCACACCTTAGCTGCTATAGCTTTCTGATCCCCAAGCTCAGAAGTCATACTGGACTCGGAACTCTGTTTGCTGTCAATCAGCACTACTGTTAGCGAACCATGGCATTGTTAAAGTAAGCATTCCAGACCAAAGCTTTCATTCCATACTAGGTTCTCTCTCTGGTACTTCTTCACTAGGAAGACTTTAAGCTGTACCATTCCGGAGCGGAAATGGAAAGGAGACACTTTGAAACCTAATACAGTAAAGAGAGCAGCTGAAAAAGCCCTTTCTAGGGCAATGCCTCGGGTAGGAAACTGTGCTTGCGAAGCTTTCTTGATTGACCGGAAAGAAGGACTACTCAAAAAAGAGTGTAAAAGTGGGTTCCAATCTATCTCACCTAGCAGCATAGGTAAGGGCGGGAGTTGCGGCTTCGAATCCAAATGCGCTATACATGCAAACAACTCATTGAATGGTCAGTTGTAGTTAATCATGTATATAGAGAATGCAATTTTGCAGCTGACTCTTGCCAATAATGCATATACCCTTCCCTTAGGGTTGAATGTGTTTGATTGATAGTCCTACTATAGTAATTCGATTTTGTTCTTCTTATTTATATAGGTCTTTCTTTTCCAATATAATTGGATAACGCGAGAAAGCAACTACTTGTACTTGAAAAAGGAAGCCAGGCACGGAGGAAAGGAAGACTTTCATTAGCAATTAGCTTTCTTCGATGTAACAGTCGTAAGTAAGGAAGGTGATTGTTCATTGCACGAGCTTCGAGTAGATGCGAGAGAGAGTTAGATCCGGGCATAGCCATATATGTGAAAGCCATATTTTATTGATTTGAAATCTCTTTGATGTGGAACTCTCTCGAAATAGGAAAGTAAGACTTTATTTATAAAGTAAAGAGAGAAGTGGTCTCAACCCAAGAAGAAGCCTTTTTTGATTACCTTTACTATGGATTAAGATCGCCCGTAAACAAGATAGAAGGGTTCAAGTGCCCTATCTCAACTCAATCTCAAGGAAGGCATCTATTTTCATATTATATATTGCAAGATAGAGAAGATTGATTATACTATTTTGTTTAATGGGAGGGGCTGGCTTTGGTATAATTATTTGTGATGCCGATGCCCCGGGTCGCCAATGGGACTCTCCCGGCCCGGTTCGAGAGAATAAGGAAAAAAAAAGGTTTTCTTCCAGAAGGAGATGTCGCAATGTGGTTTGGGAGCCTACCCGTTGGAAGCTTCACCACATTTAAATAGTTGGCAGCAAAGTTCGTTCATGAGCCAATACTCTTAACTTACCAGAAAAACCTACAATATCGGACCTCCAAGACTAATGAATATGTCAAAACCTAAAACCTTTATAAGCCGGTTTATAGAACTCCTAGTGAAAACCGAGGTCGTGATACCCGAATCACCTCACTCCTCTATAAAAGTGAAATACCACCAGAGAACCCTTGTGCTTTCCATTCTACAAGAGCCCGAAACACGTCTTTCTTTCAGAATATGCAAAAAGTGCTTTCAGGTAGTACTACCGAGCTCGCCCATTGTTACTTCTTTCAATCTTTTGTTGGGAAAGCCGTGGTGAGCGTCAGGTTATTAACAAGACTGCCATAAGAGGAAGCGAGAAGCCCAAGCAAGGTCGACCACTCAAGGAAATCCCGCATACCAGGCACTGAAAAAAGCTGCTCTGGTATACTGGTATAAGAGAGACTCTTGCGTTGCGGCCGCATCTCCTTTTGAAACGAGAAGATCATGAATGAGACTTAGGTATGGCGGACCCCGCCAAAACGGAAGACGGGAATCTACGAGAATTGGAGATCTTCTTCCTAAGCCACTCAAGAGAAAAGCAATCGACACCAGGGAACCCCTGCATTTAACTAGGGGCATAAAGTGCCTTGCTTCAGAGCAAAGAGGTTGCCAGCGATTCCGACCAAGTAGGAGGGAGATATAAAAGGAATGGTTAAAAAAGATGTAATTGAAATAAAAAGGAATATCCCTTTTACAATCTAATGCAGGAAGAGTTCGCTACGTCCTCTATGCTTTATTTAGTAAAAAAGAGAAAAGAAGATTGACGTCTCTCTGGGCAAGGCAAAAAAAAGTAGAAGAATATAGTAAGAGAAGAAGTTTCCCTCCCGTTGAAGTCAAAGAAAGCCTAAGATTGACTTCATGGGCGGGTGATCGTTTTATGCCTAGTTCTACCGAAAGTAAAGAGGGATTTCTATCATTCGATTGGGCAATTCACTCTTCATCGAAGCGGATCACCCCACCTTTTTTGTAGCTTGGCCCGTCATCATGACAAAATAGAACGAAGGTTGACTTTCTTACTTTTCCTGCAAATACGCAAGTCCCCGTTGTCGCATTCTTAGTTTCTAAATCTGGAACTAAATGGGTGAAAAAAAAGCCATTTTTCTTTCTTTTTGAGGATGCTTTTTCCGATGGGCTTTGATAAACTCGTTGACTCTAGTTCGGATAAGATTTGTAAAATAGCTTATTATTTCTTTTTCACTGTACTGATCAGAACAAATGCAAAAAAAGGCTATACTATTCTAATATTTTGATTGAAAAGAAAAGCGTTAGTAGGAAGGTAGACAAGTTCTTTTCCTTTTTCTTGTCTTTGGTTATCATTTCTCCTTTTCTCTCTAATCAAGACGGCTAGGAACGGATACTTCTATACTTAATAAGGGTCTCCACTATCACTATGGTCGAGTGGCTTAGCGCTCTTTGCCCTCATCTAAGGTTAGAAAGAAGACCTCAGACTCCGCCTTTGAGAAGGAGAAGAGGAATTCAATATCCCGTTCTGGCTAGTCAAAGAATTCCTGGCTTTGTTGCTTGCTTAACAGCTGTTCCAACTCCCTATCTGACAATCTCTGATATCAGTCAGGGCTGTGAACAATCCATCTCTGCCACTAT